>Ga0335071_10000690_pt1 | contig 36668 bp, 35 predicted proteins | sample Lox_Sample_15_FD_206724 | JGI IMG/M metagenome (GOLD analysis project Ga0335071, IMG submission 206724) | Soil microbial communities from Loxahatchee National Wildlife Refuge, Florida, United States - Lox_Sample_1.5 | ecosystem: Environmental > Terrestrial > Soil > Wetlands | place: USA...
CTGTCAGTTTTGCCTCCAATTCGGCAATTTTCTGCGTGTCCTGGCGCGTCCGTTTGAAGTTTGTCGCCACCAACGCCTTGAGCTGTTCGGACTTGCCGTTTACCTGAAAAGCCAGCACTTCGCAGGTGCATTGCAGCTCCACATAAACCCGGTACAGTTGCATCAGCGAAGCCGCAAACAGTACGACCAATAGCATGCTGGAAAGTCGTTTCATAATTCGCATCTTCCGGTTTTTGTTTGAGAATTCGAGGTTTCCCGTGTGGGAATCGGCTGACACCGTGGTCGAAGTTTCAGAAAAGCTCTGAAGCTGTTCCCAAGTGCGGCCCGTTGCCTGCCGTCCGTTTTCCTGTCGTAGGAGTATTTCAGTATTCATGTTCTTACTTTTATACTTAGGAATCCGCGCGGAAAGGTTGCAGATAATTTGCCGGCAAATGGCCCGGCCATCGGCATCCGGTCGGCCGATCGCCGGCCTTTCGTTGGGTTTGCGGTGGCGGCGGGTTTGGGGCAGCCCCGGTTCGTTACCTCGCTACTTGGTGCTTGATTCAAAAAGGCAGGGCGCCACACATTGCCGCCAGTTCAACCGCTTGCCACGTTGTGCCGGTGGCTTAAGACAATGGGCGTCGAGCCGACCGTTCGTCACAATGGCGTCGTCAACCATCAGAAGCCAGGGACCATTCATCGTGGCGGCGGAACATTTTTGAAAACGCAGGTAACAATTCGGCCGCCGACCCTTCGCGACTGGCCCGCCTTTCAGGCGGCCGTTCGGCGAAGCCGCCGATTGCATCACCCGTGGGTCTCGCCGCCGGACACGCGCGAAAAATTCGCCGCCTACGTAAAACGCATGATCTCGGATTCGCACCGCGGATTCCTGGTGGTGCTTCATCCATCCGGCGACCTGGTGGGGGCCATTCACCTGAACAACATCATTCGTGGCCCTTTACGGGGCGCGTTTCTGGGCTATTACGCTTTTGCCGGCCACGCCGGAAAAGGACTGATGCGCGAAGGGATGCGGCTCGTGTTGCAGCGCGCGTTTCAGAAGCTCAAACTTCACCGCCTGGAGGCCAACATTCAGCCGGGCAATCGCGCCTCGCTCCGGCTGGCGCGGAGCTGCGGGTTGGTGCGGGAAGGATACTCCCGCCGCTATCTGAAGGTCGGCGGGCGCTGGAAGGATCACGAGCGCTGGGCCATTCTGGCGGAAGACCTGCCCTGCGCCTTAGCATGAACTTTCGACGCGCCACGCTGAATGACTGCGCCCGGCTTGCGGAACTGAATCATCAGTTGATCCGCGACGAAGGGCATCGGAACCGCATGACCGTTCCCGAGCTGGAACAGCGGATGAAACACTGGCTGGCATCCGAGTATGCGGCGGTGATTTTTGAAGATGGCGGTGCCGTGGTCGCCTACGCCTTGTATCGGGAGGAACCGGAAAAGGTCTATTTGCGGCAGCTCTTTGTTGCGCGGAACCGGCGACGGCAGGGCATTGGCCGCCAGGCCATGGACATTTTGCGTGCGGAAATCTGGCCCGAGCACAAGCGCCTGCTGGTTGAGGTGTTGATGCACAACACCGGTGCCATTGCCTTCTGGCGGGCGGTGGGCTTCCAGGATTACTCCCTGGCGCTGGAAATCGTGCCGGCAACAAACGGGCCACTTAATACTTGATTCGCGAGCGCCAAGCGCCGCACATTTGCCGGCAGCCCAAAAATTCGCCACGGTGAATGAGTGGCTTTTAGGAAAGCAGGTGGCCAAATGAAAACGAATGACTTCAAACGGATCGCATGGGTTGGAATTGCACTCCTGAGCATCGGGCTGTCGCCTCGAACCAGCGGACAGACGGACACGAACGGCCCCTTTGCGGAATTAAAGAAGCAACAGGAGCAGCTGACGCTGGAAAACGGCATTGCGGAGCAGCAACTGCGCAAGGACCTGGCCAAGCTCGCCGCGGAGAAGCAGCGGCTCGAACTCGAAAACGGCGTAGCGCAGCAAAAGCAGCAGGCCGAAATCGCCGCGCTCCAGGCGGAACTGGACAAACTCACCAAGCAGGCCGACGTGCTGGCCAAGCGCGCCACCCTCAAGGAAACGGAGCGCAAGGCGAAGCTTGATGACGAGCTGGCCGCGAGCCGGGAAAAGCTGGAGCGGATGAAGTTGACCAACGACCTGGCCGCCGCCGTCATTGCCGATCAGACCCGGGAGCTGGCCCGGCGCGAGCAGGAACTGAAGGTGCGCACCGCCGAACTGCAGGCGCAGCGTACCGAGTTTGAATTGCAGCTGGCCAAGATCAACACCGACCTCGACCTGCGCGTGAAGCGCGACCTGTGGAAGAACCGGGTCAATCGCGACATCCAGTACACCAAGGAGCCCTTCAAGGACGGCGTATTGACCATCAGCGACCGCCGGATTGCCCTGAACGGGCCCATCTGGATGGACACTGCGGATTATGTCGTGGAGCGCATCGACTACTTCAACAATCAAAGCCAGGAGTATCCCATTTTCATTGTGATCGATTCCTCTCCCGGCGGGTCGGTCATGGCCGGGTACCGGATTCTCAAGGCGATGGAAGGCAGTCCGGCCCCGGTTTATGTGGTCGTGAAATCGTTCGCCGCCAGCATGGCGGCCGGCATCACCACGCTGTCCAAAAAATCCTACATCTACCCGAACGCGATCATGCTGCATCACCAGATCAGTTCCGGTTCGTTCGGCAACCTGACCATGCATAAGGAAGACCTCAAGGAGCTGGAGGAATGGTGGAAGCGCCTCGCGGCGCCGATCGCCGCCAAAATGGGCATCAGCCTCGACGAATTCATCAAACGCATGTACGCCAATCGCAGCACCGGCGACTGGGAGGAGTTCGGTGACAACGCCCGCAAGCTTAAATGGGCGGACGAAGTCGCCCAGACGATTCAGGAAGAATCTTACGACAAGAATCCCGACGCGCCCTCGGCGCCGGGTGGTTCACCTCAGCGAAGCGGTTGGGACAGCCAACCCCGGTTACCGGAAACCGTGGACGCCACGGGTCACCGGTACGTCCTGCTCCCGCGCCTCGAGCCGGTGGATTGCTACTACCTGTACGATCCGGACAACTATTACCGGCTCAGTCCTTGACCCGGGTGGGCGCGACTTGAAATTGAATGTGGTCAGCCGACGGCTCATCGCGGCGGCGCGTAAACTCGCGACGCAGGCGGATGTCCTGAAATTCAAATCCCCGGTGGCGCATGTCTATAATCCACTCGCTTACGCCTGGCCGGCGCATGAGTTGTATTTGCGGAAGTTTGGTGGCAATCGGAAGCGCGTCATCTTTCTCGGCATGAATCCAGGGCCGTTCGGCATGGCGCAGACCGGCGTGCCTTTCGGCGAAGTCGCCGCCGTGCGCGACTGGCTGAAAATCCGCGCGCCCATCGGCCGGCCGACGAAGGAGCATCCCAAACGACTGGTCCGCGGCTTTGATTGCCCACGCTCGGAGGTCAGCGGCCGGCGGCTTTGGGGGTTGTTCGCCGCGCGGTTCGGATCGCCGGAACAGTTCTTCGCCGACCATTTCGTGGCAAATTATTGTCCACTGGCCTTCTGCGCGGCGAGCGGACGCAATCTCACGCCGGACAAATTGCCGGCGGTGGTGCGGGTGCGCCTGTTCGCCGTCTGCGACGCGCATCTGCGCCGGGTCGTGGAAATTCTCCGGCCGGAATGGCTGATTGGAGTCGGCGAGTTTGCGGCGGAACGCGCGCGTTTGGCTTGTGAAGGCACGACGATGCGCGTCGGCCGGATTCTGCATCCCAGCCCGGCCAGCCCAGCCGCCAATCGCGGCTGGGCGGAAAAGGCGGCCAAAGAACTGGTCGCGCAAGGGGTCTGGAGTTGAAATTCGTTTTGCTTGACCGGGGAAGGAACCGGACGCAGGCTGGCCATCATGAGCGATGCTCCCAAGGATTTTTCGGATGCTTTGAAAGCCGCCGGCCTGGCTGGTTTCTATGCCGATTGCACCGGCCCGCACCGGCGGGAATATCTGCAGTGGATTGCCGAGGCAAAGCGGCCCGAAACCCGGCAGGCAAGGATCAAAAGGGCGGTGCAGATGCTTGTTGAGAAGCGGGCCGAGGAAACCGCGCGTTCGAAAAAAACCTCCCGGTGAAAATAAAAGCGCTCCACTGGGGCCAGTGGAGCGAATGGGTGCAAAATCGGAATTATTTATCCGTGGCTGGAGCGTTGGTGGAAGCGCCGCCGTGATGATGCTCCTTGTTCTTCGTCAATCCGGCCTTGTCCATCTTGGCCTTGTCTTCCTTGGTCATCTTCGCGCGCTCTTCCTTGTCGAGCTTGCCGTCCTTGTTGGCGTCGTATTTCGCCAGCATTTCCTTCATCACCACCTGCTGTTCCGGGGTCAATTCCTTTTTGGGTGGTTTGGCGTCCTGGGCTTGGACGACGATGGCGGTGACGCACAGAAGCCCAATGGCTGCAACGAACAGTTTCTTCATATTTTTCGAATAATTATTGATTGATTGGTTTAACCGACACGGGAGAAGACGCCAAGCCCGCTGGCGGGTTACAGGATCTTTTGCCGGTTCTCCGCCGGCCGAAATTCGCAGACAAAGCCGTTCCAGCTCCGACGGCGGAAGCAGGTTGTAAATTGCATGGATAATCCTCCAAATCTACATTTTACAGCTTGAAGCAAGTCCCATTTGAATGGAACAATGATGCTGTGAGACCTGAACAGTGGGAAGTTTTCAAAAAGGCGGCGCGCCTCGAAAAGCTGGACAAAGTACCCATGGCGCTGATTATCGACAGCCCGTGGATACCGGGATACCTTGGGCTGAAACACTTGGATTATTACCTCGACCCGGAATTGTGGTTCCAATCGAACCTCAAGATTCACCGGGAATTTCCTGACATCATCTTCGTTCCATCGTGGTGGATGGAATACGGCATGGCAGCCGAGCCGTCGGCTCTCGGCGCCAAGATTAAATTCTGGCCGGACAACACCCCGAGCGAATATCACACGCTGTACCACATCGAAGACCTCGAACTCTGGCCGGAATACGACGTGGAAAACGACGCCTTCATGGCGCTGACCCTGCAGCGCATCCGCATGCACCGGCAGCGCATCCGGGACACGGGCGAAATCCTGCCGCTGGTCACCTCGCGCGGGCCGCTTTGTACGGCCGGCTTCGTTCGCAGCACGACCGATTTCATGATTGATATCGTGGAAAAACCGGAGTGGGCACATAAACTCCTCGACCGCTGCACCTGCCTGATCATCGACTGGCTAAAAGCCCAGGCCAAAGCCATGGGCGATACCGTCGAGGGGATTTTCCTCCTCGATGACATCGTCGGGTTCGTCAACGAGGAGCATTACCAGGAATTTGCGCACCCGTACCTGAAACGCATCTGCGAGGCCTTCCCAAAGGATTGGGTGAAGATTTATCACAACGACGCCGACATCAACGCCTGCGTCGAGCATCTCCCGGATTGCGGATTCCACGTGTTGAATTGGGGCAAGCAGACGGACATCGCGGAGGTCAAGGAGCGCGTCGGTGACCGGATGTGCCTGATGGGCAACGTGAACCCGCTCGAGGTGGGCGTGCGCGGCACGCCGGAAGAAGTGCGGGAAGCCACGCTCGAAGTCCTGGAGAAAAGCGGCGGCGAAGGCATCATCCTGTCCGTCGGCGGCGGCGTCAGCCCGGGCATGCCCAAACGAAACATCGAGGCCATGCTGAAGGCGTTGGCAGAATTCAATCTAAGCCGAGTGCCCGCCTAAAAGGATGTTGCATGCCGGATTACGCGCTGATGAATCAGTGCCTTTACGAAGGCAAAGCCAAGGAGGTTGAGCAGATGACGAGGGACGCGCTGGCAGAAGGCCGGCCGGTCCCGGAGGTGCTGGCGGAAGGGTTGATCGCCGGAATGAGCGTCGTGGGCGAGGACTTCAAGTACAACATTCTCTACGTGCCCGAAGTGTTGATCGCCGCGCGGGCCATGAAAGCAGGCATGGCGGTTCTCAAGCCGCTGTTGACGGCGCACGGCGCGGACAACCTTTCCTCGGGCGTTTTAGTGATGGGCACCGTCCGCGGCGACTTGCATGACATCGGGAAAAACCTCGTGTGCATGATGGCTGAGGGCGCCGGTTTCCAGGTCCATGACATTGGCGTGGACCAAAGCATAGAAAAATTTCTCGCCGCCGCCGGGCAATTTAAACCCGACATCATCGGCATGAGCGCCCTGCTGACCACGACCATGACGTACATGAAAGTGGTCGTGGATGGGTTCAAGGAAAAAGGTCTCGGTCACATCAAGATGGCCATTGGCGGCGCACCCATCAGCCAGATGTACGCCGACGAAATCGGCGCCGATGGGTACGGCGCCGACGCGTCCAGCGCCGTGGATTTATTCCTGTATCTGGTTGGCAAAGGGCCGCCGCCCAAGGCGAAATCAAAAATTGAAACCATTGAAGAGGTCAAAGGGGAGCGGGCCCAATCGCCGGGCCGCGAACCGAACGCGAAATCAAAGTTCCAGATTCTTTATTGGCAGGATATTCCGTCCGAGGTAAAGGCCTGGGACGATTTCGACGAGGTGAAAATCAGTTTGCCGGAAAAGTTCGCCGCGCGCATTGACGCCTCCGCGCAGCGGCAGGGATTGATTTCGCAGGACGCCTACTTCGCGCATCTCCGCTGGAGCGATGAGCAGGAACGCGCCGGTGCGGCCAGGGAAGTGGCCGAAGCCCTGAAGCGCGAACTGGAATTGAAGTTTCCCTGAGCGGGACCGGCCAACGCCGATGCCGGCGTGGGCAAGAGCTGGCCTCACCCGTTCGCGCTAGTGGGCAGCCGCTTGCCACGCCGGCTGGCCGGCTTTGAGCGCAGCGATGATTTGCTCCGGGTCGTAAACGCAGCCGCCCCAGGTCCCGCCCCCGGCCAGTTGCAGCGCCGCCCAAAGCCGCGTGTCTTCGGGCAACGCCGGGTTCGGCGCCAGATCCTTTCGCCGGGCGCGCGCGGCTAAAATTCGAATGCCTTCCTCGGGTGTGAATTTGCGGTGGCCTTCGCCCACCAGGTCCACGCTCCCTTCATGACGCTTGCAGTCAATGTGGACGCGGATGAGGTCGCCGTCCTGCACCTTGCCAATCGGTCCGCCCGCCAGCCCTTCGGGGCCGATATGCCCGATGCACGCGCCGGTGGAAACGCCGGAGAACCGCGCGTCGGTCAGCAACGTCACCTGTCTGCCGAAGGACAGATGTTTCAAGGCGCCGGTGACCTGGTAGGTTTCTTCCATGCCGGTGCCCGTCGGCCCGACGCCGGTCAGTACCAGCACGTCGCCGGCCTGGATCCGCCCCTGCTTGATGGCGGTCATCGCGTCCTTTTCGTTCACGAACACGCGGGCCGGTCCTTCCTGGCGGTAAACCCCGTCGGCATCCACGACCGACGGGTCAATCGCGGTGGCCTTCACCACCGAGCCTTCCGGCGCCAGGTTGCCGCGCGGGAAAACCAGTGTGCTGACGAGCCCGCGCTCCTTCGCCCGGTCCGGCGGAAAAATGACTTCATCGGCATCCACGCCGTCCAGTTCCTTGAGCAACTCGCGGAAGCGGCGGCGTCGTTCGGATTTTTCCCAGGCATCCAGATTTTCACCCAAAGTTGTTCCGGTAACCGTAAGGCCGTTCATGTCGAGCAAGCCCAAACGGCGCAAATGCAACATCACCTCCGGCACGCCGCCGGCCAGGAACACGCGGACGGTGGGATGATGCACCGGGCCATTCGGCAAAACGCTGACCAGCCGGGGCACGCGGCGATTGACGGAAATCCAGTCCTCGACCGTCGGGCGCTTCAGCCCGGCGGCATGGGCGATGGCCGGAATGTGCAACAGCAGGTTCGTCGAGCCGCCGAAGGCTGCGTGCAACACCATCGCGTTCCGGATGCTGGCCTCGGTCAACACGTCGCGCATCTTGAGCCCGCGCTCGTGCAGTTGATGCAACGCGCGGGCCGAGCGCCGGGCCAGGTCCAGCCAGACGGGTTGGCCCGAAGGCGCGAGCGCCGAGTGCGGCAGCGAGAGCCCGAGCGCTTCGCCGACGACCTGCGACGTGGCCGCGGTGCCCAGAAACTGGCAGCCGCCGCCCGGCGAGCCGCAGGCGCGGCAGCTCAGTTCCGCGGCTTCCGACAATGATACCAATCCGTGAGCGAAGCGGGTGCCCAAGGTTTGTACCGTGCCGGCATCTTCGGCCGCATCCGCCGGCAGGGTAACCCCGCCCGGAACAATCACGCAAGGCAGGTCACGCAGACCAGCCACAGCCATCATCATCGCCGGCAATCCTTTGTCGCACGTGGCGATGCCCAGCACGCCGGCGCGCAGCGGCAGCGACCGGGCCAGCCGCCGGAACACGATGGCGGCGTCATTGCGATACGGCAGGCTGTCGAACATGCCGACTGTTCCCTGCGTCCGGCCATCGCACGGATCGGAACAAAAGCCCGCGAAGGGAATCACCTGCAACCGGCGAAATTCCTCCGCCGCCGCCTGGACGAGCAGTCCAATTTCCCAATGACCGGTGTGATAACCCAGCGCGATTGGTTTACCGTCAGGAGCTCGCAGTCCCCCTTGCGTGCTGAGAATCAAAAACTGTTTCCGCCCGGCCTCGGCCGGGTTCCACCCCATGCCGGCGTTTTGCGTCATCCCGAACAAATCGCCGCTGGGGCGGTTTCGAAGCATCTCTTCGGTGAGGGGCAGGCTCCCGGTCGGGCCCGAGGCATGGCTTTGAACCCGGTAGATGTCCGGGGCGGAATCGAACAGATTGTGGCTGGAACTCATGGGAATCATTGAAGCACGTCCGGGAAAAATGAAAATCAGAATTAAGGGTCGACGCGCTTTCGCAGGCTTGCTAAAACCCCCGCGCTCCGAGCTTATGACCCAACGACGTTGGCTGCGCATCATTCCCGTGGCGCTGATCATGTACACCATCTCGTACATCGACCGCACCAACGTCTCGCTCGCGCTGGACCCGAAAATTTCGTCCATGATGAATGACCTGCTCATGGACGATCGCCTGAAAGGCGAAGCGGCGGGCATTTTCTTCTTCGGCTATCTCCTCCTGCAGATTCCGGGTGGCTACCTGGCGTCACGCTGGAGCGCGCGCAAGCTCATCAGCCTGTGTCTGATCGCCTGGGGCGCGTGTGCCGTGGGTTGCGGATTCGCGCAGACCTTCCGGCAGTTCGAAGTAATGCGGTTCTTTCTCGGGGTGGCGGAAAGCGCCGTGTTTCCGGCGACCCTCGTCCTGCTGGCCAATTGGTTTCCCCGGGCCGAGCGCGCCCGCGCCAACGCCTACTGGCAACTTTGCCAGCCGCTCGCCGTTGCCGGCTCCGCGCCGTTCACCGGCTGGTTGCTCGGCGCCTACGGCTGGCAACAGATGCTGATGATCGAAGGAGTGTTGCCGTTCGTCTGGCTCCCGCTCTGGTGGTTCTGCATCCGCGATCATCCCCGCGAGGCGAAATGGATTTCGGCTGCGGAACGCGAGTATCTCGAAACCACGTTGGCCCGGGAACAGGCAGAACAGGAACCGCCCGGCCGCGTTCCGTGGATCACCTGGCTTGGCCAGCCGACGATTTTTGTGATGATCGTCTTCTATTTTCTCCACAATTGCGCGGCCTACGGCTGCATGACCTTTTTCACCAACGGTTTGAAGGGCCGGGGTTTCGACGCGCTGCAATACGGTATTCTATTCGCGGTGCCCTACGCGGTGACGGCCATCGTGATGGTGCTCAATTCCTGGCATTCAGACAAAACCCGCGAGCGCCGGGGCCACGTCGCGGCGGTTTATTTCATGAGCGGGACCAGCCTCATCTTGAGCGTGCTGCTGTGCGATCACTTCTGGCTGTCGTACGCCTGGATGTGCCTTGCCATTCCGGGGCCGTTTGCCGGCATGGCGCCGTTCTGGGCCATCCCGAGCGAAACCCTTCCGCGCAATGTCATGGGCGTGGTGATGGGGGTGGTAAACGCGTTTGGCAATCTTGGCGGTTTTGCCGGGCCTTACATCGTGGGCTGGCTTTTGAAGGAATATCAGAGCACAGCGGTGGCGTTCAGCGTGCTCGGTGCGGCCATGCTGGGTTGCACCGGGCTGGCCTTTTTGTTGCCCAAGTCCAAGGAACAAACCGCCGCTTGAGACTGGAAGCATTCTCCCTCTCCGCCAACGAAGTTGGGGGAGCGGGGCGGGGTGAGGTGGTGCTGAAATGAAAACTCAAAATCCGTCTGGCGCGTTCATAAAATTCCCCTCTCCGGTCGCTGCGCGACATCCTCTCCCCGCGCTCACGCGCAGGGCGAGGGAAAACTGCAGCACGACGCTCGTAGCGCGTTGCTACAAAAAGATGGAGACCGGCGCGACACCTGTCCTACGATAACAACATTTATGAAACTCTGTCGGTTCAAAAACCAGCAAGGCCAGGTGCACGTAGGATTGGTCGCGGACGATGCCGCCGTGCTGGATCTGACGCCGGCCGGCATCACCCAACTGCAACCGTTGCTGGAGAGCGGCGATCCGCGCGCACTACTCAACGAGGTTGCCAGACGGAATTTGCCCCGCGTGGCGTTGGCGGAAGTGCAATTGTGCGCGCCGGTGGAGCAGCAGGAAGTCTGGGCGGCCGGCGTCACGTACCTGCGCAGCAAAACCGCCCGCATGGAAGAGTCCGATTTCAGCGCCACCGCCTACGACCAGGTTTACGCCGCGGAGCGGCCGGAGTTGTTCTTCAAGGCGCTCGCGGAAAAAGTCGTCGCGACCGGCGAACCGGTGGGCATCCGCCGCGACGCGCGCTGGAGCGTGCCGGAGCCGGAACTGGCCCTCGTGCTGAATTCGCGCGGGAAGATCGTCGGCCATACCATCGGCAACGACATGAGCTCGCGCGACATCGAAGGCGAGAATCTGCTCTATCTGCCGCAGGCGAAAATCTACACCGGCTCCTGCGCGCTCGGGCCATGGATTACGGTCGGCACACCGGAAGAAACCGTGCGCGACTGGACCATTCGCATTGCCATCAAGCGAACAAATGAAACGGTGTTTGCCGGCGAGACCTCGGTCGGCCGGATCAAGCGCCGTTTCGAGGAACTGGCCGGATTTCTTTTCCGCAGCCAGGTTTTTCCGCGCGGCGCCGTGCTGTTGACCGGTACCGGCATCGTTCCTCCGGACAACTTCACGCTGCAAGAGCGGGACTTGGTGGAGATTGAAATCACCGGAATCGGTTGGCTCCGCAACCCGGTGATGCTAGTTTGACGCACGCCATGAACCTGCACGGCCAGAATTTTGTCGGCGACCAACTCCGCGCCGGAACCGGCGAGCCGTTCCGCGCCGTCAACCCGCTCGGGAATACGCCCCTGGAACCGGCCTTTGCCACCGCCGGCGAAAAGGAGGTCGACGACGTCATGGCGCTGGCCGAGACGGCGTTTGAATCCTTCCGGGAAACCACCGGCGAACAGCGGGCAGCCTTCCTCGAACGCGTCGCCGATGAAATCATGGCCTTGGGCGACGATCTGCTGATCCGGGCGAACCAGGAAACCGGCCTGCCCGAGGCGCGTTTGATCGGCGAGCGCGCCCGCACCGTGAATCAACTCAAGCTGTTTGCGCAGATGATGCGCGAAGGTTCATGGGTGGACGCGCGCATCGACACCGCGCTTCCTGACCGGCAACCGGCGCCCAAGCCGGATTTGCGCCGGATGCTGATTCCCCTCGGGCCGGTGATTGTGTTCGGGGCCAGCAACTTTCCGTTTGCCTATTCCGTGGCCGGCGGCGATACCGCTTCTGCGCTGGCCACGGGGAATCCGGTCGTCGTCAAGGCCCACGAACGCCATCCCGGCACCTCGGAATTGACGGCAATGGCAATCCAACGCGCGGTCACGGCCTGCAAACTGCCGGCCGGAGTATTCTCGATGCTTCATGGTCTGGGGAAATCCGTCGGGATGGCGCTGGTGCAGCATCCGGCCACCCGCGCCGTCGGGTTCACCGGTTCGCGCGTGGCCGGGCGCGCTCTATTCGACGCGGCGGCCGCGCGCCCGGACCCCATCCCCGTATTCGCGGAAATGAGCAGTCTGAATCCGGTTTTCATCCTGCCGGGCGCGCTGCGCGAGCGCGGGCCGAAAATCGCGGAGGGGTTGAAAAATTCCGTGACGCTGGGGGCCGGACAATTTTGCACCAAACCGGGCTTGGTCTTCGGATTGCAGGGCGCCGCGTTTGAGCAATTTCAATCGTCGTTGACGCAAGTGCTGGAAACGGTCGCCCCGGCCACCATGATACACGCGGGCATCTGCGATGCGTATCACCGGGGGCTGGCGCGCGTGACGGAAGTGGATGGCGTGCAACCGCTGGCGAGCTCGTCGGCCAGGCCGGACCCTGCCAAAACCCAGGGCGAGGCAGTCATCGCCCGCGCCGACTGGGACCATTTCCGCAGACATCCCGGGCTGGCGGAAGAAATTTTCGGGCCGTTTTCACTTTTGGTTTCGGCGCCGACGCTTGCCGATTTAGAGACGGCCGCCCAAAACCTGGAGGGCCAGCTCACGGCCGCCGTGCACGGCGCCCCCGAAGATCTGCGGCACGCCAAACGGTTGTTGAGGATTTTGGAGCGCAAGGCGGGCCGGTTGATCATCAATGGTTTTCCCACCGGCGTGGAAGTTTGTCCGGCCATGAACCACGGCGGGCCCTATCCGGCCACGACGGATGTGCGATTCACCTCGGTCGGCACGGCGGCCTTGTATCGTTTTGTCCGTCCGATTTGTTACCAGGATTTTCCCGCGGCCCTGTTGCCGGCGGCGCTCCGGAATGAAAACCCCTCTGGCCTCTGCCGGTTGATCAACGGCAAGCCGACGCGCGACGCCGTCCAGTCCGATTAAGGTTCACCTCACCTATTGCAGCGGTTCGATTGCCGGCGCTGTTGCCGGCTGCACAACGTGGATGTAGCGGTTCGCCCATTCCAGAAAGGTCGGCCAATTCGGGGCGTCGGTGTGTCCGCCGTCGTGCTGCCGCCAGGCCAGGTCGCCGTTGGTCATGGCGACATTGAGCGGCGGCATCGGATCGGTCAGGTAATCGCCCGGCGTGCCCAGGTCTTTTTTGCCCAGCAGCCGGTAAACCGGTCCGGCGGCAACCGTCGCCATGAAACTGCCGTGCTGGTCCACCCACGTGCCTTCCGCACCGGGGGTGCCGGACGAGGCGCCATAACTGATGAAGACCGGGCGTGGCGCGCAAAGCGCAATCAATTCGTGCGCGTCTACCGGCAAATCACCGGGCGTCAGCGGGCCGCCATATTTCAGAAAGTTGCCGGCCATCCAGTGGTATTCGCCCGTGCCGGTGAGGTTTTCTACCAGCTCGCCCCAATTGCGCCGGGACAGCTTCGCGCCACCTTCACCGGAGGAACCCACCAGCGCGATGGCAAACCGCGGGTCGTAGGCCATGGTGACCAGCGTGGCCTTGCCGTAGCGCGAAAGGCCCTCGATCCCAACCTGCTTCGCATCCACCGCCGGGTCGGTTTCGAAATAATCCAGCGCGCGGCTCGCGCCCCACGCCCACGCGCGCAACGCGCCCCAGTCCTCCGGATGGCGCGGCTGGCCGTGGTTGCACAGGCCGATGATGCCTTTGGTGAGGCCGGCGCCATTATCGGCCTGGTAGCTGGTGGGCACGATGACGGCGCAGCCCCAGCCATTGGACAAAACCAGTTGCTGCCAGTTGGGCCCGGCGCCGAAGCCGCCGAACCCCCGGAACGCGTTCGTGCCGCCAAAACGGTTCGTCCCGCCGGCGCCGGCCACATTGTTGGTTCCGCCGGGACGATTCGTCCGGCCGAACCCGCCAAACCCGGGAAAATTGCCGAAGCCGAATTCCAGCATGACCGGCACCGGCCCTTTCGCGTCGGCGGGCGTGGTCAGGGTCAACTGGAGGTCCACGTTGATGGACGGGCAGGCGGAATTGTCAACGTGGCCGACGAGGTGTTTGGTGATGACGGGGATCGCGCCGTTGTTCGTCCGGAGGGTGTCGGTCACTCTCCAGGTTACCGGCGGCACGTTTTTCGGCACCCGGCCGTACACTTCGCGATCGAAGTCCTCGACGATTTCCGGCCGCCGGCGGTTCCACCACATTTCCGGTGTGGTCACCTGTTCACCGTTTTTCAGGGTGAGCGGATCGGGCAGGTTCGGATAGGGATTGGCCTTCGCCTCGTCGGTATTTTGATAATTCGGCGCCTGGCGATTCATGCCTTCTGCGCCCGGCCGCAACGTTTTGATGCCCAGTTGCTCCATCATGTTCCGATGGTCCTGATCGGCGTTCCAATTCACCGGCGCCAGCAAGTTGGTGTTGCCGGGTTGAATGGCGGCTGGCTGGGCGTGGCTGGCAGCGGCCGCGGTCAGGGCGGCGGCGGCCCAGGTGAGGATCAGGGTTTGCTTGCGTTTCATGAGATGAACGGCACTTCCGGCCGATGAGATTTTTCCTTTGGTTGCATCAATCCGAACGGTGTTGTCACCCTTGGTTTCATTTGTCATCAACTTCGGGTTGAGGAAACTGGCAGTCATCCTACAGTTGATTTTTTTCGAAAGCAACTTTCGGTTCCGCCCGCCCGATGAGTCTGTTAAACGTCGGGCTGGCGGACCGCGCTGGCTAAGATAACATTCGACCACCATGCGCCCATTTATCGTTACCACTTTGTTGGTCGCCATCGGTTCGCTGCCGGTTCAACGCGCGAAGGCCGCGGTCGCCGGGCCCGGAGCGGCGGATAGCCCGGCGGACCATCTGCCGCCATACATCACGCGATTGACGGCATTTGGAGAACGCGCCGATTGGTCGCCTGACGGCAGGAAAATCCTCTTTCTATCCAAGACGTTTGGCGACGCCATGGAACTCGACCTGGCGACGAAAGCCATTCGCAGCCTGACTGCCGGGTACCCGCATCACGGCTACACCCGCGCGCTGTACCTGGCCAACGGCGATATTCTGTTGAGCGGGCCGGAGACGTTTGATCCGAAACATCCCGACCAGGCCCGGCGGCATTGCTATTTGTACGTGCTTGGCCAAAGCCTGAGTAAGCCGGCGGCGCCACTGGGGGTGCTTTGCAGTGAAGGGCCGGCCGTGTCACGGCGGCGCCTGCACATCGCGTGGACGGAATGGTCTGAGTCAGCCACGGCGCCTCCCACCAACTCGGTGATTTACGAAGCCGACGTCGTTTACGATAACGGCGTTCCGAAGCTGGCGAACCGAAGAACCGTCATCGACCGCCACGCCTTGCCGTTTCCGTGCACCATCGAAACCCAGAATTTCCGGCCGCCCGAAGAGAAGGAACTGACGTTCAGCGCCTACAATCTGCCGGGCACGGAATCGGATGTTTGCAGTGTGAATCTCGAGACGCAGGCCGTGACGAATTACACCCATTCGCCGGATATTTACGACGAGGTGGAGGGCATATATCCGGACGGCCAGTACACGCTGGTGGAGTGCGATCAGCAGAACCGCCAGGGCCCCGGCCACATTGACCTCTGGAAACTGAAGCTGGACGGCAGCGGCCAGTATCGGCGGCTCACTTTTTTCAGCGATTATCCCGGCTATAAAGCGTCCAACCCGGTGGTGAGCGACGACGGACAGTTCATCGCGTTCCAGATGGGTCAGGCCCGGGATTCAGCCGGCGTCGGGCACGGCCTCTTTTTGTACGACATCAAAAAAGCCGTGGCGAACGGCCATTGAAATCTAGCCGCTGCCGGCGTCAGGGCCCGACCAGGATTTCGGTGTCCGTGATCTTCAATTCCACGCCGGCGGCCTTGGCGGCCTCCTGAAGTGCGGCCGGCAACATCACCACGGGATCCTTGCTGACATCCAGCCGGCGCATCAGGCCCTCGCCCTTTTTCGTTCCGACGGTGAACATGACCTTCAAGCCTTTGCGTTTGCAGGCCACGCGGGTGCCGTCCGGCAGCTTCGTGTTCATCGGCTTGAGGAACGCATCCACGTAATGCGCGCCGATGCCGGACTTGTCCGTGAACTTGGGCGGCAGCTTTTCCAGCGCCGCCGCATTGATGTCGCAAAGTTTGGTCATGACGAAAGCCGGATTATTCCATTTTCGTCGCGGGCTGTCCATCCGGGTGTTCCGGTTCGAGTTGGGCGAGCGCATAATGAATCACCTCGAATACCAGACCCCACTTGTGCAGGCGCTTGTCGCGGTCGCAGTAACAACCGGAAGGGCTGACGGGCCGATCCCATGTCAGCACGTCGTTCAGCGGGCGGCCCAGCAACGGCTTTTCGATGGCAAGGTTGTCCATGAGCGCCCGGGCGTTCGCAAGATATTCGCACATGGATTGATGACCGGTGTCGCCCGGGGCGGGCGCGCAATTGGCTTCGATAATCCGGTACTGCTCGGCCGGTGATGCCAGTTTGACCTGGTAATAAAATTCCAGCGGCCGGCCCAGATTGACACAGGTGGTGCCTTCGTAATGGAACCAGGCCTCGACCGCGCCATCCGCCAGCCGTTCCAGCCGGAGCCGGTTCCGCGACCACTTTTGCAGAGCGCGGACATTGGTGGAATACTTCGCTTGATGATCCAAGCCGGAGGGACTCAGGATTGTGGCCGGGGATTCCTGCCGGACGCCCTGCAGTCGGTGCACGTCCTCAATTTGCGGCGGGGACTGTTGGTAGGGCGCGCGACGATACGGGCAGCCCGGCAGGGAACACGTTTCGCACGGAACCAGATGCTGGAGGCTGTGCGTTGTCTCGACCTGCCGCGTAAGCCCAAACAACGCCAGCAGGGATTTTTTCGGGCGCAACATGCCGGTGGACAGGACTTCGAGTTCGCCGGGCAACGCCTGGTCGCCGTTCCGCCGGATCAAGTCCCACAATTTGATTTGATCGCCAATGTCCCAGCCGGAGTAGCCCGGGCTGTAGTGAGGCAGGACGGTCATGCCTTGCGGCTCGGCCCAGGCGCAAAGGCGGCCACCGGCAAGAGTGACAAGATGTTCGACGACCGCCGAGCCGTACATCTCCAGAAAAAAATATTCATCGGGTTCGCCTGCCTGCCAATGCCGGCGCGCTTCCGCTTCGCACTGGGGACCGGCGCTCACGGCCGCCACCACGGCGGCGTGCGCCCCGGCGGCAGCCAGACGCGAATAAAGCGGCCGCGATTCAAATTCGATTTCCTGGAGGCGCAACCGGCCGTCGCGCAGTTCGAGGCCGTGAATTTCCCGCGCGTAAATCCAGGGTCTGCCATTCATCGCGTACCATTTCCGGGCGCGAGCGGCGAGTTCCAGCGGCCGGCCCTCCAGGACGTGCTGGCGAGGATAGCCCAGCAAGCGGAGATATTCGGATTCCAGGATATCAAGGCTCGGCGAGATGTCGGTCAATTCGAACATGGTAAAGCCGGACAACTGGAAACCTCAGGCCGTTGAACCGCGCAGCAGGTTTGACGATTCGAACGGATTGAACTGGCAGCCTTCGACGAAGCAATCGAAGAAATGCGGGTGAGCCTCCAGGCGGCAATGAACCACCCGTTTGACCAGTGCCTCCAACTCCGCGCGCTTGGTTTGGGAAAGCAGCGCGATGCATGCGCCTTCGATGGAGGCATTGCCGACCTGCCGGATTTTGGCCTCGGGCAGGTTTGGGATCAGGCCGATGCGTTTGGACGATTCGACGTTCAGGTTCCGGCCGAATCCGCCGGCTAGGTAGAAGACATCCAACTGCTCCGGCCGGATGCCGTATTGATCGAAAACGATGTACAGGCCGGCCACGTTGGCGCCCTTGGCCTGGGCCAGCTCGTTGGCGTCGCTCTCCGTGAAATACACTGGTTCGTCGCTGTCGGGGACGAGAATGATTTTGTCCTCGCCGTTTTCAAACCGACCCAGGGTGTTCATGCGGTGGGTCCGGAGCAGTTCGCTCAGCACGTCCACGAGGCCGGAACCGCAAATTCCCTCGGCTGGCTTGTCACCAATCACCGCCACCGAAATCGAGCCGTCGGGCTGGAAAGCGACCTTCTCGATTGCGCCCGGCAAACCCGGCATGCCGCAGGCGATTTTTCCGCCTTCGAACGCCGGCCCGGCTGGGCAGGAGGCGGCGAAAATCTTGTGCCTGTTGCCCACGATCAATTCCGTGTTGGTGCCGATATCCATGATAGCAACCAGGCGTTCCTCATTGGCCAGGTCCACCGCCAGCATGCACGCGGCGGCGTCGGCGCCGACATGGCCGCTGATGATGGGCAGGCCGAAAACGCGCGCCTGGGGATGGATCGGCAACAGCAGTTTCCGGGCGGGCTCGCTCAAGCTGGTCGTGGTTCGTCTGCCTTCTGCCATTTCCAGCTCGGTGATGGAGCGGTACGGGCTTTGGCCGATGGAATAGACGCTCAAGCGAAAGAACAGGTCGCGCATAGTGGAATTGCCGGCCACGACCATTTCGTAAATCGTCCTGGGGTCCACCGGGAATTCCTCGATCGCATGGGCCAGGTACCCGGCGAGCGTCCGTTGCAATAACCGGGTGCCGTCCTCGGTGTCGTAATGGATCCGCGCCATGACATCCGAGCCGCCGAACCGCTGCGGGTTTTCGAAGGAAGCGTCGGCAACGACTTCGCCCGTTTCCAGGTTCAGGAGCCGGAGGACCACGGTGGTGGTGCCCAGGTCCATGGCCAGACCGTGGATTGGCCCGGTTGAGCGGTCGATTTCCTCTCCCTCCAGCAAAATCCGGTCGCCGTCGCGCGTGACCGCCGGGTCCGGTTTCAATTTCTGCGCGCTCGTTGGGAGCTGGAGCGCGTGGCGTTCGATGCGCATCTCACCGCGCCGCATGGTATGGCAGCGGACCACGCCGGCATCCTTGACGACCTGACAGGAACAGGAGAGCCGGAAGTTGCCTTTCAAATGTTTTTCCGCCGGAACCCGCTCCGAGAGGCAGTCCATGCCCTCGGTGACTTCCACGACACATTCCTTGCATTTGCCCTGTTTGCGGCAGGAGGTCGGAACGTTGAGGCCCAGGGATTCCGCGTATTCAAACAGCGAACCGCCCGGAACGACGCGGGTTTGCTGGTGATTGAAATGTAGCTCCACGCTCATGCCTGCCTTTTTCGTTGCCGTTCAGAAGAATAAACGGTGCCGGCCGCCAAACTCTAGCATTTAATTCGGGCCTTGAACCGGATGAGCGGCTGCTTAATCATAAGCGTTCGCATCGCTGAATCGTGCTTGAATCATGAAACAATCACTGCTGGAAACAGTGGCCGGGCGCCGGCTGGTCTGCGACGGGGCCATGGGCACCCAACTGATGCTGGCCGGCCTCGAAAGCGGCGCGTGCGGCGAGCTCTGGAATTTGACGCACCCCGACCGCGTGCTGGCCATCCAGCAGCGATATGTCGCCGCGGGCACGGACTGCCTGATCACCAACACCTTCGGCGCCAGCCGTATCGTGCTCAAGCGGCATGGCGCCGACAAGGACGTGCGCGTCATCAACCAGGCGGGCGTTCGCATTGCGCGCGAGGCCTTTGGCGGACGCGAGGGTTTTGTGCTCGGCGACCTCGGACCACTCGGGGCGATTCTTGAACCTTACGGCGATCTGCCGCAGGAGGAGGCCCGCGCGGCTTATGAGGAACAGGCCCGGGCGCTGGTCGAGGCCGGCGCGGATGCCATCATCATTGAAACCCAGACGTCGCTGGATGAAATCGGGATTGCCATCGACGCGGCCAAAGCGACGCAGGCGCCGTGCATTATTGCTTCGCTGGCCTACGATCTGTCTCAGGACGGAACCTTCTATGTGACGATGATGGGGGTCCAGCCGGCCCAGGCCGCCGGGTTTGTGGAGGAGCGGGGCGCGAATATTGTTGCCTTGAACTGCGGCACGGGCATGGACATGAAAGGCGCCGCCAGCGTGGCCAGAATTTATCACCAGCACTGCAAACTGCCGGTGATGGTACAACCCAATGCCGGCCTGCCGATGCTGGAAAAGGGGAAGGCGGTTTACAAGCAATTGCCCGCCGCCATGGCCGGCGGGGTGCCGGAAGTGCTCGCCGCCGGCGCCAACATCATCGGTTCCTGCTGCGGCAGCACACCCGACCACACCAAGGCCATCCATGAGGTCGTCGCCGCTTTCAATCAAAAATCATGAAATCACTTTCACTTGCAGTTCTTGTTTCCATCCTCGTTGCCCAGACGGGCTGTGCCATCTTTTCCCACGGCGGCTTCAACGTTCGCAAATTCGGCGCGGTCGGTGACGGCGCCACCAAGGACACCAGCGCGTTTCAGCAGGCGATCAATGCGTGTGCCGCAGCCGGTGGGGGCACGGTGACGGTGCCGGCCGGGGAATATTTGATCGGCAGCATCGAATTGAAATCCTACGTGACCCTGCGGCTGGACCAAGGCGCGCACCTGCTCGGCAGTCCCGACCTGGACGATTATCCGGTCATGAAAGTCCGTTGGGAGGGCCACTGGCTTGACGGTCACCGCGGGCTGATTTTCGCGCAGACCGCAGCCCATTTCGGCGTCGTCGGGCCGGGCAAGATTTCCGGCAATCCGGCGTTGAGTGGACGGGAAATGCCCCGGCGGCCCGTGCTCATGGAATTCACCACCTGCCTGGACGTGCGGCTGGAAGGTTTTGCCACCGAACATCAGCGCATGTGGTCGATTCATCCGACCTACTGCAACGGGTTCACGGCCCGAAACCTCGTCATCCGCAGCACGGGCGGCAACGGCGACGGCATTGACGTGGATTCCAGCATGCACGTGCGCATCGAGAATTGCGACATTGCCACCGGCGACGATTGCATCGCCATCAAATCGGGGCGCGGCATGGAAGGTTTCAAGCTGGCCCGGCCGGCCGAGGACGTGCTGATCACCGGGTGCACGCTCGCGGACAGTCTCTTCGCGTGCATCGGCATCGGGAGCGAGACGTCGGGCGGCATTCGCGGCGTGCGCATCGAGCACTGCAAATTCACCCAGGCCAAAAGCTATGCCATCTACATCAAAAGCAACACCGGCCGCGGCGCATTTATCGAGGATGTTTCGGCGCATGATCTGGACGTGACCACTGCGCCCGGCGGCTTCCTCCGCGTCAATCTGGTGGGCAGCGGCATCAAAGACGCCGAGCCGGTGACCGGCGACGAGGGGATTCCCCGGGCCCGGAACTTCAGCTTCCAGGACGTGAAAGTTGATTGCGGGACGCTGGTGGACGCGGCCCAGATTCCGCCCGAGAAACCGGTGAACGGATTTTCGCTGGCGAACATCACCGGCACCTGTACGAATGGCATCAAGCTGGCCAACATGACCAACGTTGTGTTTCGCGACATCCATGTGACGGGCTACACCGGTCCGTTTCTCACGCAGACCAATGTTTCGGGGACGGGGCTGGAAGAGCCGAAGTGATTTCGGGAGGCAGCCGCCGACGTGAGGCGGAAACGCACCGGGACGTTCCCCGGAAATCCGCCTCGTGACTTCGGTGGCAACGGGCCGCTGTTCAACTGTTCAGCACCATCACGGCCCAGTCGTTGTTCGTGGACGAAAGGACGACCAGGCATTTGTCCACGTTCACCGCCGTGGCGTAGAGGTAGAGCAGGTCGATGTTTTCCCGGGCCAATTTCTCGGTGATGAGCTGCAGCAGCCCGGGGCGGTGGACGCCTTCGACCACGATGACCCGCGTCTCCTGTGCCTCCAGCCGTTGCGCGCGCAGCGCATCCAGCATCCGCTGATGATCGCTGCTCACCAACCGGATGACGGCATCGGCGCCGTCCACGGTGGCGATGACCGCCTCGATATTGACGCCCTGGTCGGCGACGCTTTTGGTGACCTGGGCAAGCACGCCGACCCGGTTATTCAACCGCACAATGGCTTCTTTCGCCATTTTTGCCTTTATCATACGGCCTCCTTCCAACTTGGCACGCCGCGCCACCGGCACGTGGCGTCTTCTGGGTTCAACCTCACCTTACCACATCTGCATCAGTTTTGCTCCAGGGAAATTTCGGAAGAAACAGGCCGATTATCTATGCTCTGCAATTGGACTTGCCAGAAAGGATGAATCGGCGTTTGTTGGTGGCGATGCCCAAGCAACTTTCTTCGGAAGAAATCTTCACACGCTGTAAGTGAATTATGCGTATCTTGGCGATTGGCGACGTTCACGGATGCTATACGGCAATGACCAGTCTGCTTCGCGAAGCAAAGCCTGCTGTCGGTGATCACGTCATATTTCTTGGGGATTACATTGACCGGGGCAGTGGATCTCGGTCCGTATTGGACTGGATGGTTGGCCAATGTCGGAATTATACGGCGGTGTTTCTGCGTGGCAATCATGAGGTGATGATGCTTGAAGCACGCCACGACCCGTTGAAAGCAAATCTTTGGCAAAGCTATGGCGGCTTCGAAACGTTGATTTCCTACTCAGCCGCATATCAAAAGGATTGGTCCTCGGCTATACCCAAGTCGCACTGGGAATTTCTTGAGCACACAATTCCTTTTTTTGAAACCCCGAAACATATTTTTGTACATGCTTGCTTGGCTCCGGATCTCGACATGAAGGAACAACCTGACTGGCTGCTTTATTGGGAGTATTTTGACAAAATTCAACCATACAAATCGGTAAAGAAAATCATTTGCGGTCACAGCCCTCAGCATTCGGGCCAAATTAAGGATTTGGGATTTGCTGTCTGTATTGATACTGGTCCAGCCGCCGGAGGATGGCTTACCTGTCTGGACGTCCACGCCGGAGAATACTGGCAGGCGAACGAAAGGGGAGAGACCCGAATGGGATCAATTGGCTGATTGCTTTTCAATGCGCAATCTGCCTTCCATCCGCGTTTCATCTGTATTCAATCTGTGGCTAATCTTCAGCTCGCTCGCCGGCGGGGGCCATTTTGACCAGGCGCGGGAAAAATCTCGCCAGCGGCTCCACCAAATCGGTTTGCGCGGCCATCACTTCCTCGATGTTTTTGTAAACCATCGGCACTTCGTCCAAGCCGGCGGATAATAGTTTCACGCCGCGCTCCTCAAGATACGGCTTGACCATCTTCCAATTAAAACTTTCCCGGGCCTTGTTCCGGCTCATCACCCGGCCGGCGCCGTGTGAGGCGGAATTGAGCGATGCGGCATTGCCCTTGCCGCGCGCCACAAACGTCGGACTGGCCATCGAACCGGGGATCACCCCCAGCACGCCCGCGCCCGCCGGCGTCGCACCTTTGCGATGGACGATGAGGTCGCGTCCGCCGTGACGTTCTTTCCAGGCGAAGTTGTGGTGGTTTTCCAGGTCGAGCAGCACGCCGGCGCCGATGTGCCGCGCGATGTGTTTGTGGATGAGATGATGGTTGGCGGAGGCGTAATGCCCCATCAATTCCATCGCCGCCCAGTATTCCCGGCCGTCGGCGGAATCGAGGTCGAGCCACGCGAGGTAGCTGAGTTCCTTCGGCAAATCCTTGTGTTTGGCGCGGGCCACGCGGCTGTAATGGTCGCAAACCTGCGCGCCGGTGCCGCGGCTGCCGCTGTGGCTTAGCAAGGCGAGATACGTGCCCGGTTCGAGCCCGAGTTCCTTGTCCTCGACGGTAAATTCACCGAATTCGACAAAGTGGTTCCCGCTGCCGCTGGTGCCGAGTTGCGCCGCCGCCTTGTCGCGAAACCGGCTGGTGACCGGGCTGACCGTCCAATCCTCGTCCATGACCGGATGGGTGCGGCGATGCTTGAATTCCGCGCCGATACCGAAGCGCGTCTCGGCTTCAATGGCGCGGATGAGGTCGGTTTCGCGACGGCGCAGGGAATCCACCGGCAAATCGAGCACGGTGAGTTTGACGCGGCAGGCGATATCCACGCCCACGGCGTAGGGGATGACGGCGTTGTCGGTGGCGAGCACGCCGCCGATGGGCAGGCCGTAGCCGACGTGGGCGTCGGGCATGAGCGCGGCCGCGACGGACACGGGCAATTGGCAGGCATTTTCCATCTGCTGGAGCGCGTTGGCGTCCAGGTCGGCGCCCCATTGGCGATAGGGGATGGGCATAGTCGCAGAGCCACCTTAAGCCCAAGCCACGAAAGTGAGAAGTGTGAAGTGTAAAGTACGACTGCACCTGATGACGAAAAACGTTGGTCGAAATTGCGTGGCGATGGTTCAAAAAAGGAATAGAGTCCCCGCCAACCAGTAACCAAAGCCATGGAGGAACAGCCACCGACCCGGCAAGCGGTTTCGACATCAAGCCAAGGGTTCCGTTGCATTCAGGCGATTATCTTCGTTGGCATCTGGATGACCATTGGCTGGGTGTTTCATCTGGATGCAGACAGTTATCTGGTGGCCGGTGTGCCGCTGGTGGTGATTTTTCAGCTTTTCGTCCGCAAAAAGCCGCTGGTGACGCTCTGGATGCGGGAGGCGACGCGTTTTCGATTGAATACGGTCGGGATCATTTTGGCGGTCGGGTTTGCGATCATGCCGGCGCTGGAATTAACGCAGACGGTCCGGTCGGCGGACCGGTTGGCTCACGTGCCGGAAATCCTGTGGTTTGGCTGTTGCATCACCGGAGCTTTAGGCGCGGCTTTCGGGTTTTGCCATTTCACGAAACGGACCTGGAAAGAGTTGGGATTTTGCCTGTTGACAGCCGGCGTCATCGGTTGCGGCACGATGAGCCTGCACGCTTTGGCGGCCTGGGCACTGCAACACCACGCGCCGGTGCTGAACTGGCACACGGCAATGAGGGGCGTTGGGAGTTTTATGCTCTACGTGCCGGTTTGTTTTGTGCTGGAAGAAGTCGCGTTTCGCGGGGCCATCGACTCACACATTTTTCAACCCGGGGACCGGGGACAATGGTGGACGGCGATTTTTGTTTCCGCGCTGTGGGGCTGGTGGCACCTGCCGATTGTGCCGATTCAGAACTTTTCCCAACTCGTGGTGCTCGTATTGGTTTTGCCCTGCATCCACATTGCGGTGGGCGCTTTCCTGTCACTGGGCTGGCGGCGCAGCGGCAATCTGGCCGTGCCGGCCACGGTGCATGCGTTCATTGATGCCATCCGGAACATGCTCCTGTAAAGGCATCCGGCGAAGCAGACGCCGATGGCAATTTACGGGAAAGCAGTTGCCAAGCCGGGCGGACAGTGTTATGGGGAAACTGTTATGAGCGAACCGATCATTGCCCAGAAATCTCCCTACGTTCAACCCGCCGGCCCGGGCACGTTTTGGTGGTGCGCCTGTGGCCGGTCCAAAGGCCAACCGTTCTGCGACGGCTCACACAAAGGCACCGGTCTGGGGCCGCTCAAGGTGGATCTGGCGGAGGCGAAAACGGTCGCCTGGTGCGGCTGCAAACGTTCGAAGAACGGCGCGTTTTGCGACGGCAGTCACAGCCGGCTCACGTGACATGCCCGCCGGGCTGAAGCTCAAATCACCTGCCGGGCCGTGATTTCGGCGGGCAGGGGAGGCGGCTTGGCGATTTTATGTTCAGGGGCCAGACCCAGGACATCCCGCAAGGCATAGAGCACGTCAAGGTAATGTTGGCTTTTGATGAACTGATAGAAGCAGATCACCGCCGCCAGTACCAGCACGACGCCGACGCAGCCCAACTTGACAATCAGAAACCGGCTCGCAAAGTCGCCAAAGACGAAGACGGTGAAAGCCGAGGCTTCCGGAAGGTTGAAGAACAACAGAAGAGCCTTGATACCGAGAACCAGCACCAGCGCCGCCAGGGAAGTGACGCCCTGGATGAGGTAGAATCGGCGCTGTTCCATCACATTCTTCAGGACTTGCTCGGCGTTGGCGGCGCCCGACAAGTCGCGGAAATACCGCCAGCCCCGGTAGAACAGCCACTGGGCATAACCGGAAATCAGGACCGCGGCGAACAGGTTGAGCCAGATCATAAGTCGTCTCGGCCGCTTCAGGCCTTCTTCTTTTTCCGGAAGAGCGGGGCCGTTTCGGCCACGTTGAGGACAGAAAGATCAAGTCCCTCCTCCGGCGCTCGCTCCCTGGCGATTTTAAGCTGGCGAGCAATGCGTTTGACGGCTGTCGCCGCATAATATTTAACCACCCCCACGCCCGAGTGGGACTTGAAAATCACGACCAGCAGGCTGTGCTCGTCCACGTTGACGACGAACAGGCTGGCATTTTCACCCTGCTGATAGATGCTGTTGAAATTGGTCTCGTTGACGAGGCTGGCGATGGTCTGGTTGGCCATGAAGGCGCCGGACGCGAGCGCGCCGATGCTGGTCAGGTCGAAGTCATGGGCTTCGCCCTGTTGCGTGATGAGGAAGCCGCCCTTGTCGATGATCAGCGCGGCCAGCGCCTCGGTGCTGGCGTTGAACTCGCGCAGGATGCCATCGAGCTGCCGGATGTCGTCCTCGATCAGTTGGGGCAGGGTAGCCATGTCACGCGTATTGCGGAACGCTCTGGTTGATGAATTTGTGGAGCAACAGGCGCGTGATCATGTTCAGCGACTCGAACACGCCTTCGCACTTGTGCGCCGTGGCGGAAAACGATGGCACCTGCACTTCGCGGTTGTTGAGGAGGTATTCCATGTATTCCACCGACGCGGCGTTGGGCAGATCACGCTTGTTGTACTGCAACACGTAGGGAATTTCGGCCAGGTTTAGTTTGAGCGAATTCAAGTTGTCCACGAGATTCTGGAAACTCTCGACGTTCTCGGGCATTTTTTCGTACTGCGAATCGGCTACGAACACGATGCCATCCACGCCGCGCAGCACCAGTTGCCGGGTGGTGTTGTAAATCACCTGGCCGGGTACGGTGTAAAGCTGGAACTTGGTTTTGAACCCGCGGATGGTCATGGCTTCGATGGGCAGGAAGTCGAAGAACAGGGTGCGGTCCGAGCTGGTGGCCAGCGAGACCAGCTTGCCCTTGTTGCCGGCGGCGGTTTGCACATGGTCATGAACCTGCACGAGGTTGGTGGTCTTGCCGCCCATCGCGGGACCGTAATAGACGATCTTGACCTGCAGTTCTTTGGTGGCTTGGTTGATGATGGCCATAGGATTATTGTTTTTTTCGATCGAGTTCAGCGGCCAGGGCGGCCAGGGGTGCGCTGGGCAGCGCTTCTCCGGCGCTGCCAAACGCGGCGAAATAGACGGCGTTCACGCGGAAAATTCTCCACGGAATGTTGCCGACGGTGAAATTGAAGTTGTTCAAAGCCCCCATCCGCAATTCCCGGGTGCTCTGGCTCACGCGGTCAAAAATCTGCGGCAAAAACGCGGCCAGCGTGTCCGCGTTAAGATCGGCCGGCACCTCGCTGGCCACCCGGAGACCGTCCGGCAGGGCCACTAGGGCGCCCGCCACGCCGGGCAGGGTCATGGCGCGCTCGACAATTTCCTTGGGGGTTGCGTAACGCGTGGTGAAATCCGTCGCCGGCCGCTGCAGGCGCTTGTATTCAGTCTCATCAACCCGGGGGATTTCGCCGTCGTCACCCCAGATGTAATAATTGGAGTCCGCGATTTTGGCATCTGCCGCCTTGACCGCCGGCGGCGGCGCGGCCGGTTGAACGGCTGGCGGTGGCGGTGGCGGCGGAGCCGCTGGCGTCGGCGGAACCGGTTTGAAAATGGGGGGCTCCGGCGCGAGTTGCACCGGCGGGGCCGCCGGGATTTTTGCCGTTGCCGGCGTTGCTGACGGCTGGGGTGATGCCTCCGGTTGCGGAAACCCGAAGAACAAATTGGGAATGTCCGTGGGTGGTGGTGGGACGGACTGCGGTCGGGGGGCAGTCTTCTGCCGCGCGAAAAACAGCGGGGCGATCACACTCAAAGGCAGCTCCAGTTCAATACCGTCGTGGACGGATGGCGGCGGCGGGGTGGGTTTGATCAATGCGCGCAGGTTGCGCCAGGTCAAGGCGATCCGGCCACGCTTCAGGGCCGGCTCCACGAGGTTGTCCGGTAGCAAAACCTGGGCATGAGCCAGTGATGACTGTATGATTTCAAGTCGCAGTCCCTCCGGCCAATGTTCCGACAGTGCGGTCAGCGGTGCGGTGATGGCCGCTGATTCCACCGCGAGGGGGGCTGCCGGCGCGGGAGCGGGTGTTGCTGGCGGAGGCGGAGGCATGATGGGTTTGGGAACGCCGTTGCTTCGAGGCACCGCCGCTTTGCCGGCGAGCGAAGTAGTGTCATGAGACAGCGAAGGCGGGGGCGTAATGACTCCGGCGGCTGGGGTTACCGCCCGCGGCACAAATGTCGGCGGGGGCGGACTGAGGGGGGCCGGCTGGGCCGGGGCCGGGTTTACCGGCGCAACCACCCGCAATGACTGGGCGTTGGTCCGCTGGGTCAAGGTGGTGGACGGCGTGGGTTTGGCCGGCACGGAAATTTTCACTCCTTGGCCACCGGGACCGAATGGCCCGGCAATATCCTCGGCGACTTCAATTTGTTTTTGCGCCGGGCGGCGCGAGAATTTGGCGGGATTCAGGCGTGTGAGAATTTCGTTCAAAGGCAGCGTCACGGGTTTGTGATCGTGCTCGCCGCCGGAAATGACGAACACCCCGGGCGCCGCGCGGCGCAATTCGCCAAAGGTGATTTTTACGGTGCCAAACGCCAGTTGCGTGAGAATTTTTTCCAGCGGAACGGCAATCATGGCATCCGGCGGCGGGGTCTGCATGATCTTGGCCCGCAGATCCATGGACAATCCGGCGAGGATGGTTTGAAGCGGCAGCTGCAGTTCGTCCATATTGTCCGTCACCGGCGCCTGGGTCGGGGCGGAGTTTGGCCCGGACCCGGGCCGGGCGGCGGGCTGCGACGGGGCGACCGTGACCGTAACGGGTGCGGTGCCCGCCGGGAACGCAGCACTGGCAAGCGCAGGGTTGGGTACAGGGCGGGGAGCTGGAGACGCGGGTCCTTCGTTATCGTCGAGGCGACGCAACAAGCCCCGGAGCAAACCTGCGAATTTGGTTTTTACCGTGTTTGACATGGCACTCATACATCACTGGCTGCCTGTTAAAATGGACAGGCTTCCGTGATTTAGCAGGAAGCAAGCCAACGATGGTTGGGCAATTCGGCGTGGTTGTGGGTTCCCCCGGGGCGCGGCCCGATGACCGGCGGGCGGGGAATTTGTCTCAGCGTTGGACTGCTTTGTCCCCAGTCTGTTCACATCGGGGCCTGGATGTTTTATGGGCCAAGGCCAGCCGATTGGGAACGGCGATTGCTTGCGTAGAAGTCTATAGGCTGAGCCGATAGCGCGGTTGACATTTTCGCACTTGAATTTGCGGGCCGACGGCGCTAGCGATTAACGCCAGGAGTATGGAAGCACGCCATAAAATTCTCGTACTGGATGACGATGCCGACTGGCTGGGCTTGTGCAACGAATTGTTTTCGCACCTCCCCAGCAAACCGGAAGTCCGCACCGTGGCCTCCGGCGCCCGCGCCTTGGCGCTCATGGAGACGGAACCGTTCCGCCTGTTGATTTGCGATTTGAAAATGCCGCGCATGGACGGCCTGCAGGTGTTGTCGATCGTCCGCCGCCGGTTCCCGGAATTGCGCACCGTCGTGTTGAGCGCCCTTGAGGACGAGGAATTCCGGTCGCGCGCCTATGCCTTGGGTGTGGATTTGTTCTGGCTCAAGACGGACATGCAATCGAATTCCCAGATGTTCCTGGATTGCATTGAATCCCTGTTGGGACGCGATCTGGAGGGCGGGTTTCGGGGCATTCAGAGCAAGAGCCTCATGGACATCATCCAAATGGAATGCCTGTCCCGCAGCTCCACCGTGCTGCGCATCACCCGCGGGTCACTGGTGGCCAAATTGTGGATCCAGAACGGTGAATTGATTGACGCCGAGACCGAGGGGGCGCGGGGTGAAGCGGCGTTCCAGCGGATTCTGGCGTGGAAATCCGGCACGTTTGAAAACCTCCCCGCCGAACCGGAGCGCGAACGCACCATTCTCAAATCGGTCAATGCCCTGCTGCTGGAATCCGCCCAGGCGATGGATGAAATTATGGCTCCCGCCGAGCCGGAGACCATCGAGCAGGCCGCCCACCGGAAGACCATCTGGAAGCTGGCGTTGCTGACGCGTGAGGGCGCCGAGTTTGTGATCGTCGTCCCGGCCGAGGGCGAGGGAGAAGTCGAGACCATGGGCACCCAGCCTTCCGCGGCGCTCACCCAATGGGCGCGCCGGGCGGCCGCAACGGCAAAATTTCTGAATGAGCGGATCGAGGTCGGACCGCTGTCACACGTCGCCAGCCATAATTTGGAACGTCAACTGCTGGTTTTGACCCGGGATAACAAGAGTTTTCTAATCGGCTGGCCCCCCCAGGCTGAGGCCGGCCAATTGTTGGAGAAAAGCAAAAAACTGGTATCGTCATGGGATTCTTAAAACGATTTTTCCGGTCCCGGGCGGCCGTCCAGCAACTGCCGACCGGCAGTTTGACGGTGGACCGCGACGGCCACGTTGTCACCTCCACGGTGTCGTCCGCCTATCCCCAACCGTTGCTCCGCGATATCAGCCAGGAAGTGCTCGCCCTCTTTCGCGAAGCCCGGGAGGCGCAGATGCCGATGGCGGAAATCAGCCTGCATTTCGCCAGCTTGCGGATCACCGCCCGCGAATTGCGCGGCGGCGCCATCGTCTTCCTCTTTCCTCAGGCCGCATTTTCGCCGACCACAACCGCACCACGCCTATGACAGCCAAAGAACTCAACCAACTGGTCACTCAGATCGAAACGCACATCGAGTGCTGGAAACAGTTCAACCATTTCATCAACATCGCGCGCGTCAAGAAGTTTGGACCGGCGGAGGAGAACCACTTCCTCGAAATCAAGAGCATCATCGTACAGGAGATCGAGCTGATTTATGCCGCCATCGAAGTGGCTTCCCCCACGCGGGACGAAATCCACGCCCTCATCGGCAACGCGCCATCTCTGCGTTACCTGAGCGAAATGAGCGAAGGCGCCTTGCGGGGGCTCGAAGCCCAGTGGCACAAGATCTACATCGCCTGGCATTCCATTCTGGGTCAGCTCAAGGTCAAACAGCACGGGGAAGAAACCAAATCCTTCTGGGGAGCGAAAAAATAGCGGCCGGCCCTCGATGCCAACCTGCTTCAAACCCGGCCTTAACCGGCTTATCGGTTAAGGGGGCAAAGGCCGACCCACGAGCCTTTTTCCGGGAGCCGTTGCGAGAACGAGGACTGGGATCAGGCCGGGCAATTTTCACAGGATCGGAACTCCCGGAAATTTCCCATTGCGCCCTGCAATCTCTCGCCGTAACCTTGCCGCGGCGAAGAATCAGCGCCACGAAACAGGGATTTGCGGTTATGAAAATGAAACCAGCTCGCGAATCATCCGGAAAGAAGACCAAAACCCGCGTGGTGCGCTCGCGCCGCGCCGCTTCCGCCCCGGCCCGGGAAACCGGACCCACTGCCGACCAGCCGTCATTGAAAACCAAACGCACCGCCAAACCCAAAGTCGTCGTCCGCCGCCGGAAAGTTGAGATTCCAGCGATTCTGCTGGAAGGGGATCAGCCCGCCTCCCCGGTTTCGGGCGGACCCGGTCAGAAATATGCGCTCGGCCCCCAGCCGCCAGCGCCGCATTTTGCAGCGGCCGAGGCGGAACTGCCCGAGGCCTATGGTACCGGCCGGTTGTTTTTAACCGCGCGCGACCCGCACTGGCTTTATGCTCACTGGGACCTGACCGGCGAGCAGCAGGCCAAGCTCAACGCCAAATCGTCGGATGGCCACCTGATCCTGCGGGTTTATTCCGGCAAGGTGGAAGGGCATCCGGCGGGTGAAGTCCACGTTCATCCCGAATCACGCCACTGGTTCGCGCACGTCGAGCGCGCCGGGGATTGCTATGCCGCTGAACTCGGTTACTACTCGCCCGTCGGCCGATGGGTCGGGGTTGCGGTTTCCAGCGCGACCGTTACGCCGCCGGATACGGCGGCCGCCGGGGGCGACGTTGAATTCGCCACGATCCCCTTTGAATTTCCCTTTGCCAAGCTGCTGGAAATTGTCAAATCCGCCGTAGGCGAGTACCAGTCGCTGGCGCAAGCGGTGGAGGAACTCCGTCGCCATGGCCATCCGGACCTCCCGCGGGCCAACGGTACGCCGGCTACGCCCTGGACGGCCCAGCAGGAACAAGCGCTGGCCAAGATCGTCAACATTGACGAGGGCCGCCGCGTCTGGATGGGGTCGCTCGAAATCACCGAGCTGATTCGTCGCCGGCTGGCGCAGGAGATTTCGTCGCTTGGCGTTTCGAGCCTGTCCAGTCCCTTCGGCGGGTTCGCCGGTCCCAAGGGCTTCTGGTTCAACGTCAATGCGGAATTGATCATCTATGGGGCCACTGAGCCTGATGCCCGGGTCACGCTGGGCGGGCATGAAATCAAGCTGCGCCCCGACGGTTCGTTCAGCTACCGGTTTGCCTTGCCGGACGGGAAATACAATTTGCCAGCTGTCGCGGTTTCCGCCGACGCCTCGGATGCGCGCGCGGCTGACCTGAAATTCAGCCGCGAAACCGAATATCGAGGCGACGTCGGTGCCCATCCGCAGGACGCCGCGCTCAAGCCCCCCTTGCCGGAGAATGTTTAGCGCCATGGACACGCCGCCCCGGGGAGCCGTGATGTTGGTGTATCTGGTTGCGATCTGCCTCCTGATCATAGGCCCGCTGGAGGTTGGACTTTATTTGGCTCAATGTTTCCAGCCCCAACATCCTCTGCCCGTGAAAATTATTCCCCTAGTGCTGGAAGCCGTTCCCATTCTGGCAGGCGTCGTCATCCTGATCAAGGCGAAGGCCATCGCCGAATGGCTGGCCAACAAATTTGACTGATGAACGATTTGCTTTGGCCGCCCGGGTATCTGTCGCTCGTCCTGCATGCGCACCTGCCGTTCGTGCGCCATCCCGAGCATGAAAAATTTCTTGAGGAAAGCTGGCTTTTCGAAGCCATCACCGAAACCTACATCCCGCTGCTGCATACCCTGAAAAGCTGGCAACGCGACGGGATGGTCGCGCCCTTGACGCTTTCGCTATCGCCGCCGTTGTGTGCGATGCTGCTCGACCCTTTGCTGCGCGATCGCTATGCCCGCCACTTGGACAGCCTCGTCGAACTGGCGGAAAAGGAAATCCACCGTACTCATTGGGACCGGGCCTTTCGCGAGCTGGCTTGGATGTATCATCATCGTTTCACACAGGTGCGCGATACCTGGCATGCGTGCGGCGGCGACCTCGTGGACGCCTTCAAGCGATTGCAGGATGAGCACCGGGTTGAAATCATCACCACCGCCGCGACCCACGCCCTGTTGCCGCTGCTGGCCAACCATCCGCCGTCCCTCCGGGCCCAGATTTTGACGGCGCGCGATCATTACCGCAGTTGTTTCGGCCGAGATCCGCGGGGCATCTGGCTGCCGGAATGCGCTTACGTGGAAGGGATCGAACAGTTTTTGCAGGAGGCCGATATCCGCTGGTTCGTCCTTGATTCCCACGGGGTGCTGCAAGCAAAGCCCCGCCCCCGCTTCGGCACCTTGGCTCCCATTTTCACGCCCGGCGGCATCGCCGCCTTCGGACGCGATTTCGAGTCTTCCCGGCAGGTCTGGAGCCAGCAGGCGGGGTACCCGGGCGATCCGCGTTACCGCGATTTTTACCGTGACGTTGGCTTTGACCTTGATTTCGACTACGTCAAACCGCATCTGCCCTCGCCCGAGAATCGGGGGTTCACCGGCTTGAAATATTACCGCATCACCGGCGGGGCGGGCGGCAAGCAGATTTACGATCGTGACGCCGCGCTGCAGGCCGCGGCCGACCATGCCGGTCATTTTCTCGGCGAACGAATCAACCAGATCCAACGGCTTAGCGGCTTGCTGGATCGCCCGCCGCTGATCGTGGCGCCCTATGATGCGGAGCTGTTTGGCCACTGGTGGTACGAGGGGCCGGAATTCCTGGATTATTTCGTGCGCAAGCTGGTTTACGACCAGCGGATCGTCGCGCTCATTACGCCCGGCGATTATCTGCACCGGCATCCGACCAACCAGATTGCCATGCCCTGCGCGTCCAGTTGGGGGGAGGAAGGTTACTGGCGCGTGTGGCTAAACGAAAAGAATGAGTGGATTTATCCGCACCTGCAGATCGCGCAGGAACGGATGACCGGACTGGCGCAAAAATTCCCCAAGGCAACCGGCTTGAAGGCCCGGGCCTTGCGCCAGGCCGCGCGGGAACTCTTACTGGCCCAGGCGAGCGACTGGCCCTTCATTCTCCGGACCGGAACCAGCCCGGATTATGCCCGCCGCCGCGTGAAGGATCATCTGCTCCGATTCATCGCGCTGCACGACCAGTTGACGGCCACCGGCGTGGACGAGAGGTGGCTGCGCGGCATTGAATCCCGCGATAACCTGTTTGCGGAGGTGGATTGGTCTTACTGGAGATAAGTCCGGAAAGAGCGCGGCATAAGCCTGCCGGCCGCCAGGGCGGTGTCAAAAGAATCACATTCCAGTGTCCCAAATGGAGAAATCATCGCGACCGTTTGACCCGAATTTCCGCGGGAGGGCCTAACGGGTGCAGGCATTATTTGGCATTTTGCCGGTTTTTCGGCTGGCGAATCTAAATTCGGGACATTCCCGCAAACTGTCCGCGTCAAGGCATGACACCTGCTGATTTTCCAAGGCAGTCGGCCTGTCGCCAGTAGTTTCAGGCGATGCCGATTATCGGCTCGGAGCAACAGACAACGAAATGAAAATTCGAACTTTACTCGTGGACGACCAGTCAACCGGTTTGGCGGTGCTGCGGGACATGCTCCATTCGGAACCGGATCTCGAGATTGTTGCAACCGCCACCAGCGGGTCCGAGGCGGTGGAAGCCATCAACCGGCTGGCGCCGGACCTGATCTTCCTCGACGTGCAGATGCCGGGCTTGGACGGTTTCGGGGTGGTTTCCGAGATCAAGCTGCCACGGATGCCGATCATCATTTTTGTAACGGGGCACGATGACTATGCCGTGAAGGCGTTCGAAGCGCATGCCTTGGATTTCCTGGTGAAGCCGTGCCAACTGGCCCGGCTGCGCACCGCCGTGCAACGGGCTCGGCAACAACTCCAGAGCCATCAGAACAGCGACATCCAACAGAAGCTGGATGGCTTGCTGCAGGATTTGAAGGCGGTTTCAAAATACCCGGAACGTCTGGCCGTCAAGTCCAATGGCCGGATCATCTTCCTGAAACTGACCGACATTGATCTCGTGGAAGCGGCCGACAATTATGTCGAACTGCACGTTGGCAAAGAGGTGCATTTGTTCCGCGAGACCCTGACCGCTTTGGAGGAAAAACTCCCTCCGGATCGTTTCGTCCGCATCAGCCGCTCGATTATCGTCAACATTGAGTCGGTCAAGGAATTACATCCTCTGTTCCACGGCGAATATTCGGTGACCTTGCACAACGGCACCCGCGTAACTCTCACCCGTGGCTATCGCGAACAGCTCCGCCAATTGGGCGTGATGACCTGATTCGCACCGGCCGCAAAAGGCTCCAGACCGCGGTCGGAGCGGGGCTTTCCCTTCAAAATTCCACCCCTGACAGGGTGCAGTTCACCCCCGGAATCCTGCAAAACGTCCCTAAACCGTTACGGTTTAAGGGATTTTCGCTTAAAAGTAGGCATTGTCTGATTACTCAGATCGGCAACTGCTAGACACAGAATGGGGTGTGAACAGGAGAAAGTTATGAAAAGGTCATTCATTACGTTTCTGGTCGTTGCCGGGTTGGTGCCGGTGGCCAGCCGCCTCGCACCGTCTGCTCAGGCGCAAAGCACCATCGTTTATGCCGCCGAGTACAACCAGTCCACCAACCGCTTCGGCACGATCGATTTGTTGAACGGCAAATTTACTCAGATTTCCTCCGTGGGCAGCTCGTTGATCAACGACATTGCCTACTGCCCCACCAACGGATTGGTGTACGGCATCTCCAATTCTTCGGCTTTGGTGACTTTCAATAAAACGAACGGCGCCATCACCAAGATCGCCAACTTGAGTGTCAGCGGCATTCAATCCCTGGCCTTCCGCCCGAGCGACGCGGCATTGTTCGGCGCCACCCAGACCCGCCTTTACACCATTAACCCTGCCAACGGAACAGCAACTTCGGTCGGTCTTTACGGGAGTCCAACTAATCTGAACAGCAAAGGACAGAACATCCGCTTTGCCCAGGACGGCAAACTCTATCTGAGCAATACCAGCACGAACACGGATATCTATCGTATCAACACCACGAATGGCAGTGCGACCTGGATGGGTGAAGCCGTTGGATACCCCTACCTGATGCTCGAAAATGCCAGCTCAAACCTGTACAGCGTGTTCATCAATCTGGGCGCCGCCAGCAATCAAACGCCCAAACTGGTTTCCTTTGACCTGAGCAGTTTCGTTGTCGGTGGAACCAACGCCAACGGCAGCACGCACCAGATCACCGTCAAACTGGTGGGGGCCGGCACCAACTTCCCCGCCAATTTCAATTTCTCCGGCGACGTGCCTCAAGCTGTCACCAACCTCACTGTGCCCGTGAGTGCGACAAGCCTTTCCAACCAGACCACGGTGGTGGGCAGCAACGTGGCGTTCAGCACAGTGGCTTCAGGTACCGGACCGTACAGTTACTCATGGCTGAAAAACGGCACGGTTATCAACGGCCAGACCAATAGCAGCCTCGCATTGAACAATGTGACTACCGCGGACGCGGCCACTTACAGCGTCATCGTGGGAGGCGCCTTGGGAACGGTGACCAACACGGCGACTTTGACGGTGAACAAGGCTACGGCTTCAATCACGCTGGGCAGCCTGAGCCAGACGTATGATGGTTCGGCCAAAGCGGCGACGGCGACGACAGTCCCGAGCGGCTTGGCGGTGAGCTTTACGTACAACGGTTCGGCGACGGTTC
>Ga0335071_10000691_pt1 | contig 36663 bp, 32 predicted proteins | sample Lox_Sample_15_FD_206724 | JGI IMG/M metagenome (GOLD analysis project Ga0335071, IMG submission 206724) | Soil microbial communities from Loxahatchee National Wildlife Refuge, Florida, United States - Lox_Sample_1.5 | ecosystem: Environmental > Terrestrial > Soil > Wetlands | place: USA...
AATCTTGTGGCATGAGTGCAGACGAGAAAAAACCCGACAAGAAATTCACGCCGCGCATCATTTGGGAGACCGATAGCGAGCCAATTTCGATAGTCGGGACGACGAAGGGCGGCGGCAACAGTCTGCCACGTCCGAAGCCTACCGAGAAAAAGACAGGTAGTTGACTCCGAGCATTTCGTCGGGTTGATGCGGAGAGGCAATCTGTGTCTGTATCACTAGATGTAACACTTGAGCGCCCGACCGAAGCATTGCTATGCAACGCCCTGCACCAAGTTGGGGCGAGAAAAAGGGTTAGTCCGCACCAGACTGCATACGATTGCAGAGAAGTGCGACTCTAGGGACTCATAATCCGTTGGTCGTAGGTTCGAATCCTACCGGGCCCACCAGTTATTCCTGTAATACGTGAGCTTGTGCCTATGGTTCCACACCGCGCCGCCCACTGTGGATGGCGAAATCGCGGGACAAACATCACGTCGACTATCGTTCGTTCTCAGTCTGATAGGAGGCAACGAGACGGGCGACGGTGATGGCGATATAGAGGACCCCAAATGCCGCTTCCAATGCCGCAAACATCCGTGCCGGTGGCCGGATGGGGATAATGTCGCCGAATCCGAGGGTCGTCAGGCTGGTCAAGCTGAAATACAAAATCTTACTGGGGGGAATCGCTCCAGCTAGCGTTGCGCCATTCTCTGCGAATGAGCCGGGATGGAGAGTGTTGGTCAACTGGAAGACCGAGAACCAGAAGAGAGCCAGCAGGAAGTACAGGCAGACAGAAACGATGATTCTTTCGCGATCGATGGCCCCCTGCTTGCCGAGATAAACAAACAAACTTACACAAACCAAACCGACGAAGGCGATCAGACTGAGATTGGCCGCAATCGCAAAAGACATGTTGTGATAGACGTGGTCCAGCCAGAGAAGGCCGATCGACGCGCCGGCCAGGGGAACGGCGGAAAGGAACAGGCCACGCTTTTCGGAAAGCACGGTCGTTGCGGCCACCAACGTCAGATACAGAATCAGGACGATCAGAGTTTCCCCGCCGCGGCGATTCTCGAGGAACGGTGTCGCGGCAAAAAACAGGAGGACACTGCAAAGCAGGAATGCCGAGCGCGAGCGGCGAGTCAGAAAAGACATCGGAGATTCACCCGAAGACACATCGCCGGCAGTGACGGGGCACGCACCTGCATGACGACCAGGTGACAGCGCCCCGCCTGAAGGCAGTTGGTCAGTTGGCCGATACGACCAGTTCGGTGTCGGAATTGCCGCACATGCCGTAGATTGCGCCGGCCGCGCATGCGCCGACGGAATACTTGTAGCAACCGGGCTTCTTGGCCACGACGGTTACAGGCCGATCAGCGCCACCCATGATGGCCCCTTCCATCTCGAATGGGGAATTCGGGCCAAAGTCGATAACAAAGCCGGTGCTCTTGGCGGTGGTGTAGAACGTAACGGAGGTGCCCACCTTTACACAAAACGGCTTGTTACCTTTCGCATTCGGAATTTCCGGCGTGGCGGTCGCCGTGTTGGAAGCTCCGCGCTTGATATCGACCTTGCAAGGAGTGGTTGGCGAGCCGCAGGTAGTAACGGCGCTGCAGATGCTTTGCGGATTGGATTCCGAACAGCTGAATTTCTTGTCATTGTCGGCCAAGACAGCGGTAATGAAGATGGGGAACAACAGAACAGCAGAAAGAAAAACAACGGCACGCAGCGATTTCATTCGTCACCTCGATAGAAGAATAAGAGCGATGCACAGCAGACACACCAACGGCTCTACGGGACGGCGCCCCGTGGGAGGGCGGAACAGAATCAGTTCCCACAGGAATGCGCCAGCTAGTTGACTCCGGCCGTACCTTTCCAGTCAATTACATCCACAAGAGTCCACGGATTCTGGTTCAGTTGAAACTGCAGTTTGCCTTCCTTGTCGATGACCAACTGGGCTGCCGGATACAAAACGCCGGTGCTCTTGTTCTTCTCCTGATCGTTCAGGTCGAATTCACCGGCGGTCAGGTTGAAGGCGGTGGTTTGGGAATCCGCCCATACTTCACCGAAGCGGAGCTGCCGATTGGTGATGAAGCGAATCTTGCGTCCCGTCGGGGTGGGAATCATCTTGATGAAGCTGACATCGTACCCGAGGGTGCCGGTAATGGAGCAGTGACCGACGGCCTTCATGCGAGTGAGAGCATTGACGAGCCCCTGGTTCTGGCCCTTTTCAAATGCCTGGACGAGCAACTGATAATCGTCTGGGGTCGAATACTCATAGATTTCGAGCGAGACGCCAATGACTGCGCCGAGCTGCGTGCCAGTGCCCGTTGCGGTTGCTTCAATGGTCTCTGGCTTGACGCGATCGCGTGAGAAGAACGGAAGCACGCCAATCGTCAGCATGCCGAGTACAACACCGAAGGTCACAACGAGCCGATTCAACCTGCGACCTGACTTTCCGACATTAGACATTTTTGATCCTCCAATATGGCAATGCGAGAAATGGACAATCCTCTGAAAAAGCAACTGCACCAACCTACGTACCTGCGATCCCCTTGTTCTGCAGAATTCGAACGACAACCCGGCGGTTTTCCGCTTGCCCCTCGGTGGTGGTGTTGGAAGCCGTTGGATTCGATGTGCCGCCGCCCGGGGCAAGAATGTTCATTATTTGCTCCTTTCTTCTTGTCCGACTATCTGCGGTAGCCACCGCCACCGCCCCAACTCCGACCTCCGCCTCCCCAGCCGCCGTAGCTGTGGCTGCCGCCCCAACCGCCGCCGGAGCTCTTCCAGTTGTTGTAGTGATCGCTCTGCGAAGCACCGCTGGTCCGGTTCTCGCGATCCTGGTCGAGACTTTGGGAATCCCAGCTGCCGGAGGACTTCGCCTGGTTATAGCTCTGCTCGTGCTGCTGCGCGTTGGCCTGGCTCTGCGGATGCTCCTGTTCATAGTTCTGTTTCTGCTGCTGCGCGGATGTAGAAGAAGGTTCAGTGCTTGTCGGGTGTTCCTGCTGGTAGTTCGACTTATCCTGCTGGGCGGTTTGCTGGGCCTGCTGGGTATTCACGCTCTGCCAGGAATTTGTACTGTTGTTGTACTTCTGCCAGCCGGATCCGCTGTTCTGGTAGACGTTTCCGTCGTGCCCGGCGTACATGTCGCCACTGGAGGTCTTGCCGACGGCGGTGTTTCCGTAGGCCGAGGAAGTTCCGTAGGCTTTTCCACCTTGCGAGCCTTGTGCGGAAGCGACGGTGCCGTTCGCGGTTGAATAATGCTGCGTGTAGGCGGATTTGTTGCCTTGCTGAACGTAAGACTGGCCCCACTGCGCGGTGGGGCTGGATCCCTGGTGAGTGGCGCCGTACGTGCCGGTGTAGGGATTGTAAGCCTGGCCGACGCTCTGTTTGCCGTACGCGGTTGTCGTGGATGCTCCGCGCGCGTAGGTCCCGGTGTAAGGATTGTATTGCGCGGCGCGTGTCGCTGAGCCGTACGGTCCGGAGGCCGTTTGCGAATATCCATAGGCTCCGTGACTGGTGTAATAGGGAGTCGCTCCGTACGCAGTGGGGTAGGGATGGTAAACCGGATAACCGTAGGCGGGATATCCGATGTAAGGCGGGTAGTAATAACCGCTGCCACTGCAGACGATCGCGCCGACTGCCATGCCGGTGACGAACCCGCCGAGGTATCCCGAGGTGTAACTGGCGACGACGTTCCCGTCGGAGTTCGTTGTCTGTGTCACATAGGTCACGTTGTAGACCGGGGAGCTCGGCGGAATCGAGTAGATGACTTGCGGCACGGAACTTGCCGTCGTCCACGGGCCAGTGGGAGTAGCGGACATGAACCATACGCCTTGCAAGCAGAGGTAGTAGACATCACCGACCTGGATCACCTTGTCGGAAGTATTGGTGGCATATTGAAGCGTGGTTCCTGAGATAGGCGCGAACTGGGGCGCACCGGTGTACGTGACGTTCGCTTGTGCTGCGGCCTTGGTGGGGTTCAAAACCATGGTGGTGGGAATCTGTGCGATGAGAACTGCGTCTTTCGCCTGGTTCGTCCCTGGGACCGATGCGAGGATAGCGCTTGCGGGGCTGGAGAGAGGAATCTTCGCGAAATCCGCAGGCAAACTGAACGTCGCGAAGGTCCATGGCCCAGCCAGATTCATTGCGCTGAACCAGCGGCCGGCAGCCAGATAGTAGTAAGTCTGGGTCGGGTTGTAGAGAAACACGGGACTGTCGGTGTTGTTCGCGTACATCAAATCGGTGCCGGGAATTGGCGAGTACGATGGTTGACCTTCGAAAAGGATGACTTCCGCAGGCACGCTACTATAGAACACTTGGGGAATCGTCGGATTGGGCACTTGCGGAGGCGGAACAGCCTTCTTTACCGGCGCGAATTTTCCCGAGTCTGGTATTTTTTTGAACTCCCGCGAGAGCTTCAATGTTTGGGTCCACGGACCGTGAAGATCCGTCGCGGTGAGCCAGATGTTGCCGACGAGGAGGTAATACGTCGACTCAGAGGGTTCGAAGAACAGGGGCCACGTCGTATTCACAACGAACTTCAGCTTCGCGCCGGACACTTCGGCAAGAACGGGTTCGCCGTCCACGGCGAGAAGAATCGCCGGGGAATAATTGACGAAAATGTAAGGCGGGTCATTCTTCAGCTCTACGGTTTTCACGGCATTCGGTTTCGGAATGTAGGAAACGACGCGATCGAGAGAAATATTGAAGACCGGCGGGATAAAAGAACGGAGCATCTGGTCCATCTTTGCCGATGTAGCCGGATCGAGATCGGGGAAGTAAGTGTTGGTGATCTGAATGCCGTAGATAGTGACCAAGTGCTGTTCGGTGTCGACACTGGTAGTGCCGGTCATGGTTGCGGCGCCGACAACCATATTGCCGCCGGTTGGCGTCAACTGAAATGCCTGGCGCCAGGTTATGGTGTTGAAGTCCTGCCAGTTGTCGACCTGAGGCGGATAGGAGACAAGCGTTGCACCAGGTTGAACGATCTGTCGAGGCCAACTTGGATTGTTGTTCTGCGCCACGGCCATGCAGCAGAACAAGGCCGTCAACGCAGCAATAGCGAACAAATTGCGTAACACTCTCATGTTTGCCCTCCCAACTACGGATCGGTGCGGCTGCTAATCTCAATTAGCTCTTACCGAGCCGCGCGGCTTAGCCAAACTCCAGCAAAAAACGATGCGCCGGGGAATCGGCACAAATGCAAATCCTCGGGCGAAACCCCAATCAGTCCGCGACTACTACTGCCGGCGGCTGCCATGTGCCTGCACCAGGCGGAAGAATCGAGGGCGGCTCGGTTTTCGGCCAGTAAAGGCGCATGACCATGTAAATCGGGCCATCCGGAGCGGGCAGCCAGTTCGGCTTTTTGTCAGCGGAAGGCGCGTCTTTCTGGATATAGAGTGTGAGCGAACCATCTTTGTTCTTTTTCAGGTTCGGCAACATCGGCGAATTAATCAGATAACGATTAATTGGGTTGTCGATGAGCAACTGGGTCTTACCGTCGTACATGGTCACCGACCAGAAAGCATTCACGGGAGGCAATTGACCTGCAGCAAAAGTGAGCGTGTATTTGTGCTTGCTCCCATCGAGTTCCACGCCCGTGGCGTCCTTGCGGGTCGCGGGATAGGTTGCCTCATCCGCGTTATTTCCATAAATTCCCATCTTGGCCGCAGCCGCCAGAAGCAAATAGTCGCCGTGATAGAACGCGCGGTCACCCTGCGCGGCGCCAACCTGCCAGCCATTGATGTTCTTGCCGATGCTACTCCCGGCTTTATCAACGGCGTCAAAACCCTCTTTGACGCCCAGCGCGAGCTCCGCCTTCTGAGCCTCCGATAGTTTGCTCTCTTCCCAAGACTGGCCCGGCACAATGCCAACCGCCGCCATCCGGGTCCGAATGTCCTTATCTTGTGGATTCTCCGGGCAGAACTGCATGAGGAACGCCAGGTATTTCGGGAAGAGCAGCTTGAAAGGCTCTTCGCCTTTGAACGCTGGCCAGTCAATCGCCGGCGCGGCGGGAGGCGCAGGCTTCTTCAGATAAGCCGAAAGCGGCTGAACGGAATAGCCCTTCTGCACCTTGGCGACGTTCGGCATGTCAGCCGGATTGAATAGCTGGGTGCGGAAGATCGCGATACCGAATTGTGTTTCAAACGGAAATAGCTTTTTGATCCCTTTGGGCGTCTCGCCCTTCCAAGCCGGGCCCGCGACCATGTAACAGCCACCATCGTTGCCGGTGGTGCGGCTACCGATGTACCCGACGTTGTAGGAGTAAAGATCACTCAGCTGCACCACGTAATAACGCTTCTTTTCGATTGCCGGAACGCAAATCACCAGAGGTTCGGCGCGCAAGTCCATTTCAATCACGGAATAGGGCGTGTCCGCATTTGGTGTGACGATGGACGTATCTTTCGGCGTAAACGTCTTGGAGTCGCTAAGTAACGTGTTGAACGGTCCCTTGTACTGCGAATTCGACTTGTCGATGGAGAACTCGTACATCGCTTTGTAGGCGGCAATCATCGGGAAACCATAGATGTACGCCTGCTTGTAGTCGTCCTTGTGCGAAACTGCTTCGCGCACAGGGCCTGTCTGGCATGCCGTGAGAGCAAGGCTCGCCGCCAGAAACAGGGCAACACCATGAAGCGTTCGGTTCAATTGGATTCTCGTCATTCGAGCGTTCCTTCAAATCTGAACAGACACCAAGAAAGACTTCATCGGAAGGAAGGGCATTGGGCTGGGTGATGCCCTCCCTTCCGCGGCGCTACTGCGCCAGCTTGATGGCCGGGGGCTTCCAGCTGCCATCGAGAATCGAAGGCGGCGTTTCCTTCGGCCAATACAGCCGCAACATGGGAATGAACTTGGCCTTGGGAGCCGGGAGCCAGTTGGCTTCCTTGGCTTTGCCCGGGGAATCGGCTTGGAGGTAGAGGTCGACGGAGCCATCGGGGTTGGTGATGAATTTGTTCCGCTGGCTCAAGGTGTAGCGGTTGAGCGGATTGGGCACAAAAAAGAATTGAGCGTCGTACATGGTCAAAGACCAGAAGCCATCTACAGGCGGCAATTGTCCCTTGTCAAAATGCATGACGTAATTCTTCGTGCCGTCATACTCTTTTCCGTCCGCGTCCTTTTCAGAAGTGGGGTAAATAGCGTCTTGCGGGCGATTGGCGCCAAGACCGATGGCGGTTACGAGCGCTCGTTGCAGATAGTCAGTGCCGTAGATGCCAACACCTTTAGTCAGGATCGCCCAACCATTGATCGGCGCCACTGTCTTGAAGTACTCCATGATTTTGACTTGTGACAGTTTCGGGACGGCCTTGATGGCTTCCTTGTCAAATGCTCCCAGTTTGCTGGGATCGAAATCCTGGCCCGGCACAAGTCCGATCTTCGCCATCTTGGCAACGGTGGGAGCGTCGGCAGCCGCCGGAGGATTGGTCTTCATCAGTTTGGCGAGGTAGTTGAAATAAGCGTTCACATCCAGAGCGTCGACCTGATCGCGCACGGCGGTCTTCATATCCAGAGCGTTGTCGACTTCACCCGGCAGCGGAGTGTACGGCTTGCCGTAGGAGCTCAGCGGGACGAGGGAGAACTTGTCCTGGAGGGCGTGGACTTTGGCGTAGTCGTCCGGTGTGCCGGTGCAGTAAATGCGGCCAAGAATCCAAACGATGCCGGTGGGGGACTTATATTCGGTTACGCCATCGGGGAGCTTTCCGGTCCATCCCGGTCCAGTGATGGCATACTTCTGCGCCTTGCCGCCGGTGGTGCGCTTTCCGGGAACCTGGAAGACGTCAGTCCAGCCGTCCAGCATGGGCATCAAGTAGTAGCGGTCGCCCATGTCGGGGATGCTGAAGACCCAAGGTTCTTTCGAAACATCGAGCCATGCTTGTGTGTAGAGCGTGTCAGCGTTTGGTGCGGTGACCGCATGATCGTCAACCGCGGGATAACTGCGAAGTCTAATAATTTGCCCCATGGGACCACGGGCGCCTTGGACGGTCGCATAGTTGGTCATGAACTTCCGTGTCATATCCATGGTGACGAGTGGGTAGCCGTAAATGTAGACGTCAATCGCGTCGCTGACGGCTTGCTCGACGCCGGGGGCCTGTGCTTTCTTGCCTTGATCCTGCTGGCAGGAAATCACTGCGAAACAAATTACAGCGGCAGCTAAAATCGCTGCGCTCCGCCAAACAACCTTGCTTACGCTGCTCATTCGCCTCTCCTGTGAAACTTACAGTTGTTTCTACTGCTTGAAAACTACCGGCGGGCCGGCGATTTTCTGGCCTTTCAGGTCGACAGTAACCTCCACCCGGTCGGCAATCTTGATGAACGGAATACCGCTGTTCATGCCGTATTCTTTGCGGTCAAACGCCATGACTCCGTTAATGGTGCCGTTGCCGGTACCTTTGCCTTCCAAGGTGATATGCAGCGTCTCCTGTTTCGAAACGCCACGAATGGTAAAGGTCCCGAGAGCATCGAAGGTGTTCGGACCCGTTTGTGTGATTTTCGTCGAATGGAAGGTGATGTACGGATCCTTGTCGACATTGAAGAAATCGTCGCTCTTGAGCTTGCTGTTCTTCATGCCGCTACCGGTGTCAACGCTGGCGGCTTCGATCTTGACATCCAGCACGGCGGATTCAGCCGCAGGGGAAGAGAACACGAGTGTGGCGTCCCACTTGTCGAACACGCCCTCGATCGGCACGGAAGCTTTGACGCTGAACTTGATGGTGCTTTTTACTGGCGTGACCTTGAATACGGGGACACTGGATGGGGCCTGTGCTCGACTTACGCACGAGAACATCACGAGCAGTGAAGCGAATCCTGCGAGGAGAATCTTTCTATTCAGTTTCATGATTTTCCTTTCTGTCGTAAGAAACTCGTGCCTACTCTGGCTTCGGAACCGCGTGACGAGAATAAAGCGGCTGGCCGGAGCGTTGAGGCTCCGGCCAGCATATTACCTTCTTACTCGCTGGTTTTGTTATTGCGTTGCGCTGCCTTCAGTTTTTCGATGTCGGCCGGGGTAAGTTGCGGCCGATTGACAGTCAGAGTGAGAGTGTCGATCTTGCCGTTGAATTCGAAAGGCACCTGATAATCCTGATCATCCACAGGTGTTCCCGTGTCGGCGCCGATGTCGAAGTTCTCGTCCCACTGGAGAATGAAGGGAATGGTGTGCTCCATGGATTGGGTGGCCACGACCGTGCCGTCGACCTTTAACACGCCGGTGCCTTCACGCCCGATTCCGACTGGGCTTCCGAACATCAACGTTTCCATGCCGAGCCCGGCGTATTTGAAGTCGAACTCCACTGTGTGCTTGCCCGCGGGAATGACATCCGCGCCCTCCCAGCGAACACGCTTCAAATCGACGAGGTTCCACAAGAATACGGGCTTGCCCTTAAGAAGGTAGAAGCCGTAACCGCCGAAGCGTCCGCCCTGGGTGACCAGCATGCCCTCGCCGCCACCCTGCGGAATTTCGACTTCAGCTTTGAAGTTGTAGGAGGAGTTGAGAATGCTCGGCGCGTCGCCGTTCGGCGTACCGGTCACCTTTCCGTGGTAGGTGAAGACGCTACGTCCCGCGCTCAGGCTGGGTTTCGGCGTCAGGAGTCTTTGGACCACAGTATTGTCCAAAGGCAGCACCTGATACTTCCCGGCTTCCTGCCAGAACAATCCCTGGAGTTCTTTGAGTTTCGCCGGGTTCTTGTCGGCGACGTTCTCAAACTGCGTCCAGTCTTTCGTCAGGTCGTAGAGCTCCCATGGGTAGTCGGCCGGGCTTTCCTTGATCTCGGCCGCAGTGACCCAGGGTGGACGCATCACTTTGGTGCTGGCGATCCACCCATCGTGATAGAGAGCGTGATCGCCCATCATCTCGAAGTATTGGGTGTGGTGAGTGGAGGGGGCATTGGCATTGGCCTTCTTGAAGGTGTACAGCATGCTCACGCCTTCGATGGGCTGCTGCCTGATGCCGTCGACGTAATCCGGCGCCTTAATCTGCGACGCGTCAAGGATGGTCGGAACGACATCGATAATGTGGTGGAACTGATTACGAATTCCACCGGGATCGTCGATGTGGCCGGGCCAAGAAATGGCCATGCCCTGACGAACACCGCCAAAGTGCGAAGAGATCTGTTTGGTCCAAGTGAAGGGAGTGTCGAAGGCCCAGGCCCAGGGTACGGCCATGTGGTTGTAGGTCTTGTCGGAGCCCCAGGCGTCGTAGAAGTACTTCAGCTGAGCTTCGACGGGCACCTCTACCTGGTTGAACATGGCCACTTCGTTGGGAGTGCCGACGAGCGTGCCTTCGGAGCTGGTGCCATTGTCGCCTTCGATGTAGATAATCAGCGTGTTGTCGAGCTTTCCTTCATTCTCGACCTCCTGAATGACGCGGCCAATTTCGTTGTCGGTGTACGCGACGTACGCGGCGAAGACATCGACCTGGCGAAGGAACATTTTCTTTTCGTCGGCGTTTAACTGATCCCAGTGCTTGAGGAGGTCAGAAGGCCAGGGAGTCAACTTTGCGTCCTGCGGGATCACGCCGAGCTTTTTCTGGTTTTCGAAGATCTGGTTGCGAAGCTCGTCCCAGCCCTTGTCGAACAGGTGCATGTCGCTGATCTTCTTGATCCACTCCGGAGTCGGGTGATGTGGCGCGTGCGTGCCGCCGGGAACGTAGTAAATGAAGAAGGGTTTGTCCGGGGCTACAGCATTCAGCTGGCGCATGTAATCGATCGCGTCATCGGCCATCGCCGTGGTGAGGTTCCAGCCCGGGTGGCCCACGTAGGGATAAATCGCCGTCGTGTTGCGGAATAGATTTGGCTGCCACTGATTTGCGTCGCCGCCAACAAAACCGTAGAAATAGTCGAAGCCCATTCCTACGGGCCACTGGTCAAACGGCCCCGCCGCGCTGGCGGAAAAGGCGGGGGTGTTGTGATCCTTGCCAAACCAGGAGGTGGAGTAGCCGTTCTCCTTAAGAATGCGGCCGATGGTGGCTTTCTCCCTGGGAATGATGCTGTTGTATCCGGGATAGCCGGTGGCCTGTTCGGAGATGACGCCAAAGCCTACCGAGTGGTGATTGCGCCCGGTGATCAGCGCAGCGCGCGTCGGCGAACAGAGCGCGGTGGAATTGAAATTCGTGTAGCGCAGACCGTTCTTGGCGATGCGATCGAGGGCCGGCGTCGGAATAACTCCGCCAAACGTGCTGGACACGCCGAATCCGGCGTCATCCGTCATAATCAACAGGACGTTCGGCGCGCCCTTGGGTGGGACGATACGAGGTCCCCAACACGGCTTGGACTCTCGAGCGTCACGCTTGATCACGCCGCCGAATTTCTCGTCCGGAACCGGAACCGATTTCGAGTTCAAGACCTCCGTAGAATCGGCAGCACATTTGTCGGTTACAACGGGTTGCTGTGCCGAAGCGCCAGCGGCACCGATAGTCACCAGCCACAGAAGCGCCGCAACAGCGAAAGGAGCGAAGATGATAAGTGGCCGTCTCGACCTTTCTTTGCCTGTCCTTGCGAAATGATCGTTCATTTGAGCTGGTTCCTTTCAAAACAGAACTGATTCCTGTAAATGCGCCGAGAAACTGGTTCGAATCCCGTTACTTGACACTCCATGTGGCGCCGATAATGATGCCGGATTGATTCACGTCATAAACGAAGGTGCTCTGCGGACGATAATTCACGGAGATGTAGCGATAGCCGCCCTGGATCGTCCACTTCTTCGCGACACGTACTCCCAGCAGACCGCCAGCTTCCCAGTCGGACCGCGCTTGCCCACCACCGGCGTCTCCGAACACCCCGATGAATACCTTCGGCGCGACGGCCATCTGAATCTTTCCGCCGGCCACAGCGTCGACCCAGTTTGCCGTTCCATTTACGGTGTGATTGACGACGTCGCCATTAATGTTGAAGGAACTGTCGAGGTGCCAGTAGCGGATTCCGAAGCGGCTGTCCACGATGAATTTGTCGTTGCCCACCAGCCGATAGCCAACTCCGGGAGTGAAGATGGTCTGTTTGAACTCGACTTTGGCGTTGGTCGCGCCTTCATCGAAGGAGAATGCTTTCTTGTCGGTAAGCTTGACCCACATGAAATCCATTGGCAAAAGGAACCGGTTGTAGCGGGTCTCGACAGCGCCCATGAATCCGAGGTTGAGATAATCGAGAACATCGCCGGGAGTGGCGTGAATGCTTGCGTCGTGACCATTGATCCCGGTAGTGCCATGAATACCGGCGAACCAGAGATACGGAACCACATCTACGTGCCAGCCATCGCTCGAGGGAGATGGCGAATCCGGCTTCGACGCCGCATTCGGAGTCGTTTGCGCCGCCAGTCCCGGGCTGAAGATAATCATGGTCAAGACGCCTGCGAGAAGAACAACCCCCAGGCGGAACATCGTGCATATTTTCATAGTCTTTTCCTTGTCAGTGTGCAATCGGCAAGAGGAGCAATGGCCTCGGTACCGCCCACGCAAACTCGGCCGTCTCTCCAAATTTGCGCAACACCAAGTCATTGCTCCCCTAGCCAAGACCTCGCGCTGCTCGGCGAGGAAGTCAACTAGTTCAAATCGGTGAGGACCTTGCGCTCTCCACCAGATCAAGGCCCTGAGCCTTCACAACATCGAAGAACTCGACCTGGGGTGGCGTACTGCTGAGTTCCATCAACAGCAGTAGTTGCTTATAGCTGTCCGACTTGAGGTGACGTATCAAGTCATCCTCGTTGGACCAGCGTGATTCGAGATGAAATTCACCCGGGTTGGTCCAGCTCTCCGACAGACTGCAGCTCAAACAGCCCGGCTGCACCTGAGTCGGCCCAACAAAAGACGCCAGCGCACTTCCCAACTGCTGTTTCTTCCCTTGAGGCACTGCAATACTCATCTGCTCGATGATCATAGGCGTTCCCGTTCGTCTGGGAGCTCATACTTGTTTCGTCGCTCATCGCGACTCATCGAAGGCGCGGTGAGTAGATGAAGTGTCACTTCTGATGTGCACGAGCGTGGCCGAATCGGTACGCGAGTGCAGGTGAGGCTAAACGAAGGAATTGAAGTAAGTTCGGGGAGTAACTGTTGCACAAGATCTATCCGTATGAAATTCACGCCCAACTAATTGGGGCAACTCCAATAAGATGGAGGCGACCTCCTCCTTGAAGTGAATTACTGGCTGAGGTGAGAAAGCGCAGCTCTTAAAGGTGCGCTGGAAACTTGGATCAGACCCCGATATGGCGAGTACATTTCCAAGATCAAATAAATCGCGCCGGCCGAAGACATCGCCGCGATAAACATAGTGGCGAGGAGTGTCCTGTTCATCGGTGCTAGTACGCCCCAGATGCCAAACGTAACGGTCAGCCAAGAGATCATGACCACCAGAAGGGGCATGGAGACCGACGCGGCGGCCTGTTCGAACATGAGCCAGCGATTTCGCCCAAGCCCTACAGCCATAGCCAGGCATTGAGATTTCAAGTCGCGCTGCATATCTGTCTTTGGTTCCAGGGCTTCAATCTTGTCGTACAACACGTCGGCACCTTCTACGGTGGAAACCGAAGCGATGACCGACCGGTGAGAGGCATCCGACCGCTCTAGAACCGCCTGAACCGTTGCCCGAAGAGTCGTGCGGGCATCAGCGGTTTCCGGGCCGTAATGCCGCAGGCTGTGGTCGAGCAACACAATATCAGCGGACATCTGGGTGAGCTCAGAGTTTTGCGCGTCGTAGAAGCCTTTACCCGAGGCAACGAGGAGTCCGAGCACCAACGCCGCAAGAGTGCCTACCAAACCACCCGCCAATTTCACGACGTCCCGCGAGTCGTCTAGCAGGTGATGACCCGGGAGCCGTCGGCGAAGGTACATCCCAGCGAGCGCTCCGCCAAACATGGCGGCGAACGCAACGGTGCTGACCACGAAGGGGCTCATCGATCCTCCGTCCGGCCTCATAGGAGGACGAACTGGTCCGATTTCGGCGGAACAGCCGCCGACACTTGATCTCTCCTTATGCAAGATTGAGACCGAATGAACCGCCCGCCTTCAGGCGTGATGCGTGGAATTGCTTCAGTCCGGGCGTCGAATTCCTAACTTCTTCATCCTGGCTTCCAGGGTGGTCGGCTTCAGTCCGATGATCTCGGCGGCGCCACCTTTGCCGCGTATCCGCCATCGCGTTGTTTGTAGAACGGCGCGAACGTGCTCGGCTTCCACTTCCGCCAGGCGCCGGCCGCGTGAGGTTCTCGGTTCGAGTTCAGGAATCTCACCGCGAAAGATGGTGCCGGAGTTCACAATGAGGTTACGTTCGATGACGTTTCGCAACTCGCGAACATTCCCCGGCCATCCATACTTCTGGAACTCCTTCATCGTCGAGGCGTGCACTCCTTCGATCTTGCGGCCCATCCTTTTGCCGAGATCCTGCAATATGTGCCACACGAGCGCGGGAATATCTTCCGCCCGCTCTCGCAGAGGCGGCAGGGAGATCGGGAACACGTTCAAGCGGTAGAAAAGATCTTCGCGGAACCGGCCCTGCTCCACCATTGCTTGGAGGTTCCGGCTGGTTGCAGCAATCACGCGCGCGTCCACGCTGATGGTCTTGGAGCTGCCCAGCCGCTCAAACTCACCCTCCTGGAGCACGCGCAGCAGCTTCGACTGCACTTCCAGGGGAAGCTCGCCAATCTCGTCGAGAAAAATCGTGGACTTGTCCGCCAGTTCGAACCGTCCGATCTCGCGAGCAAGAGCACCCGTATAAGCTCCCCTTTCTCTGCCGAACAGCTCGCTTTCAATCAGGCTGGTGGGCAAGGCGGCACAGTTCACCTTCACCATGTGGCCGTTGCGTCGCTCGCTCAGTTCGTGAATGGTCCGGGCAATCAATTCCTTTCCGGTGCCGGTTTCGCCGAGGATCAATACGACCGAGTTCGTTGGGGCGACCTGCTCCGCCTTTTTCAGCACGGAGCGGATCGCCGGGCTGTCTCCGACTACGGTGCCATGATGGAACTCCAGGCTGATCTCCTGTCGAAGGTACGAGTTTTCTTTCTCCAATTGCTGTTTCAGCCGTTCAATCTCCGAATAGGCGTTTTCCAGCGCATCGTCGGTTTTTTTTCGCGCCAGGGCGTTCGCGAAGACGTCCGCAACATCCTGAATGCGGGAAATGATTGCCGGGTCCCAGTTCCGGTGCTCACGGAAACAATCGATCGACATTCCGCCAATCACGCGTCCGCCGACGCGGAGAGGCACCACGACAGCAGACTTTGCTCCGGCGGATTCCATGTAACGTCTCTCATTTTCTGCTTCAGCGGGTAGATCCCCAGGCCTTTCCGCCGATACAATCTGCCCATCGATTACTTTCGACTGCAGCCAGGGCAGAACACCCTTCACTACCCGCTGGGGGAAAGCAGGTATCTGCGGGCGACAGTGGGAGTGTGTGACCACAAAGTCGCCCGTAGCTGGATCGGTCTGCGCCAGCGTGGCCCGGTCTACATCCAGAGCCGTCACCAACGTGCGCAAAGCCTGCTCAATCGCTTCGTCCACTTCGCTCGCAGGGAGGTTGATGAGCTTGGCGGACAATCCGGCGACACACTGTTCGAATTGAAGCCGTTTGCGGATCTCCTTCGTAGTGGCCTCGTCCGAAACGTTGCGTGCGACCGAATAGATCACCCACCCGTCACCGACGGCTGTTGGGTTCAAGGTGACGTCCAGTGGGAACTCCGTTCCATCCTTGCGTAGGCCAAACATCTCATAGCTCCGCCCTTTGTGACGGGAATTGGGGTCCACTTTGTGGACCTCTCGCAATTTTGGGTGCTGGTTCCTCAATCGTTCCGGCACCAATTTCTCAACGGGCTCACCAATCAATTCATCACGCTCGTAGCCAAACAACTTCTCAGCTTCAACGTTCAGATTGAGGATGACCCCGTTGGAATCGGTGATAACAAACGGATCGGAAGTTGCTTCAAACACGATCGCGTTGATATCCCGCAGATGTGCCGCGCCACTGGTGTGGGGTTCAGCCTCGACCGGAGGACTCAAGCTCGACGCTGGAGAATGGACATCGGAGGGATCTTCGAGGCCGACAGTACAGTCACTGCTCGTCTTGAGGCGATCGGACGAGACAGATTCTGGACACAGAAAGTCCATAAGGATTTCCTGAGAATCGGGGCGGCGAATTCTATTTAGATTTACTACCGGTGACCGGGAGCGCGGACCAGTGTGCCTAGAGTCTATCCCCCTCAAGATGAAAGAGTCAACGGTCACCTCCAACTTATTGGAGTTTCTTCTGAGCCGACCGTTTGAGGCTCGCTTTGGCTGGCAAAGCTCGTCCACAACCCTCAAAAAACAAAGCAGGTTGTTGAGACGAGTGCGCACCTCATTGTTGGAATGCGTCGTGCATACCCTCGTCCGGGCAGTGTTCGACTTCCTTGTATACGTGTATCTTTGATTGCCATTGGACTGCGGGGATTTCCGTTCGTGGGAAGAGCGAGGCTACCCACTTTCGAGACTGCAGTGGTCTCGTCGGATTCGAGCGATAAACCAAGGAGAGGAACGATGAAATTGACGATCAAGACTGCGACGGTATGCGTCGCGGTCTCTATTCTCGTGCTCTTGTGCGCTTCCCACGCCGTCGCGCAGGATGTGCGCTACAACTTTATGCCGGGTACAGACTTCTCGAAGTACCACACCTATAAGTGGGTCACCATTGAGGGCGGAGCCCACCCCAACCAGATCATGGACGCAGAGATCAAGCAGGCCGTCGACTCGCAGTTAGCTTCGAAGGGCTTGACCAAAACCGACAGCGACAAGGCCGACCTTTACGTTGGATACCAAGTCGCCGTAGACCAGGAAAAACAGTGGAATGGCTACGGAATGGGCGGCGGTCTGCGCTGGGGTGGCATGGCTTCCGCGACCAGCTCGACGATCGACAACGGCACGTTGGTTGTCGACATGTATGACCCTACCTCGAAGCAACTCGTCTGGACCGGGCGCGCCACCAAGACCTTAGATCCCAGCTCCAACCAGGAAAAGAACATGAAGAACCTGAACAAGGCCATGGCGAAATTGCTGAAGAACTATCCACCAAAGCAGCACTAGCAGCCTAACCACGCGTTGACTTTTAACTGAGAGGAACGATATGAAACCAAATCTCTACCGTAATGTGAGGATGTGTGCGCTTGCCTTTTGTACTCTTGCACTGGGCGTGACGCTCTCGCCATCTCGAGCTCAAAACCCCGAAATGCAGCAGAAAATCGCCGAGGTGAAGGAAGCCGCGGCGCGCAATAAGCAGTTGCTCGCCCAATACACATGGGTCGAACAAGTCACCATTAGCCTGAAGGGCGAGGAGAAGAAACAGGAACATTTCCAGGTGCGTCTTGGTCCAGACGGCAAGCAGCAGAAGCAATCCCTGGATCCGGCAGCGGCGCCGCCGGAACACGAAGGCCGCCTGAAGAGGCACATTGTTGAGAAAAAGACCGAAGAATATGAAGACTACGCCAACCAGATCAAGGCGCTGATCCAGCAATACGTGCCTCCCGATAAAGACATGCTGCAGCAGGCCAATCAGGCGGGCAATGTCATGGTCGGAGCGCAGCCAGGAGCACCCGGGCAATATCGCGTCGTGGTCTCCAACTACATCAAGCAGGGGGACAACATGACGCTAGTGATGGACAAAACCCAGAAGGACCTGGTGAGCGTTTCCATCGCGACCTATTTGAATGATCCTAGTGACGCCGTGAACGTCAACGTTCAGTTTGCCGGTATGCCAGGTGGCCCAAACCACGTTTCGGCCGAGACGATCAACGGGGTCAGCAAGCAGCTCACCATCGTCATTCAGAACAGCAACTATCAACATCTGTAGAAAACGCAGTTCGGCCCAGTTTAAAAAAAAACAAAATGCTCCTGACCGGCCTTGTCGAGATGCGAGACGACGCGGCGATGCAGGTGCGGAAAGCGATGAATTTCGTGAGAGTAAGCAATGCAGTTTTGACCGCTGTTCTTGTGTTTGCCTTTGGGTCCATCAGCATCGCCAAGGCTCAGGATGCGAAGCCGCAATCTGCGAAACCCGCAGCAACAGCAAAGCAGCAGGCCGCACCGACTGCGGAAGCGGTGGACGAGGTTGAAGTCCTCACCGTCACAGCGACGGTACAGAAGATCGACCTCCCCACTCGGACCGTCACGCTGCTCCTGGAAGATGGAACCACGAAGACGTTCAAGGTCGACAAAAGCGTAAGAAATCTGGCCCAGGTGAAAGCCGGGGATAAGCTGAAGATCTCCTACACGGAAGAACTGATCGTCGCGGTCGGCAAGTCCAAACAAGTGCCGAGTGCGGCCGCCGGTTCTGCTGTGGGCGTAGCGCCGAAGGGAGCCAAGCCGGGAATCGTGATGGTGGACACCACGGCGATCAGCGCCAAAATCGTTGCCGTCGATGCTGCCAATCACACGGTGACGCTGGTTGGTCCTGAAGGTAACCAGAAGGCGGTCAAGCTGAGCAAGAAGGTTACAGATCTCAACCAGCTCAAGGCCGGAGAGACAGTAGACCTGATCCTGACCCAGTCGCTCGTTGTCGAAGTCGTGAAGTAGAGTTCTCGTCCGGCTCTCACATTCCGAATCCGCCGTCAGGGGCCCCGCGATCCGTCGCGGGGCTTCGGATTCCAGTCCATTGTTGTTCCGTCTTGCCAGTCACCCGTCCGGGTGATTTCCATCACTGCGGCCCTCTCGGGGGGCCAATATAAGTTCTGCTGATACTCAATCGAGTGTCCCCGCCGAATTTCGTCTGCACAACTCAACGGGAGCACCCGACATGGCAATTGAATCTGGTGTCTGACTCAACGGCGTGCCGCTGCTCCTGAATCTATGCCGACCAACTTTGTGCTTTGCCACTGCGGCATTTGCACAAAGTTCAAGACGCGAAGTTCCAGTCGAGAGCAGCCGCGCTTGGTGAAGTCTGGAAAAGGGGGATCTTTGAGCATCGGGCCTAACAGGTGTGCGTCGGCGATACTCATTTACAAGCTTGCTGCTGCCTCCATTCTTCTGATGTCCCTTCTTGTCGGCGTGGCGCTAGGACAGAACGTTCGTGGGGCGACGACCGGACCCACAACAGCCAAAGGCTATTCGCATCCCGGCCAATACGCCCACGTCCAGGACGTCAAGCCTGCCGACAACATGTTCCCCGTGGTGCCGCACCCGGAGCAGGACGCGGAAGCCCGGAAGAAACTCGCCGCGTTGGAACAGAAGACCGGCAAGAAGCCGAACATCCTGATTTTCCTGATGGACGATGTCGGCTGGATGGATCCCGGATTCAACGGCGGCGGTGAATCCGTTGGCAATGCCACTCCCACCATGGACCGCCTCGCCCACGACGGGCTTACCTTCACCTCCGCGTATTCAACCCCATCCTGCTCTCCAAGCCGCGCCACCATCATGACTGGCGAAAACCCGCTGCACCACGGGATCTTGCGCCCGCCCATGTATGGCTCGCCCGGTGGATTGGACGGCGAGATTACCATCGCGACGCTGCTCAAGAAGCAGGGATATGTGACGCAAGGCGTCGGCAAGTGGCATATCGGCGAAAACGAAGCGTCCCTTCCACAAAATGTTGGCTTCGACGACTATGTTGGCTTCCTCAGCGTCTCCGATGAATACACCGAATGGCGCGACGAGTATTTCAATCCGGAAATCGCGCTATCGCCGGAGCGCTTTGCCATGATGGAGCACGACAATTTCAGCCACAACGAGGTGCACTGCACACCGGCCAGCACAAAGACCTGTGAAAGTGGAAAGTTGATCGACCTCGATTACATCAAAGTCCTTGACAAACATTGGCTGGATACCAGTCTGGCGTTTCTCGACAAGATGAAGGGAAGCAAGAAACCGTTCTTCCTCTATCACGCCACTCGTGGCTGCCATTTCGACAACTATCCTTCAGACGAGTGGGCCGGAAAGTCGCAGTCGCGCACGACCTACGGCGACTGCATGGTCGAGATGGACAGTATCCTCGAGCAGCTCTACAACAAACTGGAGCAGATCGGGGAACTCGAAGACACTTTGATTCTGCTCAGTTCCGACAACGGTCCAGAATGCGAAGTTCCGCCGCATGCCCGCACGCCGTTCCGCGGCTGCAAAGGCTCGAGCTGGGAAGGTGGCGTGCGCGTTCCCACGTTCGCTTACTGGAAGGGAATGATCCGGCCTCGCCGCGATGACGGATTGTTCGACTTCGCGGACATCATGCCCACGGCACTGTCATTAGCCGGTGTGAGTGGCGCGACGCTCGCTGATCTCGTCCCTAAAACCACTTATATCGACGGAGTCGATCAGGCATCCTGGCTCCTTGCCGACAACGGTTATTCCAACCGTCGCAGCCGCATTTATACGCTGAATCAATATCTTTCCGCGGTTCGGATCGACGAATTCAAATACATCATCACCGCTGAAATCGAAAACGGGCTTTTCCAGAAGGGCGACCTCGGCGGCTTTAGCGGCTTCATTGTTACCGACACTGGCGGCGCGGTGATGGTTAATCTGTACACCGATCCTCAGGAGGACGTGAATGTCGGTATCCGCCACATTCCGATGGCCGGTCCGATCGGACAGGCCACCAACGCCTACCTGCGCGATTTGATGAAGTATCCCCCGAAGTTCAAGAACGGATTTATGTCGAATAATCCTCCAATTTACGACTTGGTCCCAGCCATAAAGGAAATGATGAAGAAAAATGGGACCGGCAAACCAACTTCGTAGAAGCGGCGGGCGAGGGCGTCTTCCGTGACGTAGCGCGCGTTAATTGTTTCTGAACAGAAGGCCCACCCTGCGGCCTTGTTGAATGCATGTTTTGCAGTCGCCGTGAGGTGTTGAATGGACTTTCTGGATATTTTTTCGTTGATCGTTCTGCTCGTCATCATCGGCGTCTTCGTCGCCATAATTTTGGTCCTAGCTTGGCTGCCCGGCAACATCGCCCGCAAGCGTCACAGTCCGTGGGCTGAAGCCATCAACGTTGCCGGCTGGATTGGCATTGTCTTGTTCCCCATCTGGATGCTCGCTTTGATTTGGGCATTTTACAAGCCGCGGAGCGGACAAGGGGCGGCCATCGCTATTACCGAGCCCGAGTCCGCTGAACTTGCAACGTCCCTGACTGTCCTCGGTCAGCGCATTGGCGATCTGGAAACCAGCCTTCGCAATCTGAGGCTTCGGTCATCTGATACGTCCACCAGGAGGTAAGTGCCATGCTCGTCGCAATTTTGGTCATCTGTTACGTCTTGGTGTTGCGCTACTTCGACCAGAAAAACCGGGAACGGGACCGTATCAAGGCCGGCCTAGCGGTTGCCTTGGGGCCTGCTGATTACGAAACCCTCAAAAAAACGTTAATGGAGATATCGGCCCGGTTAACCGCTCTCGAAACAGAATGCCGCGAACTTGCCGCACGCAGTGGAGGTGTCCGTTGATTGCTTTTCTCGCCATCTGTTATTGCGTCGGCCTCTACCTGGTCTTCATCAAGTTCCGGCTTCTGCCTTTCAATCTGCCGGCACAGGTTCTTTCGGCATTGGTCGGTTTCATAGGCCTGCTCATCATCCTTTTTGGGATGAACTTCACGCAGCCATTTTCCATCGGCATGGTCGTTTCGGAGTACACGACACCCGTGATGGCACGTGTGCCGGGGCGCGTGATTGAGGTTCCAGTGCGGAACAACGCTCCCGTGAAAAAGGGAGACGTTCTCTTCAAGATGGATCCCCAACCTTATCTTGATGGCGTGCGCGTCGCCGAGTCGGGCCTGGCACAGGCCGACATTCAGACTAACAATTCCGTCACACAGGCCACGCAAAGCGTCAACGCCGCAACCGCCAACGTACAGGCCATCGAAGCGGCAATTCGTGCGACCGAATCCGCCATGGAAGCAACCAAGGCTCATCTTGAACTATCTACGACACGCCTGAAGGAATACGCCACACTGGCGAGCAAGAACGCCGGAAGCCAATTTGAAGTCGAGCGGTACAGCGCCGACGTCAACAGCATGACCGATCAAGTTGCGGCCCAACAGCAGCAGATTGCCGCGCAACAGCAACAGCTCGCTGCCGCCAAAGCGCAATTGGCGCAAGCCGCCGCTGCCCTGGAGACCGCCAAAGCCATCCGGCCGGCCACCTTGGCTCAATACAAATCCCAACTTGCCTCCGCTCAATGGAACATGGAACAGACTACCGTTTACGCCCCGGAAGACGGCTTCGTCACGCAACTTCAGTTGCAACCGGGTGCCATGGCTTCTGTCACGCCCGTCATGGTCTTTGTGTATTCAAAGGGTCGCACACTGCTTACCGCTACGGTGATGCAGAACTATCTGAATACGTTCAAAAGTGGCGCCGAGGCGGAAGTTGCATTTCCCGCGCTTCCCGGGAAAATTCTGAAAGCGAATGTCCAGACCATTGAGCTTGGCACTAAGTCCGGTCAACTCGATGCTGGCGGCAATTTGGATGCGAATCATTTTCCGGCCTCGACAGAACGCATGACGGTTCGGCTTGTTTTGCAAGAAGACGTTGGCTCTGTGCTTTTGCCAGTAGGTTCGAATGGCTACGTCTCCATTCGTGGCGAATCCTGGCGCAGTCTCTTCATCATTCGCCAAGTCATAATGCGCTGGTACACCTGGACAAATTATCTATTCGCCGGCTACTAGGACTAAGGACACGCTCGTGAATGCCTCTCTCCAGTGTCAGACGAAGCCCTGTCGATGGATTCTCTGCTGCTTCAGCTGCGTGGCTGTGTTGACGCTGCTACCTGGTTGTGCCGTGAAGCACCCGCCCGCCATGAAGCAAATGGTGAAAGACACCCTGCCGCCGACAACCGCGATTCCCGATGCCTGGACTAGCAAGGACGCGAATCCCGGCGCAGTGACCAACGGTTGGGTCAAAAGCTTTGGGGACCCTCAACTGGAAGCGCTTGTCGGCGAGGTGCTGAAGAACAATCTCAACTTGAAGGCCGCCGCGACCCGCATTGCGGTGGCTCAAAACCTCGTTATCGAAGCCCACGCACAGATGCTGCCGTTGATCGCGGCCGCCGGTTCCGCCACCTATCTTGGCCACTACGAACAGAAAAGCGCCAAGGGTGAAAACAAAGGTCGCTTCAACGCCTCGAGCTTACTCGCAGGAATCTCGTGGGAAATCGACCTGTGGGGTCGTATCCGTTCGCAAACCGCCGCCGCGAAGGAGGAAGTAGGCGCGACGCAAAACGACGTTCTCTATGCGCAGGAATCTCTCGCGGGCGTGACGGCTAAGCTCTGGTTTCTCGCAACCTATACCAACGTCCTGCTTCAATACGCTCAACAGGATGCTCAGCTCAAGCAACAGGCGCTTGAGATTGTCCAAGCTCAGCAAAGCGTTGGGCAGGCCCAGGAGCAGCAGGTCGCCATCGCTCTCGCGAACCTGGAAACCGCGCAGAGCCAAGTGACTGAAATCCGTAGTTCACTTCAACAAATCAAGCGTGGCTTGGAAACCCTCATGGGCCGCTACCCTGGGGGCTCGCTTCCACTTTCGGCGCGGCTAGACGCCATGCCTCCGCCCCTACCAGCAGGGCTCCCCGTGCAATTGCTTGAGCGCCGCCCCGACATCCTTTCCGCCGAGCACAACGTTAACGCTGCCTTCCATTTGATTCAGACCGCAGAAGCTGCGCGGCTTCCTTCACTGACTCTGACCAGCGGCGCTGGGTATCTCACGAACGAGATTTACCAAAAACTGGCGTTTCGCCCGTGGGTCTGGACCGTTGGCGCAAATCTCGCCGCGCCACTTTACACCGGTGGTTTCCTCAAAGCAGAAGTCAATGTCGCAAAGGAAAACCAGAAAGCGGCACTTGCGATCTACGGTGCCACCATCCTCCAGGCTTTCGATGATGTGGAAGTATCACTAACCAATGAGCGCGACTTGCGCGACGAGCATCGACAACTCAGCGCCGTCGTCGAAAATGTCGATCGTGCTCTGGCACTGGAGAAGATCAAGTTCCAGGTAGGCCAGGTCGATATGGGTCCCGTCCTGCAACTCGAGGAATCCGGCTTGGGCGCCAGCGCGGCCGCCAGCCAGATTCAATATGAACTGCTGGCGAATCGCGTCAATCTCAACCTCGCGCTCGGGGCAACACCCTGATTGATCAATCACGAAGAATCGCAGCTAACAATTCGATGGGATGCAGAACCTCCCGGTGGAAGCCCGCGTGAAGTTGCTCGGTGCACGAAATACCACTGGCGACGAGCGCGCACGGACCAGCTGTTTCTTCTACCGCGCGTACTTCGCTAAACAAGTCTTCCCCCACCGCCATGCTAAGTTCGTAGTAATCCTTCTTGTATCCGAAACTCCCTGCCATGCCGCAACATTCAACCGAGGAGCAGGTCACGTCAAAACCGATCTCGCGGAGCAGTTCTTCCGTCGGGGCGGCGGCACCAACCGTTTTCTGCTGGCAATGAGAGTGGTAGAAGAGCCGCTTGCCCACGGGCGAGCGGCCAACATCGAAAACCGAGCGCGGGTTGCGCCCGAGATCGCGTAGCAACCGTGCAAGGTATTCGACCGGCTCGTAGCTGTGCGATCGCAGGCGTTCGAATTGTTGGGGGTCTTCCAACAAGTGCCGCGCATCTCGCCGAAACATTGCCAGCGAGCTCGGTTCGACGATGATTACGTCGCGCCCCTGCTTCACGTAACCATCGAGCAGCGAAGCGGCGCGCTGCGCATATTCCGTTGCTGTCGCAATCAATCCCTGTGACAATGCGGCACGGCCTTCGGGGATCGACTCCGTCACGACAACGTCGACATCCATCGCCCGCAATACTTGGATAGCCGCGAGCCCGCGACTGACCATTCCGTAATTCGTGAACACGTCGGCATACAAGACGGTTCGTGCCACGGGCTGTGCGACCGGTGAAGGGAACTCCTCCGCCGCGGCATCGACGAGTGTCTTTGCCGGAAACGCCGGAAGAACGCGCCGTCGATCCAGCCCAAAGAGGCGCTCCAACAACCACCGCGAGACTTTGGTACTGCCAATCGCATTGGCGACTTTAGAAAACCGCGAACCCGACTCGCCAAACCAGTGATAATTTCCGAAAAACAGCTTACTTGGCGGCGACGGCTCATCCGCTTCCGGTGCCGAAGTGAGTGACGTGAGCGCCCCGCCGAGAATAGAAATGCCTGCCTCACGGTTCAGCCGGTCGCGCAGATTTTCATTGAGCCACGGAATGTCGATCCGCACCGGACATTGATTGACACAGCGCGAACAACCCGTGCAAAGCTCGGAGAAGCGTCCATTCTGCAGTTTTCCGGTTCCCGCCTCCCACGAGCCCCCGATCCCGCCGGAGTACGTTTCGCCGCCAAACGCGTGACCGCCGACGGTCTGGAAATTTGCGCACGAATTCAGGCACGCACTGCACCGGATGCAATACAGCGTTTCGCGAAACACGGGGTCGTCACGCATGCGCGAGCGTCCGTTGTCAATCAGGACCAGATGAAACTCGCGGACCTTTCGCGGTCTCCCCGGTAGCGCAAAGGGCGGCTCGTCGATCGGCGGGTTTAGAAAGCTCGTGTACGAACTTAACTTCTGGCCCGTCGCGCTGGCCGCAAGCAATTCCAGGAACGGCGCCATCTCCCGGCGCGTGGGAATCACCTTCTCCATCCCAGCCACAGCAATGTGCACAGGTGGAATGATGCTCGTCATCCGGATGTTTCCTTCGCTCTCGACGAGCATCAGCGTTCCCGTCTCCGCCGCGATCAGGTTTGCGCCGGTGATGCCCACATCCGCGTGTAGAAACTTCTGCCGCAAAATCTCTCGCGCAAACCGCGTCAGTTCTTCGCCGGTCTCTAGCGGAAGTTCGGTCTGAAATTTCTTTTTGAAGAGTGCGGTGATGCGCTCCCGGCTGTAATGCAGCGCCGGCCCGATGATATGCGACGGCTGCTCGTCCGCCGCCTGCAGGATAAATTCCCCCAGGTCGCTTTCCGCCACCTCAATTCCCGCTTCTTCGAGCGCGTGATTCAATCGAATCTCTTCCGTCGTGATGCTCTTGCCTTTCACAACGAGCCTGGCGCCGTGGCGCACACAGGTCGTTCGAATGTAGCGGCACGCATCGGCCGCTGTGGCCGCAAGATAGAGATGCGCGCCACGCGATTGCAGGGCCGAACGCAGTGTGGCGATCAACTCCGGCAGACGTTCGATGGAATGCTCCTTGATTCGGCGCGTTTCGTCTTTCAGCGCGTTGTACTCCGGCAGAACGGCGGTCGTCCGGTACCGGCTCCGATTGAACGTTTGGGTATTCCGGCGAACGGTGGCGCTCTGCAAGTCGAGCGTCATGCGGATAGCAGCAAGCAGCTTGCGCCTGTCGCTTTTGTTCGCGACGTCACGTGGATGGATCTCTTTCGATGGCTGGTTCGGCGGTGCCATGGCGTTACTCGAGCAGTAAGATACGGAGGCGGTGGGGGCCATGAACGCCGCGCACCAGCGGACCCATATCTGCCGTCGCGCTGGGCCCGGTGATGAAGACCAGATTGCGCCGCAGTCCTTCTCCGTCAAGACAGGCAGGATCGAACAAATCGCGTGGACGAGCCACGATTCGTTTGGCAGATAGCAGGACGATATGAAGGGGCATCAGCAAGCTCGCCATCGTAACAAGCGGCGGTCCCATCGCAATACAGACGGACCCAGCTGAGGCGACTCCCGCGAATGCGGCGCAGATTCCCACTCCGGCGTTCGAGAGTTGCTCGTCCGTCGGTGATTCCAACACGCCCTGAATATCGCGGAGTGATTCCATCAATCCCTCGGGCAGGAATTCGCCAGCGCCGAGCACGATCGAAAGAGCGCCATTTGTGGTCTCTTCGATTTCCTGGTGAATCGCCTCGCGAGCAACCGGGATTCGCCGCACTTCCGCCGCCGCTTCCAGGGCGTTCGCCTCAAAGGTATCGATCAACTCGGACATAGACTCGACAGCCGCATTCTGACTTGCACTAGCGCGATTGTCGAGTGCGCACGGCACGTCGCCCATGCGCTTACTTCAGGTACGGCACAAAGCCGTGCGTTTCTGTCCGTAAACGATAGACCGACTTCGTTGCAGTGATATACAGAGTCCCGTAATCGGGATCGCCCCATGCGAGGTTGGCAGGTTGCTCCGGCATGACGATCGTGCCGAGGTGATGACCGTCCGCATCCCAGACCCAGACGCCCTCCGGCCCGGTAATATAAAGGTTGCCGTTCTTGTCGACTTTGATGCCGTCCGGCACTCCGCTTCGGGCAGGACCCGCTTCGCTCCCAAAAATTCGGCCATTGCTCACCGTGCCGTCCGGGTGGAAGTCGTAAACGCGTATGTTCCGCTGCTCGCTATCGTCAACGTAGAACTTCTTCCCATCCGGGGAGAACGCCAGTCCATTTGGCTGAGTCAGTTCCTTCGTCAGAAGACGAACTTCCCCGTTGCGATCCACCCGGTAGACGCCTTGAAATGGAATTTCCTGCTTTTCGCCCGGCGGAAGGTCCAGCGTGGGGTCGGTGAAATAGATCGCGCCGTCGGGGCCAACCACCAAATCGTTGGGACTGTTGAATCGCTTGCCGTCGGACCGATCTGCCAGCACAGTATAGTTTCCGTCCGGCTCGATCCGGATAATCGCGCGCAGAACGCTCGCACAATCGATCAGCTTACCGTCCTGGTCATACGTGTTGCCATCAGGATCACCGAGCGCTATCAGTTCCTCGCGGTGGCCATCCCCATACACGCGATAGATCTTGTTTTGTTCTTCATCGCTTACGTATACGAATCCTCTCGGATCCCACACCGGGCCTTCCGTGAATCCGAACCCCGTCGCGATCTGTTCCAACTTTGCGTCGTGGCCAATCAGTTCCCAGAACCGCGGCGATTCCGCCCGGAGTGCGAACGAACGCGGAGGACGGTCCCTTTGCGCGAAAGCGCTGATCGCAATGAAGAACAAAAGAAGAAATACCCGTCTCATTCAGGTTCGGGCTCCTTACTATGCCACGGCGTGCTTAGTTTTTCAGTTTCGGTTTTGCATGAATATCCCAATCCCTAGGTCGTGTCAATCTCTTTCTCTTCGGCGCCGTCGCATTCCTGTGCTCTTAAATCGTTTCAAAAGAGTATTTCACTCGCCCAGCGGCAGTGATACATTGCTTTGCGTTGGTGCTCGGAGGGATTTATGAGGTTGCACTCTGCTCTCTGTTCCCGGGTGTCGATCCGAAGGCTTGCGGCCCTTACTGCGTTTGCACTGATCGGAGGGCTGCTTATCGCTCGCGCTGCGATCACTGGCTCCTCCCGGCAGGCTTCTTCCCCGGCAACTGCGGCAGACTTGCTGGAAGGATACCGCCACGTCGAGGTGGCATCCGTCTCAGACGCGATGGAACAATTGACCGGCCGCAAGATGTATATGACTCATCGCATGCGGCCGATTTTCCCGACCAAGTTTGCCGGATATGCGGTCACGGTGCTGCTCAAAAAGGAACCCAACAACGACCCGAATGCGCTGAGCGGCATGCTCGCGGCCATCGATCAAGGATCGAAAGATTCCGTCTATGTCATGGTGGTGGAAGATGGCGCCGATATTGCCGGTATGGGTGGCTTGATGGGAACCGCAATGTATTCTCGCGAGTATGCGGGCGCGGTCATTGACGGAGGGGTCCGCGACGTTGCCTATCTGAAGAAGATTGGCTTCCCGGTGTACGCCCTTGGCATTGTTCCTTCCACATCCGTCCATCACTACCGGTTTGGCGGCTCGAATATCCCGGTAACCTGCGATGGCGTGGAGGTCAAAGCTGGCGACATTATCGCCGCCGATCAAGATGGTGTCGTTGTCGTTCCCAAGGCCGATGCCGTGAAGGTTCTGGAGCTCGCGCAAGAGATGGACTTCAAGGAACACTCCATGTATGCCTATATCGAAAAGCTGAAATCCATTCAGGAAGCTGTAAAGAAGTTCGGCAGATTATAGTTTCAGATCTTCATTGCCGCAGAAAACAGTTTCGGTTCTGACCTAAATCACAGGAGGATCACGATGTTCAGCAATCTCACTTCTCGCAGAGGTTTTGCGGCGCGCCTGGCCTCGCTCTTCACCGGTGTTGGCGCGGCGACTCTCTTGGCGGACGCCGCACCCGCAGTTGCGCAGGCTCCCAGCGGCGTCCAGAAATTGGACTATGAAGGAAAAACAGCGGGCAACGGCTTCATCACTCCGTTGGTCATCCACAACGGTGTCATCTACATCGCGGGACAGGGCGCGCATTCGCACGATTCCAGCGATTTCCCCATGGACATAGAAACCCACACGAAGCACGTTATGGAAAATGTCAAGACGCTCGTCACCGCCGGCGGCGGCACAATGGACAGCATCCTCCAACTCACCGTGTTTCTCGTGAATATCGACTTTTACGAGGGCATGAACAACGTTTTCAAGACTTACTTCCCGAACGGCGGCCCGGCACGCACGACCGTTGCAGTTGCGGCGCTGCCTGGCAAGTCGCTCGTCGAAATTAACTGTATTGCCGCTGTCGTCAAGAAGTAAGGAGCCGAACCAAGGCAATAGCGGAAAAGGAGAAATGCTATGGGATTCGATTTGAGATGGACGCGGCGGTCGTTCATGGGCATCCTCGGCGCCTTGACCGGAGCCGCGCTGAATCCCCCTTTGTCTTTTCCGTCAGCGCCAAAGGCTGATGCCGGCAAAATCACCGGCTTAGGCTCCACGGGTAACGTCTACGACGAACTCGGAGTCACCACTGTGATCAACGGCCAAGGCACCATGACCGTCCTGGGCGGCTCACTCATGCGCCCGGAAGTCGAGGCGGTCATGGCGCTGGCTGCGCAGCATTTCGTCAGCGTTCCGGATCTCGAAGTCGCCGCAGGCAAGCGCATCGCGGAGATGCTCAAGCTGCCCGCCGGCTATTCCGCGATCGTCACCTCGGGAGCGGCTGCCGCCATGCAGTCTGGTCTCGCTGGAATTTTGACCGGGAACAATCCCAAGTTTATTGAACAAATTCCCGACCTGACCGGCATGAAGTCCGAAGTGATCATCCAGAAATCCCATCGCAATCCCTTTGATCATCAGTTGCGCAACACTGGAGTTAAGCTGGTGGTGATCGAGACGCGCGAGGAATTGCGGAAAGCGGTCAGCGAAAGGACCGCGATGATGCATTTCTCGAACTTCGCGGATTCTCAGGGCCAAATGAAGGTCGATGAGTGGATCAAGCTTTCGAAAGAGCTGAACATTCCCACGATGATCGATGCGGCTGCGGATACTCCGCCGGTCTCGCATCTCTGGGACTACGCCAACATGGGTTACGACCTGATTTGCTTCAGCGGCGGTAAAGCCATTCGTGGGCCGCAGTGCGCCGGCCTGCTGTTGGGCAAGCAGGAACTTGTCGCCAACGCGCTCCTCAACAATAGTCCGCACGAAGACACCATCGGCCGCAGCCAGAAAGTCGGCAAAGAAGAGATCATCGGCATGATCAAAGCGCTGGAGCTCTATCTGAACGAAGACCAGGACGCCTTGGCGAAAGAATGGCAAGGCCGCCTGGAGTTGATCTCTCGTAAAGTCTCCACTCTTCCGAGCGTCGCAACGTCCTATTTCGTGCCCGACATCGCCAATCACGTGCCCCATATGGAAATTAAGTGGGATCGCGACAAGATCAAAATCTCGGCGCTGGACGCGGTCAAAACCCTGCGCAGTGGCAAACCCTCTATCGTTCTCGCAATGGCGGAGAAGCATGCGTTTGGCGAAAAGCGCGACGATACCCTGACCATCGCATCTTTTATGTTGAAGCCTGGCGAAGACGCGGTTATTGCCGACAAGCTCTACGAATTACTCAAGGCCCACTCAGCATGACCCTGCGACGGCCCCACAACGTGACGCGCGCAAGCCATGCCTGATAGCCACCGCACCGCCGTCCGCTGGTTCCTGGTCTTCTGGCTGTTCATCCTCAGTGCCGTCTCTTACCTGGACCGCGTCAACATTTCTGTGGCGGGCAGTTCGATTGCTACGGACTTTCATCTCTCGAAAGTCCAACTCGGTTGGGTCTTCAGCGCTTTCTTCTGGGGCTACGCGCTCTTTCAGACTCTGGGCGGTTGGCTGGCTGATCGTTTTGGTCCACGCAAAGTTCTGACGGCGGGCGTGATCTGGTGGGGAGTATTCACCTCTTTAACGGCGGCGGTTTCACCCCGCGTCGGCGGCGCGATCTTCCTCTTCGTGATCGTGCGATTTCTTTTGGGGGCCGGCGAAGCCATCATTTTTCCAGCCTCGAATCAATTCATCTCGCGCTGGATTCCCACTCAAGAGCGTGGCTTTGCCAATGGTCTGATTTTTGCCGGTGTGGGAGCGGGCGCCGGTTCCGCGCCGGCGTTAGTCACCTACATCATGCTGCATTACGGCTGGCGGTGGTCGTTCTGGCTGAGCGCGATCATCGGACTTGCCGTGGGTGTAATCTGGTATTTTTCGGCCAGCGACACGCCCGAGAATCACAGCATGGTGTCACCTGCCGAGTTGGCCCACATCCAGCAAGGCCGATCCTTGGCATCGCCGTCGGCCGAGTCCGTAAAGAATAAGGTTCCCTGGTCGAACATTCTGCGAAGCAGGGCAATCTGGGCGGTGACCCTGAGCTATTTTTGCTATGGGTACGTTGCCGCGATTTTCTTCAGCTGGTTCTACATCTATCTTGCCGAGGTGCGCGGCCTCGACCTTAAGAGCAGCGCGTTCTACAGCACTCTCCCTCCGATTGCGATGGTCGCATGCAGCCTGCTCGGCGGCGTCATCAATGACCGCCTCTCCATCGCCTACGGCAAACGAGTCGGACGCTGCGGCGTGGCTGCTGTCGCGCTCGCCCTTGCGTCCATCCTGCTGTTCCTGGGCTCGCGGGCTACGAGTGCGCCCTTGGCGAGTCTCGTCCTTGCCGGCGGCGCGGGCGCGCTGTATTTGGCTCAGAGCAGCTACTGGTCCGTTACTGCCGACATCGCTGGCCGGAGTGCCGGATCGGCCTCGGGCTTCATGAATATGGGCGCGCAGTTCGGAAGCGCGGTCACCGCCCTGCTCACACCTTTTATCGCGGCGCGTGCCAGTTGGACGTATTCTTTCCTAGCAGCCGCAACATTGAGCGCCCTTGGCGCACTCGCCTGGCTATTTGTAGATCCTTCGCGTCAACTGGCCTCAACGGAAGTTCCGGGAGCACCTTTATGATTGATGCAGCAATTCAGAAGATTCAGGAAGTCGGAATCATCCCCGTGGTGCGCGCCGCCAACGTCGACGAAGCACGCCGTGCCGTCGATGCCATCTGCGCCGGCGGAATTCCTATCATCGAAATCACCATGACGGTGCCCGGCGCGCCCGACGTGATCCGCCAACTCGTCCGCGATTTTGGGACCACTGTCCTGACCGGAGCTGGGACGGTGACGACGGCCCAGCAGGCCGAGATGTGCATGGATGCCGGCGCCCAGTTCCTAGTCAGCCCGGGCCTGTCTGTGCCGGTGGTTCAGGCTGCGACAAGGCGTTCCATCCTGGCCCTCCCGGGAGCCCTCACCCCCACCGAGGTCATGGCTGCCCTCGATGCCGGTGCTCGCGTAATCAAGATTTTTCCTTGTAGCAGTGCTGGCGGCCCGAAACACATCAAGGCATTGAAGGCCCCTTTTCCCGACGGCCGTTTTGTCCCCACGGGGGGCGTCAATCTCGCCACCGCTCCCGAGTACCTGGCCGCTGGCGCCTTCGCCTTGGGTGTAGGGGCTGACCTTGTTGATTTACAAGCACTTAGAAGGAACGAAGCCTCCAAAATCGTGGAAATGGCCAAAGCGCTTGTTGCAGTCGTCGCGCAAGCCCGGCCTCCCCGGACGTAAGCCCACCTGACTCGAAAATAACGTTTTTCTGCTAAGCCCGACGGTGGGGGTAGGTGATGCCTGCCTTGGAACTATATGTGAACCATCACTAGATACCAATTGGGTACACCCCGTGTTTCAGAGAATGACACAGTACGTCTAGTACCCCAAACTAACTGTAAGGAAATCCCGGTTCGTTTCAGGGTCTCCGAACGTTGTTTGGGGAATTTCTATGATCTCAGTAGACGTGCGCTTTATCCGCAATCAAGACGTCGTTGCTCGCAACATTCAGGGCGAACTCATCATCGTGCCGATTCGCCGCGGTGTCGGCGATTTGAACTCACTTTACACGCTCAATCCTGTCGGAGCCGTTCTGTGGGACTTCATGAATGAAGGCCACACGATCGGCGAAATGGTTACGCGTGTGTGCGATGAGTTCGAGGTGACGGCTTCACGGGCTCGGCAAGACATTGAGGCCTTCCTCGACTCGTTGGTGCAGGAACAACTCGTCCGGTCCGTCGCCTAGCAACGTAAGAAAGGTTCGAATCTTGGTGCAGACTGCCACCTACGGCGATTTCTCGACGCTACTTCATGACCGGCTCCAGGGCCGCCGTGCGCCCGTAGAAGTGTCGATTGAAGTGACGCATCGCTGCCCGCTGGAGTGCCGACACTGCTACAACAACCTGCCGATGCACGATAAGGACGCGCGAAGCGCGGAGCTGTCCTTCGAAGAGCATGTCCGGCTGCTGGACGAACTCCGCGACCTCGGTTGCCTCTGGCTCCTTTACACCGGTGGAGAGATTTTCGCCCGCAAGGACTTTCTGGAGATCTACACGGAAGCGAAGAAGCGCGGCTTCCTGATCACCCTGTTCACCAATGGCACCATGATCACGCCGCGTGTCGCCGACTACCTGGCGGAGTATCGCCCGTTCAACATCGAGATCACACTCTATGGAGCCACGAAGGAAACCTACGAAACCCTGACCGGAATTCCCGGTTCGTTCGACCGTTGCTTGCGGGGCATCCGCCTTCTGATGGAGCGCGGCCTGCCTCTCAAGCTGAAGACCGTCCCGACAACGATCAACTATCACGAAGTCTACGGAATGAAGCGATTCGCCGAAGAGGAGTTGGGCGTCGAGTTTAAGTTCGATCCGCTCGTGAATCCCCGGACCGACTGTTCGCAGAGTCCCTTGGCGGTTCGCCTTACCCCGGAACAGGCCGTTGCGCTCGAATTCCGCGATCCGGTACGACGCGCCGAATATCTTCGTCTGGTGGAGGCTGAACTCGCCACCGCCCTTCGCCGTACTTCGAAACGTTACACCTGCGGCGGTGGCCACAATGGGTGCGCAATTGATCCCAACGGCCGCATGACGATCTGCGTGCTCTCGCACCGTAACGGTTACGACCTGCGCAGCGGCTCATTCACCAAGGGATGGGATACACGCCTAAAGGATATTCGCGAAACCAAAAACACGCGCGAGACCATCTGTACGAACTGCCGGATCACCTCGCTCTGTAGCATGTGTGCGGCGAACGGCGAGCTCGAGAGCCGCGACGCGGAAAAGCCTGTCGACTTTCTCTGCCAGGTGGCTCACCTGCGCGCCTTTGCCCTCGGTCTTGAAGTCCCGGCGCACGGTGATTGTGCCTGTTGTCCGGGCGGCGCCCAACACGCGCCGTTGAAGAATGCGGCCGATCGGCTCAACAAAGACTCGGCTCAACTGCCAAACGTCATTGCTCTACCAAAACCCAAGTCGCTCCTTCCTGTGCTCGACACAGGCGGAGGGTGCTCCAACGGAGGGTGTTCCTCCTGCGGTGGATCCTTCCGCTGAGCACGGGAAAAGACAGAACGGCCATGAACGACAAGAACAAAACCGAGACGAATGCGAAGGTCCCTTACCAACCTCCGCAAGTGGTCCGCGTCAGCCTGCGACCCGAAGAGGCGGTTCTCGGACATTGCAAAGTTGCCGGAATCACCGGACCCATCTCCAGTTCCTGCAGAACTCTTTTTTGCAAGACATTCGGGTCCTGATGCGAGGACCGAGAGAAACACCATGGCGCACGCAGCTGCAAGGTTAGAAGCAAATCTGACGCGGGCCACACGCCTTGCGGTGGAGATCGGCGGATTCTCGTTCGGGATGTGGTGCGTGGGTGGAATGCCTGTTGCCCTCGATCCGGAGCACGAACCTTTCCTCGTGCGCGGTGACACACTGAATCAGGCCTGCGATATCGAACTCGACATTTCCTGGGCAGATCAGTTGCAGCTCCCGCAAGACGAGCCGTCCTTCCTTTCCGGTGGCCTATGGTCTGCCTATGTTTCTTCCACTGGGACAAAGTTCTATTTCTCGAGTCCCGCGGTTGGTCCCGCTCCCTACAAAGCTGCCTGGTTCGATCCTCGCTTCGAACGCGGTCACGTGGTGCTGAACCGTTCCGCGATTCCTGCGGGCCAGCCGATTTTTCCGCTGGAATATCCTCTCGACGAACTCGTGATGATGCACCGCCTGGCTCTCGGTGAAGGAATCGAACTTCACGCGCTCGGCCTTGCCGACCACGACGGCAGCGGCTACTTGTTCCTTGGCCATTCTGGAGCAGGGAAGAGCACGACGGCGCGGCTCTGGCTCTCGCAGCCGGGAGTGCGTTTGCTGAGCGATGACCGCATTATTCTTCGCGAACATGACGGCGAGTTTTGGATGTATGGCACACCCTGGCATGGCGATGCCGGAATTGCCTCTCCGTCGCGCGCCCGACTGTCGCGGATTTTTGTTCTCGAACAAGCCCCTTCCGACCAACTCGTGCCGATGAACCAGTCGCAGGCGGCCGCGGAGCTCTTTGCCCGCACCTTCGTTCCGTTCTATCTGAAAAGCGGTATTCAGTTTTCTCTGGGATTTCTGGACCAAGTCACTCGCTCCGTGCCCTGCTCCACGTTCCGATTCACACCGACTGCCAGTGCTGTGGAGGCAATTCGTCATGTCCGGGTCTGAGCCTCGGGTCCGCAAGGATTCGCGATTGTTCGAAGAACTTTGCCGAGCGCTGCTGCGTCGTGGCAACGCTGTGCAGTTCCGCGTCAACGGCCAAAGCATGAGCCCGAATCTGGCCGATGGCGACACTGTTGTCATTGTTCCCACGCGTTCCGCGGATCTGCGCCGTGGGGACGTGGCGCTGGTGCGCAACTCCGACGGCTTGTTGGTTCACCGGGTACAAACAGTCGACCGAAGAACCGGCGAAATCGCTGTACAGAGCGATACGGGACATGCTCCTGATGCACCTGCGGCGCAGTTATATGGCCGAATTTGCCTGCGGAAACATCAGCACCGCGAAGAAGTTTTCTCCGCGTGGCGGATGCAATACGCCCATCCGACGCGGACCTTTGCTCGCCGCCTGCGCACCGCCGCGGAACTACGCATCCGGCGTTTTTTGCCTTCGCTCTTCGGAGTCATCTTGTTGGCAGCCCTAACTTTCTCTGCTCCGGTTGTGCATGCGCAGACCGCCGACCTGCAGCTTATACAGACTCCGTCGGCGACCGCCGTCGCAAGTAACGCGTCGACGCAATCCCTGGGCACGGCTTCGACCGTGACTTGGGCCGGTGGCGTTGCCTCATTTGATTTTCCGACACCCCTCCCTGGCGGTGTGTTTGTGGGCGCTCCTCTCACGACAACTGGGTTCACGCCAACTTCCTACAATTTGACGAACGCGACAATTACTTCCGTCGACCCGGCGACGGGAATAGTCACTGTGGCGCTCGCGGCGCAATCCACTGGGACGGGAACAGCGTCCTGGGCATCGAACACTGGCACCTTCACCTTTCCGACGCCCCTGCCTTCCAACGCGGTTGCCGGAGCTCAGATCACCACAACGGGGTTTGCGCCGGCGGCTTACAACGTGACGAACGCGACCATCACCGCGATCGACACGGTAGGCGGGACAATTTCCATCTCCATGCCGACGCAATCTCTCGGCACGGCTAGCG
>Ga0335071_10000692_pt1 | contig 36651 bp, 27 predicted proteins | sample Lox_Sample_15_FD_206724 | JGI IMG/M metagenome (GOLD analysis project Ga0335071, IMG submission 206724) | Soil microbial communities from Loxahatchee National Wildlife Refuge, Florida, United States - Lox_Sample_1.5 | ecosystem: Environmental > Terrestrial > Soil > Wetlands | place: USA...
CGTCCCCCAGTTGATCTTGCCGGGGTTCGCCTTCGCGTACGCGATCATGTCCTTATACGTATCGAACGGCGCCTTGATGTTCGCCGCGAGCAGATTGTTCGTGAAGCCGAGATTGATCACCGCCGCGAAGTCCTTGGCCGGGTCGTACGGCAGCTCCTTGAAGAGCTGCGGGTTGTACGTGACCGGGTCGGGAAGGCTGAGGCAGGCGGTGTAGCCGTCCGGCGTGGCGCGCGCGCAGGCGGACATGCCGAGCATGGCGCTGGCGCCGGGCCGGTTCTCGACGATCACCGGCTGGCCCATGGTCTCGGACATGTGGCTTGCCATCACGCGCGCAAGGCTGTCGACCAGGCCGCCCGCGACGTACGGCACGACGATGTGGACCGGCTTGCTCGGATAGGTATCGGCATCGGCGCCGCTCGCGGCGAAGCCGGCGAACAGCGCGGCCGCAACGGCGGCGGAGCGGACAAATAGGGCGTTCATGTCTCTCCCATGCGCGCGCCATTCATGTGCGAACCGCGCCGCGGCTCGCTTGCGGACAAGTATCCGCCGCCCGGAGAACCGGTTCAAGTGAAATCGTTTCAGATGAAACGAATAGGCCGGCGCCTAGGGTAGCCGGACCTGAAGCCGTAGAGGTCAAGATAGGTCGGGCAGCGTCATCGCACGGCCGGCCAGTCGCGTCCTACCAGTACCGGCCAGTCTCTCGCCCAGCAGCAGTCATGATTGAAGTCGGGAATCTCGACCAGCCGCGCGGGCGCCCCCGGCGGCAGGCGGCGCAGGAAGGACCGCGCCACGTCGGTGCCCACCGTCTCGTCATGGCCACCGGTGAAGTGGATCTGCGGGATGCCGGCCGTTGCCGCGGCCGACTGCGCCGGATCCAGCGATCCGGTGAGCGGCGACAGCCCGTCGCGCGCCGTCCAATAGCCGAGATCCAGGTCGGCGGCCACGGTCACGATCTCGGCGACGTCCGGCCGCCGCGCCGCCAGCAACACCGCCAGCGCGCCGCCGCCGGAATATCCGACGAGGACCAGCCGCGCGGCGCCGCTTCGCGCCTTCAGGCCATCGATGCCGGCGGCGACGCTGTCGATGACCTCTGGTGCATAGCGGCGCGCGGTCCAGTACGCGACCGCGCAGTTCCGTCCGTGGTCGGGCAGCGTGTACTGGCAGGGCCGCCCCAGCCACGCCACGGCCGTGCGCCCTGGGTCGGCCAGGGCGAGCCGGAGTGCCACCGGATCGGTGGGCGTGGGGTCCATCGCCGGCTGACGCGGATGTACATAGGCGAGGCCGTCGCCTTCGAGATAGACCACCAGCGTGTCGCTCCCGGCGCGCGGTGACGATGCGGCGGCGAGATCGAACATGCCGGCGCGCAGGATGTCCCAGCGCCATCCCGCTTTCTGCGCCAGCTCCGGCCCTTCGGCGCGACGCGACGCGGTACACGCCGCGCACGACAGCAACACGACCAGCAGCAGCAGGCGCCCTGCGGTCATGTCGGCCGCGCGCGGAAGGCGCGCAGCTCCGCGGCGATGGCCGCGATCACGCTGTCCCAGTCCCTGCGTTTGGGTTGGCGGAACAGCCGCAGCGATGGATACCAGGGAGAGTCCGCGCGATCGAGCAGCCAGCGCCAGTCGGCGACGTAACCGAGCATGATCCACGCCGGCCGCGCGAGGGCGCCCGCGAGATGCGCCGGGGCGCTGTCGATCGAGATCAGCAGATCGGCGACGCTCAGAATGGCCGCCGTGTCCTCGAAGTCTTTGATCTCGTCGCTGAGATTGACGAGCGCCATGCCGGGCGGCGGCGTCGCGGCCTCCGCCGCGGGTCCGCCCTTCTGGATGGACAGGAACGTGATCCCCTCGGCGGCCAAGGGCGCCAGCGCGGCAAGGCTGACCGCCCGGTTCTGGCCGTGGTAGAGCGTGGGTCGTCCGGCCCAGTTCAGGGCCACCAGCGGCCGGGCCAACCCAGCGAGACGCTTGCGCCAGCGGCGGAGCCGCCCAGGGTCCGGCGAGAGATAAGGCATCGTTCCCGGCAGATCGGCCAGCGAGAAGCCCATCACCATCGGCAGGCTCATCATCTCGCAATGCACGTCGAACGGCGGCGGGATCGTGCCGCGCGTGATCAGCACGTCGTGGCCGGCGCAGCGTTCGGCGAGCGGCCGCAGGTCCGGCGAGACCTCGAGGATGATTCGCGCCTCGCTGCGCGCCTTCGCCCACGCCACCATGCGGATGAATTGCAGCGTGTCGCCGAAGCCCTGCTCGTCATGGATCAGCAAGGTCTTGCCGGGGATCGGCCGGCCGTTCCAGCGCGGCCGCTGCACCTTGCGGGCGATGCGCGTGGTGTGCTCCAGGCTGTAGCGGTAATTGTATTCGCGCCAGCCGCGGTCGAACTCGCCGAGCAGCAGCAGCGTCTCGGCCAGATCGAAGCGCGCCGACAGGTTGCCCGGCACGGCGTCCACCAGCATCTGCTGAATCGGCAGCGCCTCGCGCGGCCGGCCCTGATGGCGCAGGCACTTGGCCAGGACCGCCCACAGCACGATCGGCCCCGCGCCGCCGGTGAGATGCGGCGTCAGCAGGGCTTCGGCCTGCTCGAGCTCGCCCGCCTCGATCAGCGCCTGGGCGCGCGCGGCGATCTGCGCCGGCTCCGTCATGGACCGTCGGCGGAGATCCCCAGCGCCTCGAGCAGCGGCCCCAGATGCCGGGCATGCTTCCGCCACCGGTGCTTCGACGTCGTGTAGACGGGCTGGCGGATCTGATTGACGCTGGCGGTGCGCACCGCGCGGCGGGTCTCGTGAAAGCGCAGGCACGCCGCGTCCCAGGGCAGGCCGAGAAATTCCACGAGCCGGCGGGCTTGGCCTTCGAGGTCGTCCACCACCGCCTCGTAGTCCACGTCGAGGAGGCGGTCGGCCGGCAGCACCGCGCGCCAATGCGCCATGAGCCCCTGATAGTCGCGGTGGAAGCGGCCGAGCTCGACCTGGTCGTAGGCGAACGCCTGCTCGCCCTCGAACAGCCGGCTGTAGCACGACAGGCACGTGTCCGCCGGATCGCGCCGGCAATGGATGATCCGCGCGTCGGGCAGGATCAGGCGAATGAGCCCGGCACGGAGGAAATTGGCCGGCATCTTGTCCACCACATGGCGCTTGCCCCCGGCCAGTTTCTCGACTCGGGCGAGATAGGCGCGGCCCATCCGGCCGAAATCGTCGCGCGTGAGGCGCTCGACGGCGGCCGGATACTCGCCCAGCCCGTCGACGATCCGCTGCAGGATCGACAATTCGCCGGCGCCGTGCACCAGCGGGTGCGAGGCCAGGATCTGCTCGATGAGCGTGGTGCCCGAGCGCGGCATGCCGACGATGAAGACGGGCAGCGCCGAGTTGCCGCCCGCGCCGGCGAGCCGCGCCAGCAGGGCCGGGGTGAAGACCGCGGCGATGGACTTCATCCACCGGCTCGTGGCCTCGGCGTCGTAGGTGAAGGTCGAGCGCTTCAGCCGATTGCCCTCGTGCAGGTGGCCGAAGGCGCGGTCGGAGTCGCCGATGTCGAGATAGGCTTTGGCGAGCGCGAAATGCAGCGCCGTGCGGTCGCCGTGGGACACCTCGCCGCGCAGCAGGGCGTCCATCTGCGCGATCCGGGGATCGCCGGGCGCGAAGGTCACCAGGTCCGCCCGGCTGGCATGCGCCTTGACCGAGTGCGGGAAGGCCTCGATCGCGCGCTCGAAGGCCGCCCGCGCCTCGTCCTGGCGCCCGATCTCCGTGAACAGCACGCCGCGGTTGACGAGCGCGCTTTCGGCCGCGAGGCCGGGCAAGGCGGCCGCACGGTCGAAAGACGCCAGGGCCTCGTCGACGCGGTCGAGCGCCTGAAGAACCTGTCCCAGCGTGTCGTGGGATTCGGCCCTCTCCGGGGACGCCGCCAGCGCGCGCTTGACCGAGTCCAGCGCCTCGTCCAGCCGGTCGAGATGCTTCAAGGCCACCGCACGCGCGGCAAGGCCGCCGGCATGAAGCGGTGCGAAGGCCAGCAGCATGTCGAGCCAGCGCAGACATTCCGTCCAGCGCTGTCGCGACGTCTCGACGCCGGCGAGATTGATGTAGGCGTCGGCCAGCTGCGGACTGAGATCGATGGCGCGCCGCGCCGACGCCGCCGCCTCGTCGAAGCGGCCGCGGTCGTTCAGCAGGTGGGCGAGATTGCTGTGGGCCTCGGCGTAGTCGGGATTGAGCGCCAGCGCCCTCTTATAGAAAGTCTCGGCCTGCTCCAGCCGTCCCATCCGCTTGCAGGTATTGCCGAGATTGTTGTGCGCCTCGGCATTGTCCGGCTCGAGGGCGACCACCCGCTCGAGGCAGGCCAGGCTCTCCTCCAGCTGGCCCGCCTCCTGCAGGATGATGCCGAGGTTGTTCCAGGCCGCGACGAGGTTGGGGTCGAGCGCCACGGCGCGTCGCCCGGCGCGCTCGGCTTCCGCCAGCAATCCCTGCTGGCGGCACATTTCGGCAAGGTTGCTGAAGTACACGGCCGGCGCGCGCGGCGCCTGGCAGGCCTGGCGCAGATGCTGGATGGCAAGGTCGCGGTTGCCGTAGGCGTGCGCCATCACGCCCATCAGGTGAAGCGCGTCCGCCTGGCCCGGCCACGCGGCCAGGATGCGCTGGCAGAACAGCTCCGCCTGGTCGGCCTGCCCGGCGTTCCAGTGCGCGTGCGCGCGGCTCAGCGCTTCCGCGATGCTGAGGTCCGGAGCGCCGGCTCGGGCCGTCGGCTTGGAGGCCATGCGCGGGCGACCTATTTCGACAGCTGCGTCAAGGCGTCCGCCAGCCCCTGCAGGCGGATCGGGATGTCCAGCGGCGCCGCCTCGGTCATCGCGTAGCGCACGGTGAGCGTCGTGCCGTGCGTGAACGTCGCCAAGGCCCTTTTGTCCAGCACGGCCGTGGCTTCGCAGCCCTCGCGGGTGCAGCGCTCGAAGGGCAGATCGATCGGCTTCGTGTCGTCGACGCTCAGCACCAGGCCGCGGGCGAGCAGCACGCCGAGCGGCACGGTCAGCCGCATGAGTATCTGATCGGGCTGTCCGGTCGCCGACAGGCGGATATGCGCCGCCACGACGTTTTGCGGCATGGCGACCGCGAACTGCTCGACGATGCACGCCTCGTGTCCGTTGCCATCCTTGCCGCAGGCCTTGTGCCACAGCGCCTCGGCGCCTTTCGTCTCGGCCGCCTGGCCGACAGACGTCGAGCCGAGAAGCACGGCAACCGCCACGGCCCCCCCAACGTGCTTCATCGATGCGCCCACCTGCTGATCACGGAGGCAGACCTTCCGGCCTTTGCCGGCCTGGGTCAAGCCCGCGCCACGTCGCGCGTCAGAAGTTCAAACTCGCCTTCAGCAGGCCGGTGGCGCTCTGGTAATCGTGGCGGAGCTCGCCCTCGAACTCGGCCCGTAAGGTGACCGCGTCGCTGGCATCCAAGGTCGCCGCGAGGTTGAGGCGCGCCCCGTCCGCCGCCGGCCGGGTCACCGTGCTGGTGAAGGCTTCGCCGCCGATCAGGCCGGAGGAGGCGATGGGCCCCTGGGTATAGTCGTGCACCCAGGCCAGGCGCGCCTCGGGCTTCAGCACGCCCCAGTCGGTGGTCACGTCCCACGTCAGCTTGGCGCCCAGGTCCTGGGTCAGCGATTGAACGCCGCGGCGCTCCACGCTCAGATCGGCGTTGCCGGCACCGGTCTCGGTATAGCCGTCGCTGACGGCGCGCAGGAAGCGCAAGCCAGCGACCGGGGTCAGCGTCACGCTGTAGGCCGGGATGTCGTAGCCGGCGCCGAGCTTGGCGAGATAGAGCTGGCCGTCATAGGCGGCTTGCGCGTCCGTGCCCAGGAAGCTGATGGCGCGGCCCTGGCGGAAATTGATGTAACCAACACCCGCCTGCGCGTCGACGAAGGCTGGGCCCCAGCGCTGCACGCCGTAGCCGGTCACCTGGTAGGTGTTCGTGGTCGTGGCGCTGCCGGCGGCGCCGTCCAGCCCCGACGCGTGGCCTTGGAGCCAGCTCACCGCCACGCCCATGAGCAGCGCCGGCGTGACCTGGCGCTCGAGCCCGAACATCAGCCCGACATCGGTCGAGCGATAGCCGTCGGCGCCGGCGGTGCTGTCGCGGAGTGCCGTGCCGCCGAGAACCTGACTCCACACGGCGTAATCGTGCGGACCCGAGCCGGCCGCCGCCCCCACCCCGCCGCCCCGCAAGGCAGCGAGCTCGTGCTGCTCGACCGCCGCCGTGGTCGGCGTCGCCGCCTGGGTCGCGGCCACGAGGGCGGGCGCCAGCTGCGTGGGGGCGAGTTGCTTGACCGCCGCCGGCTGCGCCGCGGCCGGCAGCACATCCAAGGTCGCCAGCACCGTGTTCTGGAATGCGATGGCCGCCGGGCTGCTGGCGGCCGAGACGGCGTCGAGCGCCGGCCCCATGCCGACCGCGGCGCCGCCGGCCGACTGGGCGAGTGTCGCGTAATTGCTGCCGGCCAGCGTCACCACGAGGTCGTTCCCGACATCGGTGATGTTGGCGCGCAAGCCGCTGGTGCCGCTGACCGTCGCGGTGTTGCCGCTATAGCTGCCGGTGCCGCCGGGGCGGACGATGGTGAAGGTTTGGTTCGCGGCGAGGCCGCTGCCGGAAATGGTGATGGCGGCGTTGGCGACGCTGGCGTTGCCGCTGATCGTCAGGTAGCCGTAGGAGTTGCCGCGGTTGGTGGTGGCGATCGCCAGGCCGCCGCCGCTCTGGCTGTAGGCGCCGGTGATCGACACCGGATTGCTCAATTGCAGCGTGGCGCCGCCGTTGGTGACGGTGTGGGTCGCGCCGACATTGATGTCGTCGTTGAGCAGCAGATTGCCCGACGAGAACAGCAAATCGGCCGAGGTGCTGGTGATCGTGCCGACCGTGCCGGGGCTGGCGAGAGACGGCGTGCCGGAATTATAGCCGGTGAGTACGCCGAAGGTGGCGCCGCTGCCGCCGGCGATGGTCAGCGGGTTGGCGGAGCTGTTGAGGATATTGCCGGCGATGGTCCCGCTATTGGTGAACGTGCCGATGCTGCCGGAGTTGTTGATCGCGTTGGCGCCGCCGCTGATCAGGCCGCTGTTGCTGAGTGCGCCGATGCTGGCGCTGCTGAAAATCCCGGTGTGGTTGCCGCCGCTGATGGTGCCGCCAGCGGCGTTGCTGATGGTGCCGATGCTGCCGCTGTTGTTGACGCCGTAGGTGGTGCCGCCGATGCTGCCGCTGTTGCTGAGGAGGCCGAGGGTGCCCGAAGCGGCGATTCCCGTGGCGCCGCCGCTGATGCTGCCGGTGCTCGTGACCGTGAAATTGCCGAAAGACCAGGTTTGCGCGCCCGCCGCCGTCGAGATCGTGGTGTCGGTCGCGGTGGCCAGGGTCACGATGAGATTGTTGCCGCTGGTGCTGACCGCGGCGCTCAAGCCGTTGGTGCCGCTGACCGTGGCGGTGTCGCCGGTGTAGCTGCCGGTGCCGCCCGGGCGCACGATGGAGAAGGTCTCGCCGGTGGTCAGGCCGCTGCCGGAGATCGTGATGGCGGCGTTGGCGACGGTGGCGTTGCTCGACACCGTCATGTAGCCATAGGACGTGCCGTTGCCGGTGGTGACGACCACGAGGCCGCCGCCGCTCTGGCTGTATTTGCCGGTGATGGTCAGCGGGTTCTGGATCTTAAGGACGGCCCCGGTGTTGCTGACGGTGTGGCCGGCGCCGACGGTGACATTGTCGTTGAGCAGCAGGTTGCCGGACGAGAAGACGAGGTTGGCCGAGGGGATGCTGATCGAGCCGACCGTGCCGGGGCTGGCAAGCGAGGGCGTACCGGAATTATAGCCGGTGAGCAGCCCGAACGTGCTGCCTGTACCGCCGGCGATGGTCAGCGCGTTCGTGGAGAGGTTCGAGATAGTGCCGGCGATCACACCGCTGTTGGTGATCCCACCGATGCTGCCGGAGGTGTTGAGCGCGATTGCTCCTCCGACAATGGCGCTGATGGTGCCGCTGTTGATCAGGGTGCCGACGTTGCCGCCGATGGAGATCGCAGAGTTGCCGGTAATGGTGCCGCCGATGGTGTTGATCAGGGTGCCGATGCTGCCGGAGCTGGAGATCGCGCCGCCGGAGGCGCCGGCGGCGATCAGGCCGCGGTTGGTCAAGGTGCCGATGGTGCCGCTGTTGCGGATCCGAGTTTGCGCGCTGAGGCTGCTGGTAATCGTGCCGCTGTTGGTGAGCGCGCCGATGCTGCCGCTGTTGTTGATTGCCCAGCCGCTGGCGCTGCTGGTAATGGTGCCATTGTTGGTGAGCGTGCCGATGATGCCGCTGTTGTTGATTCCGGCGCCGGTGCCGCTGGTGGAGCTAACGCTGGCGCTGACGATGCCGCTGTTGCTGATTAAGCCGATGGTGGCGGTGTTGGAGACGTTGACGCCGGTGGTGGCCGCGCTGATCTTGCCGCCGCTGAAGACGGTCAACGTGCCGCTGCCGGTCCCCGTCGCATTCACGCCGATGGCGGGAGCGCTGATCGTGCCGGTGTTGGTGACGGTGAAGTTGCCGGCCGACCAGTTCTGCTGCGCCGCGGTCGAATTCGATATGGTGGTGTCGGCCAGGGCTTTGCGGGCAAACGATGACGCCACCGCGATCGCCAGCACCGACGTTCCCGCCAGCAAAATCCTCGCCGACGGTCCCATCCCCCAGCCCCCTCGATCGCATGCCCGTGCCGATGGCGCCCGGCCGCGCAGCCTTGCCATTCCAGCGCGTCTCAGTTGACCGCACCTGCCCGGGCGTTGTCGTGAGCGAGGGGTGAAATTGCGGTGAAAAAAGCGTGAGGACGCGGTGCCGGACGCGCCGCGTTGCCGCGGTCGCGGTTGAGTCCGCTGCGCGGGCCCCCTCAGCCCAAGGACGGGCGCCGGCCGTGGCTACGCCGATGCCTTGAGCAGGGCCTTGGCCTCGGCGAGGACCGGAAGATCGGTAGCCTCGGCGAACCAGCGGCAGATCGGGACGAGAAGATCGCGGGCCTCGCGGCACTTGCCCTGCCGGAGCCACAGGCGCGCCAGGCCCAGCGCCGCGCGCAGTTCCAGGAGCCTGGCGCTCTGCGACCGCGCGATCGCGAGCGCCCGGCGATAACTCTGCCCGGCGGCGGCCTGATCGCCGGCGGCTGCCAGCAGGCCGCCGCGCAGTCGATGCAGGCCGGCCTCGCCCCGCCTCTCCTCATGTGTCTCCATGAAATCCTGGGCCTCGGCGAGACAGCGCAATCCTTCGTCGGCCTGGCCGAGCGCGGCATGCGCCTCGGCGAGCATCATCAGGACGTCCGGCGTATTGAAGACCCAGCCGACCGCACGCATCATCGTCAGCGCCTGCGAGAGCAACTCGACCCCTTGCGGCACCTCTCCGCGCCTGGTCAAGGCCGCGCCGCAGAAGGCCATCGCCGAGCTGCGCGCCACCGCGAGCCCGTGTTCCTCGGCCAGCCCGAGCATCTCCTCGGCGTGCTGCCGCAAATCGGGCGAGCCGGCGACCCAGTCGGTCATGCAGGCAAGACCGAGTGCGGCGGCGAGCGTATTGACATGCTCGAGGCGGCGCGCTTCGGCCAGGGCTTCGCCGAGGCGCTGCCGTGCCTGGTCCACGTGGCCGAGATAAGCCAGGGTCTGGGCGAGCTCGCCCAGCATCTGCACGTAGACGTCCGCGACCATTCCTCCCGTCACGGCGCGATGGGCCGGATCGCGCAATCCCTCGCAGCGCTCGAGCAGATCGCGCGAGGCGACGAATTCCCCGAGGCGGCCGAGGGTCGCACCCCTGGCGCGGCGCCCCTGCAATTGCACCGCGACGGCGTTGTGCGCTTCGCCCATCTTTTCGATCTGTTCGGCGGCCGCCAGGGCGAGGCGGTGCTCGGCCCGCACGAAGTGGGCCATCCATTGGCCCAGGCCCAGCGCCGCGAGGCAGTCGGTCCGGCCGAGCCGCTCGGCCAGCGCGCGGGCACGCGCCATGGCCTCGCCCACGCCGGCCGCCGCGGAGCCGGTGGTGGCGCTCAGCGCCGGCCGCAGCGCCATCTGCAGGTCCAACTCGGTCTGCCAGCGCCAGTCGCCCTCGGGGACGCCGGCCAGGACCTCCAGCCCCTTGCGCAGGCGGGCGACCGCCTCGCGCATCGCCGAACGCGCCAAAGCCTGCTGGCCGGCCCTCAGCCAGTAGCCGACCGCCTTCTCCGCGAGCCCGGCTTCCGTGCAGTGCCGGGCGAGCAGCTCGGGCTCGGCGGTCGCGACCTCCGGAAAGCGCTGTTCGAGCGCGGCCGCGATCTCGGCATGGCGCTGCTGGCGCTGGCCGCGCAGCATGGTTCCGTAGGCGGCATCCTGCACCAGGGCGTGCTTGAAGGCATATTCGGCGTCGGGCGGCGTCCCGCGGCGGAAGATCAGCTCGGTGCGCACCAGCCGCTCCAGGGCGTCGTCCAGTTGCGCCTGCGGCATCGCGGCGACGGCGCTGATCATCTCGTGCGAGAACCGGCGGCCGAGCGCGGCCGCGGTCTGCACCACGCCGCGCGCTTCCGGCAGGCGATCGAGCCGCACCAGCAGCGAGGCCTGGAGCGAGGTCGGGATCGCCACCGGCGCCGCCGGCCCCCGCACCACATAGCGATCGCCGGACACCACCAGCTGTCCGCTTTCGACCACGGACCTGGTGAGCTCCTCGACGAACAGCGGCACGCCGTCGGTTCGATCGACGATCTCGTCGGCGATCTCCTTGGGCAGGACCTTGTCTCCGGTGAGCCGGGCGATCATCTCGGCGCGGTGACGCGGCGACAGCCGGCTGAGGCTGAGCAGGGTCACCTGCGGTTGGCCAACCCAGGGTGGCTTGAATTCGGGCCGGAATGTGATGATCAGCAGGACGCGCAGCGTGGCGACCCGGTCGATGACCAGGTCAAGCAGCTCGCGCGTCGTGGGGTCGCACCAGTGGACGTCCTCGCAAACGATCAGCAGCGGTTGGCGCGCCGCCAGTCCCTCGACCGCGGCCACCAGCGCGCGGAGCGTCTTCTCCTTGCGCTTCTGCGGGGTGAGGCCGAGTGCCGGATAGCGGCCGCCGGTGGGAACCGACAGCAAATCGGCGAGCGCCGGCACGACCGCGCCGAAATCGTCGGTCGCCAAGGCGAGCGACGCCTCGAGCTTTTCGAGCCGCTGCTCGTCCTTGTCGTCGCGCCGGAAGCCGGCCGCCTGTTCGAGCCGCGTGATGACCGGGTAGAGCGCGCTGTCCTGATGGTGCGGCGAACAGGAATAGCGCAACCGGTTATGCGGCTCGTCGCTCAGCCGCTCGAGGATGGTCTCGGCGATCCGCGACTTGCCGATGCCCGGCTCGCCCGACAGCAGCACCACGCTGCCGTCGCCGTCTTTCGCCCGTTCCCACCGGCGCAGGATCAAGTCGATCTCTTCGTCGCGGTTGACGAACGGGGTGCTGGGCGTGCGCAGCGCCTCGAACCGGCTGTCGGCGGCGCTCGCGGCGAGCACCTGCCAGGCGGGCACGGCGTCGGCCAATCCCTCGAGCGTGACCGTGCCGAGATCACGATACTCGAACAGGCCGCCGATGAGGTCGCGCGTGTCCGACGAGATCACCACCGCACCCGGCCTGGCCAGCGCCCGCAGCCGCACGGCCAGGTTGGGCGGGCCACCGACGACCGCCGGCTCCGCGCCGGCCGCGAGGTCGCGGACCACGACGGCGCCGGTGGCGATTCCGACCCGCGCCGTCAACGAAACGCCGGCGGCGGCAGGAAGCCCGGCGAGCGACTCGACCAGGGCAAGCGCGGCCTGGACGGCGTGCTCGGCATCGTATTCGCGGGCCTCGGCATGGCCGAAATAGGCCAGCAGGCTGTCGCCCGACCAGAGGGTCAAGTGACCGTGATGTCGCCCGATGATCTCCGCAAAGCGCCGCTGGCAGGCGGCGGTCGCGTCCTGCAGCTCGTCGAGATCAAGCCGGGTCGACAGCGCGGCGAGGCCGACCAGCTCGCACGCCAGGACGGTCAGCTGACGGCGCTCGGCCGTCCGGCGTTCCGCGGCCGGCGCGCGCACCTGGTCGCGGTCGACCGCGGCGGGCGATGCACCGGCGGACGCGCGGCTTACCGGTGCTGCGGCCGGTGCGGGTTGCGAGATGGCCGCGGCAAACCGATAGCCGCGCCGCGGCATCGTCTTGATGATCCGCTGCGCCTGGTCGTGCAGCGCCCGACGCACGTCGCTAATGCAGCGTTTCAGCGACTCGTCGCTGACGGTGACGTTCGGCCACACCGCGCCGATCAGCTCCTCCTTCGACACCAGCCGGCCGGCGTTCTCGACCAGATAGCGCAGCAGCGTCAGGCCCTTCGGCCGCAGCTCGATCTCGCGATCGCCGGCGCGCAGACAGCCTCGTCGGTGATCGAGGGTGAAGCCCTCGAATTCGTGGCTGTCTTCCCTGTTGGCCGGCACGGCGCCGGGAGCAAGCGAAGCCTGCGGGACGGGCGTCCGTGGTTTTTTTCCAGTCATGGAGGCTGGCGCGCGCGCGACCGCTCGACCGCGCCGACTTGCGCCCGAAGGGCCGGCGGCCTTCCCCGTTGATCAAGCATTGCCCGACCGCGCCCCCCCGACCGAGTGACTACGTCAGGACCCACGTGTCTTCGTGGGCGACAAGTAATTCAAAGTTCCTTGTGGTCTACAAGCAGAGAACGTACGGCCGGTCGGTTTTACTGGGGACAATTGCCGTCCCACTCGAACAGCGCGGCAAGATTCACGTCGTTGCCGACACGACCGGAGCATTGTTGAAAATCCTCCGAATATTTTTCAGCCGCAAACCCCTTACAGCGGCCAGACCCTCCCGGCCTTTGCCAGCCCGGGTCAAGCCCGCGTCGCGTCGCGCGTCAGAAGGTCAAGCTCGCCTTCAGCAGGCCGGTGGCGCTCTGGTAATCGTGGCGGACTTCGCCCTCGAACTCGGCCCGCAAGGTGACCTCGTCGCTGGCATCCAAGGTCGCCGCGAGGTTGAGGCGCGCCCCGTCCGCCGCCGGGCGTGCCACGGTGTTGGTGAAGGACGCGCCGCCGATCAGGCCCGACGCGGCGATCGGACCGTTCTTGTAGTCGTGCACCCAGGCCAGGCGCACCTCGGGCGTGAGCTTGCCCAGGCCGGTCTCGACGGACCACGAGACCTCGCCGCCCAGATCCTGGGTCACCGCCGTCACCCCCTGGCTGCTCACGGCCAGATCGGCGCTGCCCGCCCCGGTCTCGGTATAGCTGCCGATGACCTCGCGCAGGTAGCGCACCCCGGCCAGGGGCGTCAGCGTCACCCCGCCGGCCGGCACGTCGTAGCCGACACCCGCCTTCGCCAGGTACAGCACCCCGTCATAGTGGGCATCGGCCGTCGCGCCGAGGAAGCTGATGGCGCGGTTCTGGCGGAACTGGGTGTAGCCGATTCCGGCCTGCCCATCGACGAAGAGCTGCCCCCAGCGCTGCACCCCGTAGCCGGTCAGCTGATAGGTGTCGGTCGTCACCGCACTGCCGGAGGAGGCGTCGAGCCCGGTGCTGCGCGAGGTGAGCCAGCTCACCGCCACGCCGACCAGCAGGTCGGGCGTGGCCTGGCGGTCGAACCCGCCGACCAGCCCGAAGCTCCTGGAATGGAAGCCGTCGGCGGAGGCCGTGGTGTCGCGCATCGCGCCGCCGCCGAGCACCTGGCCCCACACCGCCGACTCGTGCCCGTTCGAGCCCGCCGCCAAGCCGACCCCGCCGGCCGACGAAAGATTCAACTGGTGCTGCTCGACCGCGGCCGTGGTCGGCGTCACCGCCTGGGTCGCCACCTGGACCGCCGGCACGAGCTGCGTCGGCGCCAGCTGCCCGATCGCCGCGGCCTGCGAGGCCGATGGCAGCGCATCCAGCGTGTTCAGCACCGAGTTTTGGAACGCGGTGGCCGTGGCGCTGGTCGACGTGTTGATCGCGTCGAGCGCCGGCGCCATGGAGCTAGCCGCGGCTCCGCCGCCGCTCTGGGCGATCGCCGTGTAGTGCGTGCTGTCGTCCGCCAACGACACCACGAGGTTGTTGCCGCTCGTGCTCACGCTCGCTTTGAGCCCGCGCGTGCCGCTGATCGTGGCAGTGTCATTGGTATAAGAGCCGGTGCCGCCCGAGCGCACAACGGAAAAGGTCTCGCCTTTGGTCAGCCCGCTGCCCGAGATGGTGACGGTCGCGTTGCTGACCGTGGCATTGCCCGTGATCGACATCGCGGCATACGACGACCCGCCACTCGTCGCCACGGCGATCAGGCCGCCGCCGCTCTGGCTGTATTGCCCTGTGATGGTCAGCGTGTTCTGGAACTTCAGCGCCGCCCCGCTGTTGACCAGGGTCTTGCTGCCCATGTTGACGTTGTCGTTCAAGAGCAGATTGCCCGACGAGAACACCAGGTTGGCCGAGCTGCTGCTGATCGAGCCGACGGTGCCGGGGCTGCCGGCCGAGGGCGTGCCGGAGTTGTAGCCGGTCAGCACGCCGAAGGTGCTGCCGTTGCCGCCGGCGATGGTCAGCCCGTTGGCGGAGCTGTTGAGGATGCTGCCGGCGATCACCCCGGACAGGCTGATCGGCCCGAGGCTGCCGCCCGCGTAGTTGATCGCGTTCGTGACGCCGCTGATCATGCCGCTGTTGGTCAGGGTGGTGATCGTGCCGGAATTTTTGAGCCCGGTGTTGGCAGCGCTGGTGATGGTGCCGCTGTTGGTCAGGGCGGTGATCGTCCCCGAGTTGTTGAGGAGCCCCTTCTGGTTACCGGTGATGGTGCCGCTGTTGGTCAGGGTGGAGATCGTGCCCGACGCGATGCTGACCGCGGTGTTGCCCGCGGAGATCAGGCCGCTGTTGCCGATTAGCCCGATGCTGCCGCCGTTGACGCCAAGGCCATTGCCGCCGCTGAAGGTGATCGTGCCGCTGTTGGTCAGGGTACCGATCGTCGCATTCTGATTGAGGAACGCAGAGCCGCTGCTGGCGGTTATCGTGCCGCTGTTGTTTACGGATTGGATCGTGCCCCCCGGGAGGTTGCTGAACCCTTTGAGGATGACACCGCTGTTGGTCACGGTGCCGATCCTGCCTCGGTTCGCAATATCCGTGTTCCCGCCGTTCAGGGTGCCGGTGTTGCTCAAGCTGGAGATCGTGGCGCCGCCGGCGATGGTGATCGCCAAGCCGCCGGTGGTACTGATTGTGCCGCTGTTGCTGATGGTGCCGATGACGGCGGTGTTGGTGATGGAGATGCCGGTGGTGGTCGCGTTGATTTTGCCGCCGCTGAAGATGGTCAGGGTGCCGCTGTCGGCGTCGGTCGCGTTGATGCCGACCGCGGGGTTGCTGATCGTGCCGGTGTTGGTGATGGTGAAATTGCCGGCGGCCCAATTTTGCTGCGACGCCGTCGTGGCCGAGATCGTGGTATCCGCCAGCGCGTTGCGCGGCGCGGACATCGTCGCCGCGATCGCCGCCAGCGACGATCCGGCGAGCAGAACTCTCCCTAACGGCCCCATACGTTCTGTCCCCCCAACGCTCCCTGCTTCAGGGAGCCGCCCCGCCGGCGAGCGCCGACTCCAGCTAGTTTATATCCTAACCGCGGCCGATATTGTTTCCGCGTCTCAGAAAACTGTCGTCCACGTCTCAAGCGCCGTTGGGACGGCCGCCGCGGGACAAGGTGAAGACCGGGTTAACCAACAATCTTCGCCAGGGCCGACGGTGGGACGGTCGTCCGGCCTTGGCGGCAGCGAAGACCTGCTCCTATAGTTCGCCGGGATTTCGCGAGGGCCGGCGTTGTGTGGGGGCGCAGTCGGGCATGAGCGATGAGACGCCGAAAGCACCGGTCCCGCAGGCGTTCCTGGCGCGCGGCATGGTGCCGGACGAGGAGCTGCCCCGGTTGTGGCAGCGGAGCCTCGCGCCCTATTTCGACGCCCGGCCGGTCGCCGCTGCGGACGGGCCGCCGCCGCTCCTGCCGGACATCCATCAGTATTTGCTCGGCAAGATCCTGCTCGCCGATTCGCGCTTTTCCGCCCAGACCTACACGCGCGATCGGCGATGGATGCGCCGCTACGACGATTCCGATCATCTGCTGCTGCAGCTGTTCGTCCGCGGTGAGAACGTCGTGTCCAATGGCACGCACGACTATGTCGAACGGCCGGGCAACATCTTCGCGGTGAACCTGGCGCACGAGGTGAAGGCGCGGTCCACCGACGCCCGGGTGATGACCCTGGCGCTGTCGCGCGAGCTGATGCGGGAGGAGCTTCCGCATCTGATGGATGCGCGCGGTGCTGTGTTCGCGCCGGAGTCGGCGGCGGCGCAGATTTTCTCCGACCACCTGGTGTCGCTGCGGGAAAGCCTGCGCCACGCCACGGCGGACGAAACGCCGGCGCTGACGAGGGCCACCCTGGGCCTCCTCGAAGCGCTCACGCTGCGGGACGATATCGAGTCGGGCGTCGCCGAGCACGCCGCCTTCCACAGCGCGTGCCTCTACATCGATCGCCATCTCGCGAACCCGTTCCTCGACATCGACGGCATTTGCCGGCATCTGCGCTGCTCGCGGGCGACGCTCTATCGCGTCTTCCAGACGCATGGCGGCGTGCACGAGCACATCCAGCGGCGCCGGCTGGTCGCCTGCTTCAAGGCGATCATCTCCTCCAAGCACCGGCATCGCCGCATCTTCGACGTGGCACTCGATTTCGGGTTCTCCTCGCCCAGCCATTTTAGCCATCTGTTCCGCGAGCATTTCGGCATGACGCCGCGTGAGGTCCGCGACGCCGGCCTCGATGCGGCCGCTCGTGCGGCCCCGCTGGCGTCTTCCTCCGGCAGTGGCGAAGAGGCGGTCGAGCAGATGCGGCTGTGGGCGAAGACCCTGGCCGAATTCGCGCGCCCTTGAGCCGCGTGATCGGCGTCGATCTCGGCCGCGCGAGTTTGCCGTCGCGTTGCCGGCCCACGCGCCGAGCGAGATTGCTTCGTCGGGTGAGCAGCGCGGTCTTGCGCATACCTGCGGCTTCGTCGCGGCCCGAATTTCTGGACAATACGCGGCCGTCAATCCAGATTGCGCGCGTCTGGATGCCGTGAATAGCGGATCCTTTTAAATCTAATTTTCGTCAATTGCCGGTATTTCTGCGCGGGGGCGCCGTATGGAGCAGGACGGGGGTGGGCCGATCCCGAGCGCGTCGCTCGGTCCGGGTGCCGTGCCGGCGGACGAACTTCCGGCGCTGTGGCGGCAGAGCATCTCGCCTTTTTTCGATGCGCAGCCCATCGCAAAACCGACGCATCTCCAGACGCTGCCCGACATCCGCGAATTCCATCTGGAGAAGATGCTCTTCGTCGATTCGGCGTTTCCTGGCCATATCTTCACCCGCGACAAGGCGTGGATGCAGACGCACGACGACGCCGATCATCTGCTGCTGCAGCTGTTCGTCACCGGCGAGAGCGTCGCCTCCAACGGGTGGCACGAGTATGTTGAGCGGCCTGGAAACATCTTCGCAATGAACCTGGCGTACGAGGTGAGGGCGCAGTCCACCGATGCGCGGGTGATGACCCTGGTTCTGCCGCGCGGTCTGGTCGCCGAAGAGTTGCCGCATCTCGCTGCGGCGCGTGGGGCCCTGTTTGCACCGGGCTCTGCCGGGGCGCGGATCTTCGTCGATCACATGCTGTCGCTGGGACGGAGCCTTCCGCAGGGGCGGTCGTCAGAGATACCGGGCATCGTGAGGAGCACGATAGGGCTTCTCGATGCCCTGGCGGTGCATAAGGACGGACCCTCGAGCCTCGTCCACGATGCGACCTTTCAGGCCGCCTGCCGCCACATCGACCGCCATATCGACGATCCCGGGCTGGGCGTCAAGCTCCTCTGCACCTACCTGCACTGCTCGCGGGCAACCCTCTTCCGCCTGTTCAAGCCGCATGGCGGGGTGCGCGAATACATCCAGCGCCGCCGGCTGATCGCCTGCTTCAAGGCGCTCAACGCCGCAAAGAACCAGCACCGCCGCATCATCGACGTGGCGCTCGATTTCGGATTCACGTCGCCCAGCCATTTCAGCCATCTATTCCGCGAGCACTTCGGCATGGCGCCGCGCGACGCGCGGGAGACCCAGCTCGACCGGGTCCTGGGGGCGAGCCCAGCCGCGGACGACGGCACCGCCAACGACGACGCCCAGCGCATGTGGCTGTGGGCGAAGACGTTGACCGGATAGGCGCTGTCGCTGGCGGCACGATCTTCGTTCGACCGGCACCATCAGCGAGACCAACGGCGGCATCGCGGCCTTGATGACAGCCGTCGCGACCGAGCGCGGCGACGCGGCGATCATTAGTCGTTCTCGGTCTTGCCGAAAAAGTTCGACCAAGACGCCGCGCGTGCGCCACGCAAGGCAAGACCGCGTTCGCGCGCCATTGACCGTCGAAAAAACCGCGCGGGCTTTCCCGGGTGCGCGACGCAGCAACGGGTCTGCCGCATTCCTGCGGTCGCGTTGAGACACTTATGACAGCGTTCTGAGACGGGCAGACAACACGCCTGGAAACGGGGTGATAGTTAGAATTGTTGCCGATCAGCGCCGCGTCGCTGGCCAGAGATAGAGAGTCCATGCCCGATCAGCCGTCACGACGCCGGCTCGACAACTTGCGAACCAGCGAGCCGCGCGTCGAGTCCGTCTCCCCGCAGGAGAGGCCCATGGCCGCCAAGCGCGACCAAGCGCCCACGGCCGAGAGTCGCGACCCGCTTGGCTTTAAATACGGTGGCGAGGCGGCGCGCGACGATCGGCGCCGTGCGGTCCTCCGCGAGGCGATCGAGCGCCTGCTGGACGAGGCGCTTGCTCTGCGCGCCGAGCGCGCTCGTCGCCTGACCAGGCGGAAGCCGGAGCGCGGCTTGTCGCGTCCGAGAGCTTAGCGCCGCTCCGCCGGGCTCGATGCCGTGGGCCGGACCCGCTAGTGTCGCCGGCCGGCAGCGGCGAGAGGGTGATCGTGTCGGGGAGATGCGGCTGTGGGCGAAGACCGTGGCCGCGCGCGATGGCGACCGGCGCCGCGTCGAGGCTGTGATGCGACTCGACCGCAAAAGGCCTGAAATCTGTGCCCCGTTGTACCCCGACAGAAAATTTCGCCAAAAAAATCGCCGGCCCTGTGAGGGGCCGGCGAGTTGAACAGGGAGGCTTCACGTCTGGGAGACAGGCTGTAGGAATATAAAGACGTATGATCAAATCAAAGGACGAGAGTCTTCACTGCCATGCGAAACGGCCTTCACCTGGGAGTGAAGAGTTGGTTGGGTAGCCACAGAGCGATCTCGGGAAATGCGATCAGAAGCCCGAGGAGAACGAATGGCGCGACGAGGAACGGGACGATGCCCTGGTAAATCTTGTAGACGGGAATCTGTGGCGCTTGGGCCTGAATGACGAAGATGTTCATCCCCACCGGAGGGTGGATAAGCCCCAATTCGATCACGATCACCAGGATTACGCCGAACCAAATTGGGTCGAAGCCGCTCTGCGTCACCATGGGCAGAAAAATTGGTACGGTGATGAGGATCATCCCGAAACCGTCCAGGAAGCATCCCATCACGACGTAGAACATGACGATGAGGATCATCAGAACCACCGGGCTCACCTGCCATTGGCGAACGAGCCCGACGAGCAGCGATGGCATGTCTGTCTGCACAATGAAGTAGGACAGAACCACGGCACAAATGACGATCATGAACAGCATGCAGCTCGTTCGTATCGCTTCGGACAGCGCTTGCCAGGTACTGAATAAAGTGAGCCGACCACGTGCGATGCCCAACAGCCAGGCGCCGAATGCGCCGACCGCCGCCGCCTGGTTCGGCGTAAACCAGCCGGCGTAGATGCCGCCGATAGTGACCCCGAACAAGATCAGCACGTCCCATACGGATAGGGCCGCTGAAATGCGCTGCCTCACGCTCATTTGCGGATCACTCGGCGCCCATGTCCGCTTGAATATCAAGAGAGCGACGACCACGAGCATGTAAAGCCCGGTGAGCACAAAGCAGGGGATGAGCGTCGCCGCAAACAAGCGGGATACGGATTGCTCGGCGATGATGCTGTAGATGACGAGTGGAATCGACGGAGGGATGAGAATTCCAAGCGTGCCCCCGGCGGCGACAGCACCGGTCGAGAGACGCGTGTCGTACCCGACGCGATCCATTTCCGGGATCGCGACCTTTGTCATCGTCGCCGCCGTAGCGAGCGACGATCCGCAAATGGCACCAAACGCCGCGCAGGCGCCGAGTGTCGCGAGCGCCAACGATCCTCGCTGTCCGGCGAAGCATGCGCGTGCTGCGTCGTAGAGACGGGCGGACATTCCGGCCCGCATCGCGATATCGCCCATCAAGATGAACAACGGCACGACCGAAAGGGCATATCCGGTGCCGATGTCGAACGGAACCTGGCCCAGAATGGTCAGCGCCTTCGGCACACCATTCAAGGCGGCATATCCGCAGAACCCGACAAGCCCCATGGCGATGGCAACAGGGACCCGCGCGAAGATGAGCAAGACCAGCGCGCCCATCCCGATCAGCCCGATGACCAATGGGGTCATGTGCGGTCGGCCTCCGAACCTCGGCGGACGAGCCGGAAGAGAGACCCGACGATGGCGAGAGCCATGCCGATGAGTACCGGCGCCCACAGCACGACCACCGGAATGCCTGTGTCTGCCTTGACGTCGCCATATCTCGCTGCATCGGACGCGGGGCCGAGCATCGCGTAGGCCATGATGGCGGCGAAAACCACAGAAGCGAGGGCGCCGACAAAGCGAAAGGCTCCGATCGCCCGATCGCCTAAGAAATGATCGACCAAGTCGACCGTGATATTCCTTGCGGTCCGAAATATCTCCGGCACGCCGAGAAACACCACGAACGCCATCCCGGTCTCGACCATCTCATATGCTCCGATGATCGGGCGCCGGAAAACATTGCCCATGACGATGTCGGCTACGGTCACCAGAGCGATGCCGGCGAGCGCTAGCGCGGCCACTCCTAGCGCCGCCCGGCAGATCGCAGCGAGCAGTCTCATCGCGGCCTCGCTCTAGGCACCAAAGCCCTGTCCTCAGCCACCGTACTTTTTCAGAGCGGCCTTGAGACTGGTGAAGTAAGCGCGCGCGGGCAGACCCTTTGCTTCCAGAGCCGCGAGTGTCGCGTCCTGGACCTTGGCTGCTGCGGCCGCGAACGACGCGCGCTCGGTATCCGTAAGCTGAATGGGCTGGATACCCTGCTTCAGCAGTATCTCTCTCTGTTCAGCCTCGCCCCTGTCGAGAACGGTTGCCCAGCCGGTCCGGCTCGCATCGAGCGTCGCGTAGGAGTCGATCAGCTGCTTCAGGTCGGGGGGCAGCCGATCGTAAGCGGCTGGGTTCATCACGACCGTAAATGCCACCCCTCCGATATTGGGGTCGGTGACGTATTTGACGACATCCTCCAATTTGAATGACGTAGCGCCGCTGTAACCGATAGCGGCGCCATCGATAACACCCCTGCCGAGCGCCTCGTGTACGTCACCCGGCTGGACCGACATCGGCGTCGCACCAAATGCTTGCAGCGTTGCCGAGATCACGGGCCCGGGATGCCGGATGCGAAGTCCCTTGAGATCATCGATCGAATGGATCGGCACCTTTGTCGTGAATATGGGAACCGGTGGAGTCACCATAAAGCCGAGCACCCTCGTGCCGGCGTACTCCTTCGCTAGGTATTGATCGAGCAGGTCTCGAAGCGCCATGCTCGATGCGAACCCGCTCGGAGAGACACCGGGAAGCTCGACCAGCTCTGACAAAGGGAAGCGCCCAGGCGTTAGACCGTCCAGAACATAGGCCATATCGGCGACCCCGGCCCGGACCAGATCGAACTGCCGTGGCGGCGGTCCCAACTGACTGTCGTGAAACAGGTCAAGCTTCAGCCGGCCTCCGGATTTCGCCATGATCTCACTGGCGACCCTCGTGAACTCCACGTTGAGAGGATTCGTCGGAGCCGCGAACAGCGAAACCTTCAACTCGATTGTCTGCGCGGCTGCTTGGGCGGTCGACATCGCGAGCATCAGCGCGGCGATTGATGCAAACGTGCACAGAAGTCTTTTCATTGGTGCCTCCCTGAACCTTTGTTTTGCTCCTTATTGAGCGGCCGTCAGTCGGAGCATGGCCGCGGCATTCCCGTAGAAGATCTTTGATTTCTCGGAGTCGGCGATATCCAGCTCTTCGACGGCCCGCATGTTGTCGCGGATGAACATCGGACCCCCTTCGGGGTCGAACGGACAATCCGACGCGAACAGCACATGGTCCGCCGAGAAGAAGTCGAGGCCGCAGCGCAACGCCGATTGCGAACCGCCCACCACCGTGTCGCCATAGAACATGCGGAAATAGTCGACAGGACGCTTCGACATCCGCTTCAACAGCGACTCATAGTCCTCATCGGCGGTGCGCGATCCCAGTTGATCCCACAGCGGTCCGACGCGACCCTCGAGATAGGGGATCGTGCCCCCGAGATGATGCGTAATGATCCTGAGGTCAGGCAGGCGATCCATCAGGCCTGAGAACACGAGCCTTGCAAGCGCCACGCTCGTGTCGTGGGGCCACGCAAGGACCTGCCAGATCTCGTATTTCGACTTCGGCTCCGCCGGATAATCGGCGACCGCCGGGCCGCGCGAGGGGTGCAGAAGGATCGGCAATTTGTACTGGTTCGCCATCCGCTCGAAGATCGGCGTGAACTCGGGGTCGTCGAGCGGTCGCCCGCACACATTCGTGAACATCTGAATGCCGCGGGCGCCGAGCTGGGTGATCGCGCGATCGATCTCCTCAAGCGACGCGCCGACATTGTTGAACGGCACGGCGGCGACGAAGGCCGGAAATTTCTCGGGCCAGCGCCGGCACAGATCAGCAAGGCCGTCGTTGGCGAGCCGTGCCAGCTCCGGCGTGACGTTCGGGCCGCCGAGCAGTTCGATCGCCGGCGGCGAGCATGTCAGCACCTGCTGATAGCCGGGCCACTGGTCCATCATCCGGAGCCGGGCGTCGACGTCGTGGAGGAGCTTGATGCTGCTCATCCGCTTCGCCATGCCTTTATCGCGGACCAACTCCGAGAACTTCGCGAAATAGCGCGCCGGCATGATGTGGTTGAACACGTCGATTCTCGGACCCATGTCTTCTCTCCATCCAGATGCGCGCTAGCGCAGCAACTCCGCGATGATGGTCTTGTACTCGTGCGTGGTTGGACGATAGGGACTCCGCAGGTTGAAAAAGCTTGCCGCGGCGTCGGCGGCCATCTCGTCCAAATCCGAAGGAGCGTAGCCCATGGCGCGAACCGTGCGCGGCAAGCCGACCCGGCGGGCGAGATTCTCCACCACGTCGGCCGCGCCTTCGCCAGGCTTCGCCATCAGCGCGTGTGCGAGCTGTTCCAGCTTTTCGCCGACGTGGGGCGCCAGACAACGCAACACGTGCGGCATCGCCAACGTCACGAGCACGCCATGATGCAGGCCGCGGTCACCCAGCGTATTGGCGACCGCGTGGGCGGGGCCGGGGCTCTTCGCGAGCGCCATCCCGCCTTCCAGCGCCGCCATCATCATCTGCCAGCGAGCCTCCCGATCAGAGCCGTCCGAGACCACCCGTTCGAGATAAGTGGCGACGCGCCGAACACCGCTCAGCGCGATGGCATCGACCGGCGGGTTGACTGCGTTCGACAAGAAACCCTCGATGCAATGCGTGAGAGCATCCATGCCCGTGCCGGCCGTCAGATGGGGAGGGAGGGTGAACGTGAGTTCCGGGTCGCAGATCGCAACCTTGGGCACGAGATAGGGACTGCCGACCGCGCGGGCACGCGACGTCGCGGTGGGATGGATGCCCGCCCCACGGGACGCCTCGCTCCCCGTGCCAGCCGTGGTCGGGATTGCGATCAGTGGCGCCACGTGTGGCGTGATTTTTTCCGGTCGCCCGAAATAGTCATCGAGCATGCCCGAATGGGTGGCGCAGAGCGCAATCGCCTTCGACGCATCGATGACCGATCCGCCGCCCAAGGCGACGACGCCGTCGCACGCCTCGTTCTTGAAGCGCGACACCCCGGCCTCGACGGCGGCCGCCGTCGGGTTCTCCGGCACATCGGCAAACAGCACCAGTGTCTGGGTCTGACCGATCGAGTGCCGCATCCTATCTACCAGGCCGTGTTTGATCAGCCCCTGATCGGTGACCAGGAGAGGGCGCGTGACGCCCAAGGCCGCGAGTTCCGACGGCAACGACGCGAGCGCTCCGAAGTCGAACTGCACCCGCGGGAACTGCACCATCGGGATCATGATCTCGAGCCATCTCAGATTAGAACTAGGCGGTCGTAGCGCTTCGATGGATGTCGAGGAGCTTCGGAATCGTGGCCGGATCGCGCCGACCCAAGCCGCACTCGGTCGCCAGACCGAAGGATTTCAGGAAGCGGCTCGCGAGGTTGATACGCTTTCGGGTTCCCTCGATGCCGTCGGTGTAGTGAACCAGCCCGAGATAGAGTTCCGTTCCCGCGGGCAGCCGCAGATCCGCCAGCGGTGCGTAGTAGCTCTCCGACAGCCAGCCGCGCGGGATCGGCATATGAATCCAGTCGACGAGGCGCTTCGCCGCCGTGCAGAGCGCGTTCGAGAACGCAACACAGGTCCGGGTGTCCTTCGGCTCGATGATGTGCTTGTGACCGGGATCGCCGTAGCAGAGATGGATACCGACCTCGACGTCGGCGGGCACGAATTCCACCTGCCGACGGACGCGTTCGACCGCATTGCTCAGAACGTTTCCAAAATGGAGCTCATATCCGCCGTCAATTCCCACGATCTCATGGCACACGTCCCACTGGATCGAGAGCTGATCAGGTGGAATGGAGGCCACGAGCCGGTCCACCTCACGTTCCATCGCGGCCTCAAGCGCCGGCTCGACCTTGGCGCGATCTTCGACGACGACAAACCCGCTCAGGATCGCGAGCACCGTCGGGATGCTGACTTGAAACCGCGTGGATGAGGGGATGGCGCCGCCGGCCTTGAGCTTCGAAAACGTCGAGAACGATTTGGCCGCCTGGGCTGCAAAACCGAGCGGCTTGAAATTGATGTCTTTTGCTCCGGGCCGCAGCTTGAAGAAGGGGCGCTTGAGCGTATCCTTGTAGCCAGGGAGCGCCACGCTCGCGTCTTCGAGCTCGAGCGCCGGATTGTCATCGAAGATATGACGTTGCCACCGGATCCAGTTGATCCGCTCACCGGTCTCACCATCTGGATAGCGGTGAGCGCATTCGCCCACATGGTCGGCGAAGGCCCGAAAAACGGCCTCTTCATCCTTGAGCGGAACGCTGCCGACGAACAGGACTGGTCTGGGCTCACTCACGGCGTTTCTCCTCACTGATTATGCGGAACCCCAGACGGCATCCGCCGTCTGGACCACAAGGGCCAACTTTCGCGTCATCTGATCGATCGTCATGACGTCGCTCATCATGTCGCCCGAGAAGCCGCACTGCGGGCTGAGCGACAGCCGCTCAAGCGGCATGTACTCGGCGGCCTCGTGGATGCGGCGCCGCAAGTCGTCCATCGGCTCGAGCTCGGCGCGCTTCGTCGTCACTAGCCCCAGCACGACCGTCTTGTCTCGCGGCATCAGGCGGAGGGGCGCAAACGATCCGGCCCGTGGCGTGTCGTACTCGAGGTAGTAGTTGTCGATCTGCAGGTTGTTGAACAGGTAATCGGCGACGGCGTCGTACCCGCCCTCGGCGATATAGTGGCCGTGGCGGTTGCCGCGGCAGATGTGCATGGAGACAGTCAAGCTCTCCGGGCGGCCGATCAGCGCGCGATTGAGGCAGCCGACATACGCGGCCATGAGCGCGTGCGGGTCCTCACCCTCGGCTTTCATGCGCGCCACGTGTCGCTCGTCGCACATGCAGGCGTTGACGACGTCATCGAACTGAATGTGCGTACATCCGGCGGCGACGAGAGCGTCAATCTCGCACTTGTATGCGGCGGCCATGTCGTCCCAGAACTTTGCGAGATCCGGATAGACTTGGCGATCGATTCGGGCCCGGCCAGTGGCGCCCATGAAATAGTAATCCTGGGGCGCCGGTATCGTGACCTTCGGGACGCCCTTAGTCACCGACTTCAGGAACTTGAATGCATCGACATTCGCGCTGCCGATCCAGCGAATGGGTCGGTCGACGCGATATTGGACGCTGACGTTCTCGACATCCTCGGTCTTGCTTTTGCCATGCCGCTCGTCCGACCGAAATCCAGTGGCCTGCCCCGGAGTAACCGTCAGTGACATGTCGAGGCCGTCGAGCGAGCTCAGGAACTCGGTCAACCAGACCTGCCGGCGATATTCCCCGTCCGTGATCGTCTTGAGCCCGACGTCCTCCTGCAGCTTCACGATGTCCCGGATATAGCGGTCCTCGATACCCCGAAGATCGAGGTTGTCGTGTTTGCCGAAGCCACCCTCTCTCTTGAGCCCCCCGAGGAGCCGCATGCGCGCTTGGCGAAGCTCGGCGGGCCGATGAAGACTCCCGACGTGCTCGGCGCGGAATGGCGGATTTCGCTTCATTGACAAGGCTTGCCTCCGTTGGCAGTCAGGTTGCTTCTGCCGCCATGTCGGACACGGCAGCGTGGATCCGGAGCAACTTGGGGATCGTCTCCGGCGGCCGCCGACCGAGCCCGCATTCTGTCGCAACTCCAAATTCCGTGACGACGGTCCGCGCGGCCGCGAGCCGTGCTCGCGCTCCGTCGAGGCCGTCCGTGAAGTGGATTAACCCCAGATAGAGGCGCTCGCCCTTTTTGAGCCGAAGGGCCGCGAGTGGCGCGAAATACTCCCGGTCCGTGCGGCTGCGCGGCACAGGCATGTGAATCCAGTCGATATCGCGTTGGGTCGCGGCTGACAGCGCATTGGCGACCTTGACCATCAAGCCCATGTCCTTCGGCTCGATGATGTGCTTATGCTGAAAGTCGCCGTAGCAGAAATGATAGCCGAGCTCGATGTCGGCGGGGATATGGTCGCCGAGCCGCGCGAGGCGCTCGAGAATGCCGCGCTCCGGGTCGTCGAACCAATGCGGCCGGGCTCCGTCGAGGTTCTCGATTTCGTGCGCAGCATCCCACTGAATGGCGATTTCGCTGTGTGGCAGCGACGACGCAATCTCGTCGATCTCTTGAAGCATCCGCCGCTCGTACGGCTTCTCCACGACTAGGCGCTGCTCCGGTGGCAGGCGCTGGTCCAAGACGTTGTAGGGTGTCGGGATCGAGATCTGGAGCCGGCAGCCGCTGTGGACCACGCCTTCGCGTTTCAGGCGGGCAAAGACCTCAAAGGACTCCTTTGCGACTTTCGCGTAGCCGAGTGGGCCGAACGTCAGTTTGGCCGGATCGGCATCCGGTTTGAGGTAATGCCATCCTTTGAGCCGCCAGGCGGGCTCGGCGACAGAGTTACGCCAATCGACCTCAAGACCGGCCGTGGGCTGGCGCTGGAACATCGGATGCGATTCGAAGACCGGCGCCTGCCATTCGATCCAATTGAGCCGAGGACCGGTCTCGCCGTCGGTGATCCGGCTCGCTCGCTCGCCGACGAGCGTGGCGACCGCGCGGAACACGTCCTCGGCGCTGCCGAGGGGAACGCTGCCGACAAAGAGCACGTCGTAATGTTTCTTGACCATAAGGTTACCTGACTTTCTGGGCGTCATCCGCCCGCTGACGAGCCGTCCTCAGTGCAGCCGCTGGGCCGCCTCGTTCATGATGCCGAGGTCCACGTATTTGGAGACGTCGAGGCGTGACTTCAGGAGCCCGAGATCATGTTGCAAATCGACATTCGACTGCAGCGCCTGCACGTTCGGAATGCCGTTGGGGTCCCGGTAGTAATCCTTCGACGTGAAGACCCAGCTCGCGAAGCGCGCGGCGGGCTGCTTCGTGTAGTCCGCGATGATCTTGACGACCTCGTCGTGGTTGGCCGGGTCGGTGTACCAGCGCGTCGCCCGCAGTGCGTCCTCCATGAAATCCACCAACGCCGCCCGGTTCTTCGCCAAGAACTCGGCGCGCGCCGTCCAGATCGAGAACGCCGAGCGTCCCATCGCATCCTTCTGGGTGAACAGCAGCCGTACCTTGCTGCGGAGCTGCGGATCGTAGGTGAACGGCGGGATGATCATCGCCAGGTCGACCTTGCCGTCGAGCAGCATCGCCGGCATGTTCGGAAGCGCCGTCTCAACCACCGTCACGTCCTTGCTCTCGTCGAGGCCGCCTTTGCGCAGCATTGCCCGCATGCCCATGTCGGCCGCACTGCCGGCGGCATTGGTCGCGACCACCCGTCCTTTGAGATCCGCGACCTTCTGGACTGGACTGTCGGCGCGCACGAAGAACTCGTTCGAATAGAAGCCGGGAACACCATCTTCCATCTCGGCGGCAATGACCCTGAGATCGCTCATCCCGGCATTGACAATTGCCGTCGCGAACACCGAATAGGCGAACGGGGCAATGTCCAAATCGCCGCTCGCCATTGCCGAGATCATCAAGGGCGTCCCCTGGAACCGGATTGCTTCCAGCGAATAGCTCTTCCCGAGATGTCGGGCGATGCCGTCTTTGGCAAACATGATTGGCTGCAATTCGGCCGGGGTGACGACCCAGCCGATGCGAATCTTGACGGGCTCCGCGGCAACGGCCCCCGTGCTAAATGCCGCGATGGAGATCGCGGCAGCCCATAGACATAGGCGTACCCAAGCAAATCGCATCGCTTATCCCTCCCTTAAGCTGTGGCTTTCCTCCGCGCCGTTCGTCGACGCTTGATTCGCGGTTTGACGGGCTCTGTGGCTACTCCCCTAGTGATTTCCAGGTCTTTTCCATTAGTCGGCCGAGCCGGCCACGCCCGTGGCTTCCGCTGGTTCGGCGGTCCGCGCACCGCGTCCCGAGCCTTCGCTGTAGGACAAGAGGCCGCCATACACCTGATCCATCGACTTGCGGCCAATTCGCGCGAGCATCTCGCTCTCGGCGATCGAGACCGCTTTGCGGACAGTTCGCATGAAGCGCCGCCCCTCCGGCGTGAAGATAACGATCTTCGCCCGGCCGTCCTCCGGATCGGGCCGACGTTCAACGAGCCTGAACTCCACGAAATCATCGACCAGTTCGCCCATCGCCTGTTTCGTTAGACCGCTACGGGCTGCCATTTCCGTAAGGCGCGTGCCCTCGAAATCGAGGTTTCGGGGCACATGCAGATGAGCGAGTCGTATTTGCCGATAGCCGCTGTCGTTGATGACCTTGAGAATACGCAGCTCGAATTGCCGCGCGGAATTCACGAGCAGCCGGCTCATGTTGAGCTGCCGCCACGCCGCATCTGCGTCGCTCGCACCGATACGTGGTGTCGAAGGCCGTTTTGTTGCCATAGGAATGTCCGTGATGTGCAGGGGATGGGTCGACTCGGCGCGTCCCCCGTGAAGCGCCAGTCGCTCCTCTAACACGGCCATCCGCTCCTCCATAGAAAATTAGTCTGATTTTTGACCGTCAGGATTCCGTACTAAATTCGGCGAGTCAAGCCGTCATTGTGCTTGACCGTCATCTCGTCAAGATGCCTTACTAATTTCTCTGATCGCTCATAAGAAGACGGGGATGAGGAGAATGCCCACTGCGGCTGACATCGTTGTCGTCGGCTCCGGTCACAACGGCCTGATCGCGGCCGCCTATTTGGCGAAGGCCGGGCACAAAGTGCTGGTCTTGGAACGCAACGACTGGTTCGGTGGGGGGGCGGTGACGCGTGAGACCGTGGCGCCGGGGTTCCGCCACGATCTGCATTCCGCTACCCACATCGTGATCCAGGCGAATCCGCTCATTCGCAACGACGAGCTCGGGCTGCTGTCGAAGTACGGTCTCGAATACGTCTACCCGGATGCCATCTTCTCGACGATCTTCGACGACGACACATCGCTGGTGACCTATCGCGACCTGGATCGCACCTGTCAGTCGATCGCACGCCTGTCGCCACGCGACGCCGAGGCGTACCGGCGCTTTGCAGAGCAAAGCAAGGAACTCTTACCGCTGATGGTCCAGGGCATGTTCGTCCCGCCCTTGCCACAAGGACCGTTCTGGGCGCTGCTGGACCAGAGCCCTCAGGGTCGCGGGCTCATGCAGGCGATGCAAAAGAGCATGCTCGACATCGTGCGAGAGAATTTCGAGCACGAGAAGGTCATGGTCCATCTGCTCAAGTTCGCGGCGGAAATGCTGGTGGCCCCCGAGGAGAAGGGCACGGGCATCGTCCTCTACAACATGCCGGGGTTCGTCCATACGTATCCCTCGGGCGTCGCCCGGGGCGGCAGCGGCGCGCTCATCGAGTCCCTGATCAGATGCCTCAAGGCGCAGGGCGCCGAGTTCCGGAAGAACGCCGAGGTCGACAAGGTCATCGTCGAGAGCGGCCGCGCCGTCGGGGTCAGGCTCCGCGACGGCGAGACGATCCGGGCGAAAACCGCGGTCATCGCCCAAATCCATCCCTGGCTCCTCGGAGCCATGGTCGAAGGGCTGGAGCCGCGGATCGCCGAGACCGCGCGCAAAACACAGCCGGCCAGCTTCGCCATCATGACGGCGCACTTCGCCCTCAACGCGCCGCCGGCCTACAAGGCCGGCGAGGAACCCGGCCGTGCCGCCCTGGTCAACTTCGCGCCCGCCAAGCTGGAGTCCTATCGCCGGGTCTTCGACGACTTCCGCTATGGACGGTTGTCGCAGGATGCGATCATGGCGGCGCATGTGAACTCGCAGTTCGACCCGTCCCGGGCGCCGGCAGGCAAGGCGGCCCTGACCGTATTCGGGTTCGCGCCGTTCGAACTGCACGACGGCGGCTCCGCGGCTTGGGTACCTCGAAAGGACGAGATCGGCCGCGAGCTATACCAGGCCTATGGACGGACCGTTGCCAATCTCACGGACGGCAATGTCATTGGCTGGCGCTTCGAATCACCGCTCGACATGGTGAAAGATTCGCCGACCTTTCAGAATGGCGACGTCGGCGGAATCGGGAAGTATTTCCATCAGATCGGTGGTCACCGGCCGACGCCGGAGTTGTCGCAATACGCCGTGCCGGGGATCGAGCGGCTGTATCTCGCCGGTACGTTTATGCATCCGCCGGGCGGGATCACGGGTGGTGGCCGCGCCACCGCGGTCAAGATCTGCGGCGATCTGGACATCGACTTCGATCGATTGGTGTCCTGATCATGCGGCTTTACACACCCGACAAGACCGAGCTTCTCGTCATCAAATCGGTCCGGCCGCACAAGGACGGTCTGATCATCGAAGGCACGATTATGGGTGCGATGCCGATGAAGGCGATCTTGCGCCCGGAGGAATTGCGCCGGGGCTTCCGCTTGGTCTCGCTGCGGACGATCGTCACGGCCATTGTTATGCTGTTCCGCCCCCCAGTTCGCCGTTAGGTCGCGCTAAGCGCCAGGGCCACCGGCGTGACGACGATCCTGATGCTGCTCACGTTGCCGGACGCGGTGCGCGAGCAGTTTGCCGAAGGGGTCCGTTCGGCATTTCCGGACTGTGTGGTCCACTTGGTGCGGTCCGTGGCCGAGATCGACCCGTATCTGCCGACCGCGGACGTGTTGATCACGTTCGGCCCCCATCTCCTAGACCGGGCGGACTATGTTTTGCGCAATTCTCCGCGGTTGAGGTGGGTCCAGGCCTTGGGCACCGGGGTCGATAACATAGTCGATCAGCCCGGGCTGGGCTCAGGCGTGATATTGACCAACATGCGTGGCCTGCATGGTCCCGCGATGTCCGAGGCGGCAATCCACGCCATGCTGATGCTGAGCCGGAACGCCGTGTTCCATTCCCGAAATCAGAGGCAGAAGACATGGCGGCGCGTTCCATCCCGGTTGCTCGACGGAAAGACCGTTGGAATATTCGGGCTGGGCGTGATTGCGGCCGCGCTTGGCCCGCGCTGCAAAGCGATGGGGCTTCGGGTGGTCGGCATCAGCAACTCGCCCCGAGCACTCGCCGGCTTCGACCGCGTGTGCCACCGCGACGGGCTCCTCACGGAACTCTCGAGCTTTGACTATCTGGTCCTGTTAACGCCCTACACGGCTGAGACCCATCACGTGATCGGTCGCGACGCCTTGGCGGCGATGAAGCCCACCAGCTATCTCATCAACCTCGCCCGCGGTGGCGTGGTCGACGAAGAGGCGCTCATCGAAACGTTGCAGGCGAAGCGCATTGCCGGTGCTGCCCTCGATGTGTTCGCGACCGAGCCCCTGCCGCCCGATCATCCATTCTGGACAATGGACAATGTCATCGTAACGCCCCATGTGGGCGCGCTGCATGACAGCTACGCGCGCGATGCGCTCCCTATCGTCCTGGAGAACATCCGCCTTTTTAAGGCTGGTCAGTACGCGCAGATGCTGAACCGCGTGCATCACTGAAGCGCCCATGAGCTCGCCGCCGCGTCGTCCAGGGTCCGCCGGCGCAAGAGCAAAACGCGAACTTAGATGCTCGTCGCGGCTAGTCCCCGGTTAGTCCCCAGAGGTTTCGCGGCAAAAAAATCGCCCGCTAAGTCGTTGACCTAGCGGGCGAGTTGAACAGGGAGGCTTCACGTCTGGGAGACGTAGGATCCGAAGACCCTGCACCCCGGCCTCGGCCGGGGCGGCGCAGCCGGGCAGGGAAGCCCGGCGACGCTGCGATGCTGCGACGCAGCACCACACGAGGTAAAAGCTAAGCATCCGCCTCAGGCTTGAATATCGCAGATTAATCAACCGAGATATGCGGTGCTCGCATATCCTTGGTCAGAATTCCGTCTCCGAGACCTTGCGCACGAGGAAGTCGCGAAACACCGATATACGCTTGGAATTCCTCATTTCTTCGGGATAGACGAAATACGCTTCGTAGGTCGGCCCGTCGAGGTTTGGCAGGATCTGGACGATCTTGCTGCTCTCCTGAGCCATGTAATCCGGGAAGGCCGCGATCCCGACTCCGTGCTCGACCGCGCGCAAAATTGCCGAAACGTTGTTCACCTCGAGAATCGGCTGGCGGCGCTGGCCGGCCGGCCGACCCGCCTCGAGCAGCCAGTTCACGCCCGGAAAGGGCGGTCGCGGGTCCTCGCCGTAGACGATGATCCGGTGCTTGTCGAGATCGGCCGCGGTCTGCGGCGTTCCGAAGCGCTTGAGATAGGTGGGGGCCGCGAACACGTGGATGTGCACCGCCATCAGATGGCGCTGGATGAGGTCGGGCTGACGCGGCGCCTGCATGCGGATCGCGCAATCCGCCTCGCGCATGCCGAGGTCGAGCTCCGAATCCTCCACCAGGAGGTTCACGTTGATGTCGGGATAGAGCTCGAGGAACTCGCGCAGCCGCGGCACCAGCCACACCGAGCCGAAGGCGACCGTGGTGGTCACGCGCAGCAGTCCCGAGGGCCGCTCGCGCGTCTCGGTGATCTGCGTCTCGACCGCGGCGAGCTTGCCGAACACCTCGCGCACCGTCGAGTGCAGCATCTCGCCAGCCTCGGTCTTGATCAGGCCGCGCGCATGGCGATGGAACAGCGGCGTCTTGAGCGATTCCTCGAGCGCGCTGATCTGCCGGCTCACCGCCGACTGGCTGAGATTGAGCGTCTCGCCGGCATGCGTGAAGCTGCCCGCCTCGGCGACAGCATGAAAGATCCGCAGCCTGTCCCAGTCCATGCTCACGGTCGAATTCCCCCGGCCCGCACCTATTGGGCGGCGGCTGGCGTCGCGGCTTCTTCGTGCGCGAGAAAGCGTTCGGCTTCGAGTGCGGCCATGCAGCCCATGCCGGCCGCCGTCACGGCCTGCCGGAACACCTTGTCCTTCACATCACCCGCGGCGAACACGCCGGGGATGTTGGTCGCGGTCGAATCCGGCTTCGTCACCAGGTAGCCCTCGGCGTCCGTGTCGAGGACCCCGCGGAACAGCTCGGTCGCCGGCGTATGGCCGATGGCGATGAACAGGCCCTCGATCGCGAGCTCGCACCGGGCGCCGGTGACGGTGTCCTTGAGCCTGAGGCCGCTCACGGCCGGCGGCGCGCCGCCGCCGAGCACGTCCTCGACGACCGCGTTCCAGATCACGTCGATCTTCGGATGCTTGAGCAGGCGGGCCTGGTTGGTCTTGTCGGCGCGCAGCCGGTCGCGGCGGTGGATCAATGTCACCTTCGTGGCGTGGTTGGTGAGGTAGAGCGCTTCCTCGACCGCGGTGTTGCCGCCGCCCACGACCGCCACGCGCTTGCCGCGGAAGAAGAAGCCGTCGCACGTTGCACAGGCGGACACGCCCGCACCCCGGAACTGGTCCTCGCTGGGCAGCCCGAGCCAGCGCGCCTGCGCGCCGGTGCAGATCACAAGTGCATCGGTCAGATACACATCGCCGCTGTCGCCGATGAGCGTGAACGGCCGGCCGCTCAGGTCGACCTTGACGATGATGTCCTCGATCATCTTGGTGCCGACATGCTCGGCCTGCTTCTGCATCTGCTCCATGAGCCACGGGCCCTGGATCACCTGTTCGAAGCCGGGGAAGTTCTCGACATCGGTGGTGATCGACATCTGTCCGCCGGGCTGCATGCCGCGCACCAGAAGCGGATTGAGGTTGGCGCGGGCGGCGTAGATCGCGGCCGTGTAGCCGGCCGGACCGGAGCCGAGGATCAAGACTTTGCTGCGATGCGTCTGGGCCATGGTCCGAATCTGGGGAAAGCGACTCCCGAAGCGGGAGTCTCGCTACCCTAAGGGGGGTGACCGGGCGAGGCAAGGGTGCCGCCGGTCACGAAAAACCCCTTTTCGTTCGTGGGTTTACCCCACGCCCATGGCCGCGCCGAAGCGCACGGACGCGGTCAGCTTTTGTCCGCCATCTTCATGAGACGCAGCGCGTTGCGGAAGTAGATCTTCTCGCGATCGGCGTCCTTGAGGTCCATCGCGTCGAGCACCTTGATCGTCTCGCGGATGAACATCGGCCCGGCCTCCGGGTCGAACGGGCAGTCGCTGGCGAACAGCACGCGGTCCGGCCCGAAGAACTTGAGGCCGCACTCGATCGCGGCGGCCGAGGCGCCCACGGCCGTGTCGCCGTAGAACATCCGGAAATATTCGAGCGGCCGCTTCTTCATGCTTTTCAGCAGCGACGAATAATCCTCGTCCGACGTGCGTGTTCCAAGCTGGTCCCACAGCGGGCCGACGCGGCCTTCGAAGTAGGGGATCATCGCACCCAGATGGTGGGTGATGATGACCATCTCGGGCAGCTTGTCGAGCATGCCCGAGAACACGATACGCGCCATGGCGACGCTGGTGTCGAACGGCCAGCCGAGCACCTGCCAGATCTCGTATTTCGATTTGGTCTCGCCCGCATAGTCGGCCACGTTGGCGCCGCGGGCCGGATGCATCCAGATCGGCACCTTGTGGTGCTTCACCGCGCGCTCGAAGATCGGGAAGAACTCCGGATCGTCGAGCGGCCGGCGGTTGACGTTGGTGAAGATCTGGATGCCGGACGCCCCGAGCTTCAACGCGCGGTCCATCTCCTCGAGCGCGCCCTGCACGTTGTTCATGGGCATCGACGCCGCCCAGGCCGGGAATTTGTCCGGCCGCGTGTCGCAGATCTTCTTGATCAGGTCGTTGGCGAGCCGCGCGAGGCCGGGCGCATCGCCGGGGGCCGCGATGTCCTCGATCGGCGGGCCGGAGAGCGTCAGCACCTGCTGGTAGCCCGGCCATTGCTCCATCATGCGCACGCGTGCGTCCATGTCGTAGAGCATCGGGATGCTTGTCATGCGCTTCATCAGGTCGCCCTTCTTCGGCGCCAGCTCGCGCGCGCGGTCGGCGACCGGGCTCGGGAACACGTGGTTGTAGATGTCGAGTTTACGGCCGCTCATCGTTTCCCCGCCGGTTCGATGTTGATTGGCGGTGATTATCGCTCAGCGTCTGCGGTTGTGCCAGACTCCGAAAGCTCTTTGCCGGAGTCGTCATGGCCTCTTCTCAATCCTCGGCGCAGCTCGAATCGCCGTCCTATCGTCTCGCCGCTCTCGATACCGACTTCATGCTCGGCGACAGCATGCGCGGCGCCCGCTTCATGCTCGAATATGCGAAAGCCGAGGAATACCTGCGCGCCTGGGGCATCCGCTCGACGATCGTGGTGTTCGGAAGCGCCCGGGTCCGCGAGGACGGCCCGCCCCAGGTGCGCGCCTATTACGAAGCGGCTCGAGCGTTCGGCCGCATCGCGTCCGAGCGCGGCGGCGCGTTGGCCGCACCGGGCGGCATCCGCGACAACGTGATCGCGACCGGCGGCGGCCCTGGTGTGATGGAAGCGGCGTGCCGCGGGGCTGCCGACGCGGGGGCGCCATCGATCGGCTTCAACATCTCCTTGCCGCACGAACAGGAGCCGAACCCCTACACGACACCGGAGCTCACGTTCCGCTTTCATTATTTCGCGATGCGCAAGATGCATCTTGCCATGCGCGCCAATGCGCTCGTCGTGTTTCCCGGCGGCTTCGGCACGTTCGACGAGCTGTTCGAGCTTCTGACCTTGCGCCAGACCAACAAATCGCCGCCGATTCCGATCGTGCTCTTCGGCGAGGCCTATTGGACGCGCGTCGTGAATTTCAGGGCGCTGGTCGACGAGGGCATGGTCGCCCCTGAGGATTTGCAGCTGTTCGACTTCGCCGAGGACGCAGAGGCGATGTGGAAGACGCTGATCGCGCGCGGCCTCGTGGCGCACACGCCGGCCGCCGCCCGTCCCACCGGTGACTAGGTTCTGTACTCATAAATGGATTCCCTTGAGGGGCGAGATGTGATTCAAGCTTCCAAACGGTGGGAGCTTGGAACATGGCTCGCTTTGATCTGACG
>Ga0335071_10000693_pt1 | contig 36620 bp, 33 predicted proteins | sample Lox_Sample_15_FD_206724 | JGI IMG/M metagenome (GOLD analysis project Ga0335071, IMG submission 206724) | Soil microbial communities from Loxahatchee National Wildlife Refuge, Florida, United States - Lox_Sample_1.5 | ecosystem: Environmental > Terrestrial > Soil > Wetlands | place: USA...
AAGAGGCGGCCTCGGAACCGCTGAAGGCGTAAAGAATCGTAGCCCAAACGCCGACTGTGCCGAAATTCAGCGAAGGCTGCAACGTCGCGAGGGTAAAGCGGCTGGCCGAGCCAAATCTTACGAATGCGATCACGCCCACAAGGCAGAGTATTGTTACCGGAATCCAGACTCCAAGCGCGCCGAGGTTGCTGAGCCACTTGCCGATATTCAGTCCCACTACATTGAGCATGAGCGCGAGCCCCAGGCCGCAGATCGAAAATGCAACGAAGTACCAAGGGCTCAGCTGGAGCGCACTCCAGCGAGTGCCTCCCACGTAAAGTGCGTTACTGGCGGCAAAATACAGAACAGCGGGAAAGTACGGCAGGTTGCTGGTCCAGTATATCCATCCTGTCAGAAACGCTGGGAAGTCGCCGAACGCGCACTTGATCCAGAGATACATCCCTCCCTCGCCAGGATATCTCGAGGAGAGTTCCATCACGCAGAGGGCAAGCGGAATGAAAATCGTTAGTAGGCCGATGACCCAGATTGCAATGGAGCTTGGTCCGGAGCTGGCGGCGACGGGAATCCAGCGCAGGCTAAGGGTGGTGACGACGTAGAACATCACCAGGTCGCGGAAGCCCAGCACACGCTTCGGGTGAATCATATCGCCGGCCGTGGTGGGGTCTGCTGTCGTTGGAGAAGGGTCCATGTTTCGGCTCTACAGTGTCAGGAAGTAGCGGTAGAACTCATCGTCGCGCTTCCAACCCATTCGCTCGTACAACCGCTGGGCGGTATGGTTGTCGATAGCCGTTTCCAGCAGCAGGCCATCCGCATCGGTACTCTCGGCGAACCGGCGCGCGCGACCCATCAACGCGTGTCCAACGCCCTGTTTACGGGCTGCCGGAACGACATACAGGTCACTCAGGATCCACTGGCGCTGCAGGCTCAAGGACGAGAACACCGGATACAGGTGAACGAAGCCTGTGACTGTCGAACCCGTGCGCGTATAGAACAGAACTGATTCACCCTTGCTGAGGCGGGCGAACAGGAACCGCCGCGCAGCCTCCGCGTTTGAGGGCCGTTTGTAGAACTGGCGGTAGGCATCGAATAGTGGCGCCACAACACCGACATCCGCCGGCGTGGCCTGAAGCATTTCGATAGCTGTAGTTTCCGGGTGCATCCTCACAAGGAAACACGACAGCGGAGCCGCGTCAACTGCTCTCGCTCCGAGTTTTCAGTGCACCATGCCGAGCCAGCTTCCTTCCGGGTAATCGGAATCTGGCTTTCGGTCGGGACTACCACATTGCAGATATATGGTTTATGATTCGCGCAAGTATCGAAGTGCGGGTGAGGCGAACCAGACGCCGCCTGCACGTGGGGTAAGAACATCCGATTCTTTGACCGTGCGCCTCAACCGGCTGAAGGAGGTGGTATGTCGGATTCTGTCCATACGGAAAGTTCGGTAACCGGGGTACCGGTTCGACGATCGGTCCGTAAGCGGTCGATCATCCTGTCCACTGCAATGCAGCACTTCGCAACCCACGGGTACGAAGCCGCCCGGGTGGGCGATATGGCAAGTGAGCTCGGCATTGCGAAGGGCTCCGTGTTCCAGCACTTTGGCAGCAAGGACGGACTCTTCTTTGAAGCCTACAAGGCGGCCCTGCGTGCGTTGCCGCCTTATCTGAGTGTCCCTGCCGACGTGCGCGAAGCAGGATTCTTCGCCATCGTTCACTACCGCCTCTCTTTACCCATCGAGTATTGGGAAAAGTACCACGTCCCGTACCGAATCGTGCTGCTAGGAAACTACGGGTCGGACCTGGACCTGAAGAAGCGCATCGCCCACTTCGTGTCGACCGAAGACCCCCTGGGCACCGCGGCGTTTGTACAGATGGGCATCGATCGCGGAGAGGTGCGCACCGATGTCGATCCAACCCTTGTCACGTCGGTCATGGAGTGCACGTTCGAGCGCATGCAGGACGCCTTGTTCACCGCCGAGCCTGATCGCGACTTGTTCCACCGCATCGGACACATCAATGGGAATCGCGAGCAAACAGTCGATCAGTTCGTGAAGATCCTGCGGGGGGCGATCGGCGTTCCTTCCAGCCCATAGTTGACGTGAAACACACCTGTTATGATGCCTTCCGCGTACTGATGTGGGAGGCTCGATGTTTCCGTCCCTGCAAGAAGTCCTGCAATCCTATGACCAGCAGGCCCCGATCGAGAATGCGTACACCATTCCAGCATGGTGGTACGTTGACGAGCGCGTCGCGCAATTGGAGCGACGGTACGTATTTGGCGGAACCTGGCAGGTAGTAGCCCGGCTTGAGCAGTTGTCGTCTCCCGGGCAGTTCGTCACTCGAGACCTCGCGGGCGAGCCGATCCTGGTCGTTCGCTCGAACGACCGTGAGCTGCGGGCCTTCTACAACGTCTGCCGGCACCATGCTGCTGCGGTCGTCACAGAGACTGCGGGTACAGCTGGCATCTTCCGTTGCCCCTATCACGGGTGGAGTTATGGATCCGACGGTTGTCTGAAGGGAGCACCGGAGTTCGATGGCGTCTGCAACTTCGATCGCAAACAGAACGGACTCGTTCCTGTGCAGGTCGCGGTATGGGAGCAGTTCGTCTTCGTGAACCTTGATCTCCGTGCCAGCTCACTGGAAACCTTTCTCGGCCGGTTGATTCATCGCACCAAGCCGCTGGACCTGATGCGACCCCGTTTCTTCGAGCGCCGTACGTACACCCTGAACTGCAACTGGAAGGTGTTCGTCGATAACTATCTCGACGGCGGCTATCATGTTCCGCATCTGCATAAAGCGCTCAATAGCGTGCTGGACTACCGCCAGTACACCATCGAGAACGAAGACCGATATTGCCTGCAATCGAGCCCCATGGTGGCGTCGGATGAAGACGCGGCGACGTCAGCCACGCGACAGGGCGACCGCGCTTGGTATTTCTGGCAGTACCCCAACTTCATGATCAACCTCTACGAGGGTTACATGGATACCAACCTCGTGTTGCCCGATGGCGTTGACCGCTGCACGGTGATCTTCGATTTCTATTTCGACGACGTGAGCGAGGCGGCCGTAGAGCGCAATCGCCAAAGTATTGCTGTAGGCGAGCGAGTGAATGACGAAGATGTTGGGATTTGTGAGAGCGTTCAGCGCGGATTGCATTCACGGGCGTATGAAGCTGGGCGATTGTCGGTGCGGCGAGAGGCGGGAGAGCACCTGTTTCACCGGTTGCTGGCAAGTGATCTCAAGCGGGGATTGTGACTATCGCTTTCGAAGCTCCTTCAAGATTTCCTTTGCCGCGTTCGCACCCGAGCCGCCGGTCAACCCATTTCCCGGGTGCGTCCCCGAGCCGCATAGATACAGGCCTCTGATCGGCGTATGGTACTGCGCCCAATCCAGCAGCGGACGCATCGTGAACAACTGGTCGAGCGTGAGCTCTCCGTGGAAGATGTGTCCTCCACTGAGGCCATACACCCGTTCAAGGTCTTTCGGTGTAATCACTTCGCGCCCTTCGACCATCCCAGGTAGCTCCGGCGCAAACCGTGCCAGAGTATTTAGCACCACATCGCCCAGCGCAGCGCGCTCCGAGTCCCAGTCGCCGTTCCGCAGTTTGTACGGCGCATACTGCATATAGATCGACATCACGTGCTTGTCCGCAGGCGCAAGTGACGGGTCATGCAGCGATGGAATCGTCACCTCAAGATAGGGCTGCGGTGAGAACTCGCCGTACTTTGAGGCGTCGAAGGCGCGTTCCAGATAGTCGATCTCCGGCGACACTTGAATGCGCCCTCCGAGTAGTTTCGCGGCATCTCCGTTGACGCCGCTAAACGCCGGCAATCCGCTTAACGCGAGATTGACTTTTGCCACTGTTCCGTTCATCCGATAATGCTGCAGCCGCTGCAGAAAGCTCGGCGCCAGCCACTGCGGATCCACCAATCCCAGCAACGAGTGCTTCGGGTCGGCGTTGGAGACCACGGCACGTGCGCCGATATCGCCGCCATCGCTGAGAACGACACCTGTCGCTGCGCCGTCTTTCACCTTGATCTGCGCGACCTCGGCGTTGGTGCGAATTTCCGCGCCGGCAGCCTGCGCCGCAATTGCCATCGCCGTCGTCAGTGCTCCCGTCCCGCCCATCACGTACGTTGCGCCGCCTGCCGGGTTGCCGTCCGCGGCGGCGCGCAACAGCAGCGTCGCGCCCGAGCCGGCCGACCAAGGTCCAAAGAACGTGCCGGAGATTCCTTGCGCCGCAATCGTCGCTCGCAACAACTCGGCGTCGAACCACTCGGCAACGAGATCGGCGGCGGCCATCGGCATCCACCGCAGCAAACGGTAGAAGTTCGTTTCGTCGAGTCCGCGAATCCTCTGGCCGGCCTTTAGCAGATCAAGTAAGTTCCCCGATATCGGTTCCTCGATGTCTGGTGGAGTCACACGCATCAAGTGGTCGAGAACACTCACGATGGTCGCGAGCGCCTTCTGAAACCCCGCGTATTTTGCCGCCTCCTTGGTCGAGTACTTTGCGATCTCCTGCTGGGTATGCCCCGTGTCCGAATACAACACCAGATGATGGCCGTCCGGTGAAAGCGAGAGTACTCGCACGTCGGGCACGTAGGTCTTCAAGCCGTGCGCAGCGAGATTCATATCGCTGACAACTTCTGCGCGAACTGGTCCTGTGGCATGTGCCAGAGTTGAGCAGCGAAATCCTGGATGAAACTCGTTCGTAATCGCGCAGCCACCCGCCTGCGTTCGTCGCTCCAGAACCAACGGCTTGAAACCAGCTTTGGCGAGATAGAACGCAGTGATGAGCCCGTTGTGCCCGGCGCCGATGATGACAACATCGCGAGTCTCGGCCATAGCTAGTTGCTCCCCTTCCCTTGCTTGAGGATTTCCAGCGCTGCCAGCCTGCCCGGCGCGCCCATGATGCCACCGCCAGGATGCGTGGCCGAACCGCACATCCATAGGTTCTTGATGGGTGTTTTGAATTGCGCCCATCCCGGCACCGGGCGCAGAAAGAACAACTGCTCGAGCGTTAACTCGCCTTGGAAGATATTGCCCTCCGTCAGCCCCCATTCGCGTTCCAGGTCGAGCGGCGTCACTACTTGCTTGCCGATGAGGATGTCCTTCAGGTTCGGAGCGTATTCGGCCACCGTATCGATCACGTTGTTGCCGAACGCTTCTTTGATGTCGTCCCAAGTGCCTTCCTTCAATTTGTACGGCGCATACTGCACAAAACACGACATCACGTGCTTGCCGGGCGGCGCGACCGAAGGATCAGTCAAGCTCGGAATCACCATGTCGATATAAGGCCGGCGCGAGTACCGCCCGTACTTCGCGTCGTCGTAAGCGCGTTCCATATAGTCGACACTCGGTGAAATCGAGATTGCACCGCGCAGATGCTTGCCCGGTCCCGGCATGCATTTGAAGTCCGGCAGTGCATCGAGCGCGAGGTTGACCTTGCCGGAGGAGCCGCGGTACTTGTAGCGCTTCACCTCTTCGCGGAAGTCATCGGGCAGGTGTTTCGCGTCGATCATCTTCAGGAACGTCAGGTTCGGATCCACGCTCGACGAGATGATCGGGGCGTAGAATTCGTCACCGTTCGTCGTCGCTACGCCGACGGCCTTGCCATCCTTCACGATGATCTGCGCAACGCCGACCTGTGTTCGAATTTCAGCACCAGCTTCACGCGCCGCATCGCCAATGGCGTTAGAGATCGCACCCGTTCCGCCGCGCGCAAACCCCCAAGCGCGAAACGCGCCGTCAATTTCGCCCATGTAATGGTGGAGCAGGACGTATGCGGTGCCGGGCGAGCGCACACCGAGAAACGTGCCGATGATTCCCGACGCGGACATGGTGGCCTTGAGCACATCGGTCTCGAACCACTGGTCGAGAAAGTCGACGGCGCTCATGGTCATGAGCTGGACCTGGTTGTACTTGTCCTCGCCGTTGAGGTCTTTGAATCGGCGGCCGAGGAAGAGCAGCTTCATCAGGTCTTTCGGGTTCAGCGTAGTTGGGTCGGGCGGCACCATGCTGAGGATGGGCTTCACGAACCGGCACATCTGTACCATAGCCTTGCCAAATTCGTCGTAGGCTTCAGCGTCGAGCTTGGAATGGCGCGCGATTTCGCGGCGGGTTACGCCATGATCGTTGACACGCCAGAGGTGATCGCCGTTCGGCATCGGCGTGAATGTGCCGTCGAGCGGGAGGATTTCCAGTCCGTGGCGCGGCAGGTCAAGCTCGCGAATGATTTCCGGGCGCAGTAACGAGACCACGTAGGAGCAGACCGAAAACTTGAATCCGGGAACAATTTCTTCCGTGCAGGCGGCCCCGCCCACGACGTGGCGGCGCTCCAGCACGAGGACCTTCTTCCCGGCCCTGGCGAGATATGCGGCATTGACGAGACCGTTGTGTCCGCCGCCGATAACAATGGCGTCGTAATGTCCTGATGCGTTGGAAGGCATGGTTGTCCTGAAAATGAGACCGTTTGCAATGAAAGCAGCGCCATTTTAAATGGCTCACCGCGCCTTTGTCTGTATTGCACCCGTGTCGTTTCGATGGCTCGCACATCCTTGCCGCGACTATCCACGCGTCGTTATAATCCCCGCTGATCGACTTCTGCGAGGACTTCTCTTGCCCATCGGTACTGCCGTTCACGAACGCACGTTCCCTCTCTGCACCAGCCTGAACTACCGCGAGTGGTCCGGCTACTACGCCGTCAGCGTGTACGAAACGCACCACGACCACGAGTACAACGCCATCCGCAATGCCGCCGCGCTCATCGACGTAACGCCGTTGTTCAAGTACCTCATCACCGGGCGCGACGCCACGAAGTGGGTCAACCGCGTATTGGCTCGCGATATCAATAAGGTCAAGGTCGATCAGGTTATCTATTGCTGCTGGTGCGACGAAGAAGGCAAAGTCATCGACGATGGCACGATCACTCGGCTCGACGAAAATACCTATCGCTGGACAGCCGCCGACCCAAATCTGCGCTGGTTTCGCCAGAACGCCATCGGGCTCGACGTTCATATCGACGACATCACCGAAAAACTCGCAGCTCTGGCGCTACAGGGACCGACCTCGGGCAAGCTGCTGAAGTCCGTAGCCGAAGCCGACATCGCGAACCTGAAATACTTCCGCAAAACCAGCGGCAAGATTGCGGGCGTGCCCGTGGACATCTCGCGAACCGGCTATACCGGCGACCTTGGCTACGAGATCTGGATCCCCTGGCAAGAGGCCGTGAACGTCTGGGATGCGCTGATGGATGTCGGCCGCCAGTTCGATATCCACCCCACGGGAATGTTGGCGCTCGACGTGGCGCGGATCGAGGCTGGGCTACTTCTCGCCGACGTGGACTACGTCAGCAGCAAGAAAGCTCTGATTCCCTCGCAAAAATATTCACCGTATGAGATCGGATTGGGCAAGCTCGTCCACCTCGACAAGGACAATTTCATCGGCAAGCAGGCGCTGCTGAAGGAAGCCAGACGCGGCCCCGAGCGCACACTGGTGGGCTTGGAGATCAATTGGAACGAAGTCGAGGAACTGTTCGATGACGTCGGGTTGGCGCCGCAATCTCCGGCGACGGCCTCGCGCCTGCACGTACCGGTCTACCGCGGACGCGAACAGGTGGGAAAGGCTACCTCGACCACATGGTCACCCTTGCTGAAACAGCTCATCGCGCTGGCCAGCGTTGAAACACGCCACGCCAAACCAGGGACCAAGCTGCAAATTGAGCTCACTGTTGAGGCAGTACGCCAACGCGCCACCGCGATGGTTCGGGAACTGCCGTTCTACAACCCGCCCAGAAAGACTTCCCTACCCATTTAGCGTCCAAACCGCATGGCCTAAAACGAAACCGCCGCACCCAGCGGCGGTCAACTCACTTCGTTCTACCGGATACTATTGTCGGTTCGCTAGGGTGACACCCGCCTGCTCGCCCCTGTGATAGAGCAGGCGTTCGACTGTCTGGTCCATGGTGTCAAGCACGCTGACTGGTTCGGAAGTGTTCCTCGCCTCTTCTAGCGCGATGTCCCACTTCTGCGAAGCCATGGCCTCTTCCTTTTCGCGACTGCGCACCGTGCTTGGCAGTACCGTATACCCCAACCAGATCAGCATCGATACAACCCAGGCCAGTGAGTTGATGCGACTCAAATTCTGCGCCGATAAAACTGTGTGCCGGCCCAAAGCGGTAAAGATCAACATGTTTACAGCCGCAAAGAAGCCAAACCCAATAGAGATTCCAAACACAAAGTTCCGGCGGGAAATCAGGAGATATTCACTGAACAGCAGCAGGAAGAACACGACCCCGCATTGCATCATGCGTACACAACGGCCAACCAGGTAGATCGCATTCGAGACGCTGTCGATGTCATTGGCTTTCCAGGAAGTCACCGCCCACATCGCAGCGACCAGCAGCACCACGATCGCGCACCATCGAAATAGAATCACGCTCAAGTCTCGTAGCGCTTCGTACGGCCGGAAAGCATCTTTGAAGATTTCCAACAGGACTGCGAACGACACGGCGATGCTGACTGCAGTGTTCACCCAGGAAACATAGTAGTAGGCAGTTGGCGAATGACGTAGAGGAAACTCTAGGCAAAAAATCAGCACCTGCAGAATTGCATAATTGAAGAAATACGGAAACTCCCGGTGCAACCGTCGTCGGTACATCGCTACCACAACCATACCCATGAGGATAGGAGTGGCAAACCACAGCACGTAATCGAGCGGCAGTAAACGCATGGACGGTAGTCTAGAGCAATGGTAATCCCCTGGACCATCCGGAACAAGCGAAAAATTTTAAGAAACCTTTATCAACCAAATGTAACTTACTGAAAATCAATAATATAGCCGACGTTTACACCGCGAGCTGATAGCTCGCCACCTCCCGCAGCTTCGTGCTCGGATCGCAGTTCGTTCCCGGACGGCACGTAGCAATCGGCCCGCCCTCACTCGCCAGCTGCTGCAGCTTCGTGCTCGGATCGCAGTTCGTTCCCGGACGGCACGTCGCGATCGGCCCGCCCTCACTCGCCACAGATTGGGTGACCACTGCTTGGGATACGTAAGTAATCGCGGCCGGCGCCGTGAGGGTTAATACGATGAGTATCACTGCATATACGAACGAAATCTTTTTCATTGTCGATTCTCCTTGCAATTGCCTTGCACAAGTTGGGGGATTACCTGTTGCACGACGACGCGGGGGCGCAATCCGCCGGCGGTGTCGCAAGTAGGGGCTTGGGAGACGTTCCCTCGCCGATCAAGACGGCCATGCCATTCGGCGGGATGCTGGTTAGGCTACTGGCTGCCGAAAGTGCTCCGGCCAGCATCAGACTGGCCAACATTCCGAAGAACGCCTTTTTCACGGTGGAGTCTCCTGAGTTGAGTTCGTAGCCAGTTACACCAGCAACTCGACACGCACGGTGGTGCCGTTTACAACAGCTACGAATTGAATGTTCGGTTATGTCTAGTGAGTTGTGCGTGACCCTTTGGTTGCCTGGTGGCGCTTTAGTAACCAAAAAGTAATCTACCTTGAAGTCGGTACACAGTTACGAGTCGTGGCTCGCTGAAATCGTCCGACCTCTGCACAAATCCTCATAAATCTGTAACAGCAACCAAATAGGGTCCTTCTGGTGGCATTATAGAGAGCCACTATCTGGGAACTGATACGATTCGAGGTGCCACTTGTACACACTAGTACATGTACTTTCGAGGAAGCCAATGGTTACTACGTTGCTCTGTCTCCAACCTCGGACGGTTCGTTAGGCTGCGTGGCTCAACCTGGGAAACAGTAGAGTCCGACAGATAGACATATCATTGTCAAATGATTGACCGCAAGACAAATCAAAATTCATTTTCGACCCGTACGACCAGGTGCGGCGACGCCGGCCAGCAGCTGGTTTCGGAGATCTCGCTGATCTGTCCGAATTGCTCAAGCCGCCTGGAGAGTAATCATTGCAAGCTTGTGTGCGGCACTTGCGGCTATTATCTCAGTTGTTCCGACTATTTCTAAGCTGGCGGTGGTGTGCTTTCCCGGTTCGACTCGTGCCGATGGAACTGCCAACTGCCTCGTGAATTCACACTCCCGGAATCCCATTCTGGCTTCGCATCGTGTACCTTTGAAGTCAATCACATTTTGCATCTGGAGGCACTATGCAGCGCAAAGGCAGCGCCCATTGGTCGGGCGGATTGAAGGACGGCAAGGGAACGGTTTCGACTGCGAGTGGCGTACTAAACCAGAACCAATACTCGTTCAGTACTCGATTTGAAAGTGGCGTGGGCACGAACCCCGAAGAGCTGCTGGCTGCGGCACACGCCGGATGCTTCAGCATGGCGTTGTCGGGACAACTCGGCAATGCCGGCATGACCGCAGAAAGCATCGACACAACGGCTACCATCACTATGGAGAAATCCGATGCCGGCTTCACGATCACTGCGTCTCATCTCGATGTGACCGCCAAGATTCCAGGAGCCGACAGGGCGAAATTCGAAGCAGCAGCCAAAGCAGCGGAAACTGGTTGCCCCGTCTCCCGCGTGTTGAACGCCAAAATCACCATGGAGGCCAAGCTGATTTCGTAACAAGCAGCCGCGTCCGGTCACCTACGGATGTTGTGTAACGGAACGTTCGCGATCTGAGGTGTTGAAGTGGCGGGCGATTGCGAGGTGCACGCGCGCACCCTCTGCCCGCCCCGACTTCCCGCAGAATCCGCCGGACGCCTAGCTGTGGGACCGTAATATTTCCCGAATTTCGCGATTGATTCGCGCAGCGTCCCCTGAAGCGCTCTTGATGAGTTCCAGCCACTTGCTGCTTTGCTCATCGAGCTTCGCCTGTGAGAGCAGGTAAGACGCCTGCATCACATTCTCAATGGCGTTGCTGAGTTCGTGAGCCAAAGTGCGCAGAGTGACAACTGTTTCTTCGGTCAGTTTTTTAGGTTCCTCTTGAATCATGACAACTCGTCAGCCGTGTCCGTCCACATCGAATGGCATGCAAAGGCGGCCCTCATCGAATCCGGTGCCACCTCCGGCTCCTTGGGCAATGCGAAAATCGCCCACGAAACCTTAGCACACTCGGAGACCAGCCTGCTGCGCAATTGACCGACACCCATGCCGGCCGCGTGGCCTGCACTACCTTGACACGGGCAAAGACAAGGCCTGGCATTCTGTTGTCCCGCGGTCAATGCTGATATCATGCCCCCAACGCCACGCTCGTCCCGAGCGCACGAATGGGAAGACTCCGCCTCAAGACCAAGCTGGTGCTGGCGATCACTGGAATGGTGTTTGTTCTCGTAGCTATGTTTTGCTACGTGTACATTTCTCACCGGCTGCGGCAAAGCACGTTTGAAGCCTCTTCTCGCGCAAGTTTCGTGGCCAAAGAGATCGAGCAGGCCGCCCGCAAGGCCACCTTGATTTCGCCTGAAGAGCTCGACGCCGATTTTCGCGACCCCCGCAAGATCGAACACGCAATCGATAAGCGCCTGCAGGACGACCACAGCCTCAGCACTCTACTACAGTCCATCATCGCCTATTCCTACACCATCGTGGATGCCTGTATCACCGACGTGGACGGTCGCGCGATTATTCACACCGATCCGTCGCTCGTCGGGACCCAGATCGAACTGCGCGCGAAATACGAAGACTTGCAAACCGCGAATTTCTTTCGCCAGATTCAGATCATCTATGGACCGCCCCGCGTTTATGACGTGCGCATACCCATCAACCGCGGTGGCGACCAGCCCTTTGGCGACATCCGGGTCGGCATTTCGACCGTCTTTCTGCGCAACGAGTTGACTCCGCAGCTCGAGCATGCGCTCGAGTATTCGGCACTTGCCATCCTCATATCGCTGGCGCTCGCAGCCTTGGTTTCCAACCTGGTGTTACGTCCGCTCGCGGCGATAGGTCGCCGACTTGACCTGATGACTTCCGAGGTCCCCGATAGCCAACCCCTGCCTGACCTTCGCAGAGTTGACGAGTTTGGCGTCGTTAACACCAAGATCGATCGCCTGGGCCGCCAAATCCGCGACGTAAAGGAGGTCTTTACCACTCTCAAAGGTAACGTCGACCAGGTCATGGGCTCGCTGCAGGAAGGCGTCGTGCTCTTCACCGACGCAAATCGAGTGGTGCTGGTCAGCACCTCGGCGGAGCGCTTTCTCGGCAGGTCGCGTGACGAAATCCTTGGCAAGTCGCTTGAAGAAATCTTCACCGATGCCAATAGGCTGGGCAGCATCGTCCTCGATGCATTCGCTCTCCATCAGGTCATCCCTCAGCGCGAAATCGAACTGGAAAACGGACGCCGAATTCAGATCGCAATCGACTTCATCGCCGAGCGCGGACAGAAAATCGGCGCACTCCTCACCATGCGCGACGTCGAATCCGTCCGTCGCCTCGAAAACGAGCTGGAAGTCTCTCAGCGCATGGTTGCGATTGGCCGTCTGACGTCCGGTGTCGCCCACGAGGTCAAGAATCCTATCAACGCGATTGTGGTGCATCTCGAACTGCTGCGAGAGAAGCTGCGCGCTCCCGACGCCGACTCGTCACGTCATATGGCAATTATCGAAAACGAAATCCGTCGTCTGGACCGCGTCGTCAAGGCGCTCGTGGACTTCAATCGCCCGATGGAACCTCGCTTCATTGTCATTGACCTGCGCAAGCTTGTGGATGACGTCACGATGCTGGCCTCACCCGATGCGGCGCGCTGTGGCGTGACTATAGAATCCAAATTGACGGCGGACCCGCTCACTGTAAAGGCCGATTACGACTTGATGAAGCAAGCCCTTCTTAACATCGTACTGAATGGGGTGCAATCCATGACCCGCGGCGGTACCCTGTCGCTGGCCGCCCGAAAAAGCAATGAAAATGTAACAATTGAGATTGGTGATCAGGGCCCCGGCATTCCGCCAGAGATTCAGAACAAGGTATTCCAGCTCTTCTTCACCACGAAAGTTGGCGGGTCGGGCATCGGCTTGGCGATGAGCTATCGCGTACTGCAATTGCACAACGGGTCTTTGGGTTTCGAATCGAAGGCGGGCGTGGGCACTAAGTTCCGCATGACTCTGCCATACACAAGCGCACCAGTAACTGAAAGAAAGGAAATTATGGCAACAGGCTGAGGCCGACGGCCGCGGCTCCCATCACGGTTTGTGCGAATGTGGTCGCAACCTTCCGGCGGAGTATTTATGATGTAGAAACTTCATGGCTTCTCTGGCCGTCCGCGGCGGACTGGCATGATTACGAGCGCAATTCGGTGAATCTTTCTTCGCGCAAATTCGTCTTCTCGCTGCTCTTGGTGCCCTTGTTCCTTTCAGGCGGTTGCAACAAGAAGAAAGCGACGATTCCTCCTCACGGTCAGGCTCCAACCTTGGCCGTAGTGCTGCCTGACGAACTTCCCCTGACACAAGCCCCCGAAGAACCGTCACCCAAGCCGGTCGAGCCCGCGCCTGTCACTCCCACCAAGTCGAAACCGAAGAAGGCCAGCCGAACCTCGACGGCCAAGGTCAAGAAGACTGCGCCCCCACCCAGCAATCCCACGCCTCCTCCCGCTCAGCAACCGTCGACCGAAAACCAGACGGTCGCCACACTGCACCCTCGCAACCCTGTGCCCGAACCTATCCCGGAAACTGCACTGGGCGCGGCCGTGTCGAGTTCGAAATTGCAGCAGCAGCGCGAAGAGACGGCCCGAATGATTGACTCCACCGAGAATGCCTTGAAGGGCATTAACCGTTCCCTGTCGGAGGACGAGAAGTCCGTAAAAAGCCAGATCGAGTCGTTCCTGCAGCAATCGCGCAAGGCGACAGTCGACGGAGACTACGAGAGGGCTTACAACTTGGCCAAGAAAGCCCAACTGCTGGCAGAGGCTCTGGTCAAAAAGTAGCACTGCGTCCGTACCCGGCTGCCTGTCACTTCTTACGGGCAGCGCCGGCTGCGTTGATCTTCGCCATCATCTCCTTTGCTGGTTCTTCGTATGGCCCTTCCATCGCAGCCGCTTTCTGCAGGCTGGCTAAGGCCTCGGCCCGGTGGTTCTGCTTCGCGTACGCATAGCCCAGGTAGTACAGCGCCTGCTGCAGGTCGGCAGGGTCCTCCTGTAACAGTGTCACTGCAGCCTTTAGGTCGGTGACTGCGGGCACAAGCTTGTCCTCGTTCAGTTCCGCTTTGCCCAGACTCACGTGGGCAAGGCCGGCGTACGATTTCTTTTCCTTGTCGTCCGGGTTCGGCCCGATCAGGGTCAGGACCTTTTCCGCATATGTGGCCGCCTTTGCCGCTTGCTTGGGATCACTCGCATACGAATCGGCCATCATCAGCAACGTCGGAATACTGTTCGGATTGGTGACCAGCGTCTTCTCGCCGTATGCCTGCAGGCGTTGCGGCTGATTCAGTTGCCGCAGGCTATACAGGGCGAGCTGCGAAATCTGGTTCTCGAACTTCGAATTCGGAAAGGCTGGCGTAAACTTCTCAATTTCGGTCATCCGCTTGTTGGGATCCTGCTCCGAGACGATCGCGTTGTATGCCGACGTCTCGAGAAAGTCATACGCATTCTGTGCCGCATTTTGCTCCGTAGCGACCTGCGACTTCCAGTCAGCATCCGACGTCGCAGCCGGTTTGGCCTGCGTGGCGATCGAGTGGTACACGCCCGCGCCTTGCACCGCATAGTCCACTACCTTGCCGTTGTCTTTCATCGCCTGCGCGATGCCGGTCAGCGACATAAGGATGTCAAGGTTGTTGGGATACGCCTCCAGCGCCTTATTACCAACTTCCATTGCCTTGGCCGGATCGCCCGCGGACATGTAGAGCTGCGAGAGCTGCCAATCCGCATACGCCACAGCCGCCTTGTTGCTCGCGTATTTTGCTTCGAAGTCCCGGTAGGCGGCGATCTTCTTTTGGTTGTCGGACTCGCTCGCGATGGCCGCTAGGTCTTTATCTTCCGGCGTTCCGGCGGGAATGACGATCGGCGTGTTCTGAGTCCATGCGCACACGCTCAATAACAACCCGATGACAACGATCGAAAAGCAATGAGAAACTCGACGCATTTCGCACCTCGAGGAACGCGCAATTGTGCGGGTGGTCGGAGTGGCCATCCCGGCGCGGTTTCATCAGCAGGAAATCCTAACGCTTTTGCGAGCCCGGCGCTACGACGAGCACGACTTGAACGCTTGAGTTAGGAGTTAGGAGCGCTATTTCCGGCCTTCGCGCTTCTGCGCCACCACCAGGCCGCGCGGGGTCGGCAACAGCACAACCGAAATCAAGCCGTCGCGTTCCATCTTCAGCGCCGCATCCCGCACCTGCTTGAGATGCGAGCTGGCGTCGTGCATCAGGATCACGCCGAACGGCGAAATCTGCGGCAGAAACCGCCGTATTTCCTGCTCGCGGATCGGCATGTCGCTGTCACTGAACAACAGGTCGATGGTGCCCTCGACCTTCATCTCCAGGCTGGACTCGTTGCGAAAATCGATCAGGTCGGCAAACGCCGACGCCGCAAACTTCTCTCTTGCCGCTTCGTATACCTTGGGATCGAACTCGCACGTTACGATTCGTCCGAAGCCGTTCCTGCGCAGCCCCTCGGCGATCCACAGTGTGCTCACGCCCAGGAACGTTCCGGTTTCGACTACGAGGCTCGGCTTGATGGTCGTGACCAGCGTTCGCAGAAACTCCAGCACCTCGACCTCGGCGGTCATCGAGTCGTACATGCTCCACCGCTCGGGATGCGGGCACTCGCGCGTCGCCCGGTGATACTCCGGCACCAGCGCCCCGGCGCGCTCCCGCGCTTCGCGCATGATGCGATGTTCCTGTTTCTCTTTCTTGCGAAACAGCCGTTTCAGTTCCAAACTGTTTTCCTTGTTACGTTCCGCTCGGTGGCGATTTTGCCGGCCTGGCTGCGGTGTGCGCTTACTCAGTATAAGTGACGCCGGTTGCACTCTTGAATTGGGTTACAGTGAGCTATGCGCGAGATTTTCCGGCACCGCGGGATGAGGCTCCTCTTCACGGCCAACCTCATCTCCATGGTCGGCAGCGGCATGAACGCCGCGGCGGTGATCTGGTTCATCCTGCAGGTCACGCACAGTGAGGTATCGCTGGGCCTGCTGGTCGCGCTGCAGACTCTGCCCTCACTGTTCCTGCTTCCCTTTACCGGCGTCGTCATCGACCGCGAAGACCGCCGCCACCTGATGATGTGGCTCGACGTCGCTCGCTGCCTCATCATCCTGTCCGTCGCCATCCTCGCGCTCATGCATCGCGTGCAGGTTTGGCAGTTGTACAGCATGACCATCCTGGTGGCCATCGGCTTCTGGATGTTCTGGCCAACCATTAATGCCCTCGTGCAGGAACTGTCGCCCGAAGAGAGAATTCTCGACGCAAATTCCCTCATGCTCGCCGCCGTGCAGGGCGGCTGGGTGCTCGCCGGGGCAGTCGTCGGCTTTCTGTACAACACGATCGGCCTCGGTGGTATCCTCCTGCTCGACTGCGCGACCTACGTCGTTTCGATTGCCTGCGTGTATCAGATTCGCAAAGGCCGCGTCACTGTCACCCACCTGAAGCCGGAGACTGCGTCAGCAAACGCTCCTGAGGGCGCGGTTGCCCGCTACTTCGACGAACTCGTCGAGGGCATTCGCTACGTCCACAACGACCGCCGCGTGCGCATGCTCGGCATGGCGTGGGCGCTGTTCATCGCCGCCATGATGACGCAGGGCGTCATCTCTGCGCCGCTCAGCGACCGCATCCTGCATCGCGGCGCCGTCGGTTACGGCTGGCTGAATGGCGGATGGGCCTTTGGCGCCTTTACGAGCATGTTCTATGCCTCGCACTTCATCCGCCGCAATGGAGCGCACCGTTCCGTCACGCTCACCATGTCCGTAATCGCCGTGTCGCTGCTGCTCCTGCCCGACATTCCATGGATCGTACTCGCCGTCCCGATCTACTTCGTAATGGGTTCAGGCCGCGGCGTCGGTGGCATCGCCATTCAGTCCGAAATGATGGAAATGGTACCGAAGTACTTCATGGGCCGCACCCAAAACACATTCTTCTTTCTGGCTAGCGCGCTGCAGATCGTCACCGCCCTCATCGCCGGCGAGGCCGCACACCGCAACGGCCTGAAGTTCGGCTTCTACATCGTCGCCGCCATGTATTTCGGCGCCGCCTTCACGGCATGGCGCGCAGTACGGGCGACTGGGTCTGCTCCCCAATCGAATGTGGCCGAGGCAGACTAAGAACTCCGGTCACTCCGGTACTTCCTCCAGGCATACCACGCGAGCACCACGGCCACCACGAACACCACCGCGTTTGCGCGGCCTACGACTTGCAACAGCCGTTGCCAGTGCCGCCCAAAAAGGTAGCCCACGCATGAAATGACCGTCACCCATGTCGCTGCGCCCAGGAAGTTAAACAGAACGAACTTGCGCCACCGCATCCGCAGCACACCGGCCAGCGGTCCGTTGATGATTCGCAATCCCGCCACAAAACGCGCGAAGAACACCGTGACCGCGCCGTAACGGTCGAAAACGTCTTCTCCGCGTGCGATGCTGGCCTCGGTGATCCGAAAGAACCGCTGATACCGGTGCAGGAGCGGCCGGCCGCCGTGAAATCCAATCCAGTAACCGAGGTTGTCGCCAATTGTGCAAGCCACGGTTCCGACCACGATAATCAGCCCGAGATTCAGCTCCTGATGCTGCGACGCCAGAAAGCTCGCAAACAGCAGCACCGTTTCGCCCGGCACGGGAACGCCTGCGTTCTCCAGCAGCAGCGTGACTGTCAGAGTGATGTAACCATGGGTGGTGAAGTGCGAGCGCAGCACTTCGAACAGGTCAGGCAAACTCAAGCTCGACTGTTCTCCGCGGTGGCAAGTCCGCGCTCTTCTTTTTCAAGCGGAGTGGAAGGTGTTCCGCGCAGCAGAAAATCCAGCACGATGCGATTGAACTCCCGCGGTGCTTCTTCGTACGGCATGTGACCCATGCGCTCCATCATCGCCACGACGCTGTTTTTCCAGCGCGCGTGAAGCTCCTCCGCCGACGACACTGCCACTACCCGGTCGCGGTCTCCCCACAACAGCAGCGCCGGCACCGGCTCCACCAGTGGCAGGACCGACTCGATGCGCTTCAAGTCATCCATCCACGAGCGCGCGACGTTCCACAAGTGCTCAAAGCTGCCCGCCGGCTCGAGTCCCGCGCGATAGCCCTCGAAGCTGTCCGCCGGGATCCGTGACCCATCCACGTACAGCTTCCGGAAGAACTCCCGCATGATGAACGGAAACTTGCGCGCGAGGCGCACTAAGTAAAACCTGCCTAATCGCGTGCGCGCAAACCGGACCCGCGCCATCCCATATCTCATCCACGGATTGATGGGAGCCGACAGCACCAGCCTGCGCAGGCGGCCCGGTATTCCCCGTTCTGCCAGTAACCCGGCCAGGGCTATCGCAAGTCCGCCGCCCCGCGAAGTACCCAGCACATCGCAGCGCTCAATCCCATGGTGGTCCAGAAAACTCAGCACATGCTCGACGTCGCTTTCCAGCGTCCCGGGATATCGTGAGCTGCGCTCGGAAAACCCGCAGTTCGGCAGATCGACCGCATACACCGAATAATGCTGCGCCAGTTCCTGCAGCACGAACCGCCACGAGAACGAGTACGACATGAACCCGTGGATCACCAGCAATACCGGACCGCTTCCCGCGCGAAGATAGCGCCAGCGGATGCCGTCGATTTCGGCGGTGCAGTCTTCCATGCCCGGCACGCGGGCGATTTCCGGTACTTCAGGCAGTGGGGTTCGGGTGTCCATGGCCGGATCCAACCCTATTGTGCTCCTATTTGACGCGATCGGGAACTCGCTCGTTCCCCAAGGGTGGTTGCCTGACCTTCGTTGACAATGTGACACATCATGTGTCACATTCATCGCATGCCGACACTGAACATGCGCGGCCTGCGCGACACCCGCCTTCTCAAGTCCTGGCTCAAAGCCGGCCAAACCGTCGAACTCCGGGAACGCGACCGGGTAATTGCTCGCATCATACCCGTCAATGGAAGCGACGCTCCCGTAGAGATGCCGGATTTTGCTGCCCGCGCGAAGAAGATCTTCGGAGACCGAGTGCTCAATGTTGTCGATGATCTAATTGCTGAGCGCAGGCGGGCCCGCTATTGAGCATCTATGCCGATTCGAGTGTCTTGGTAGCGCTGTATTTGGCGGATCGCCGTCTAGTACAGGCGCAGCGCCTCAGAGGTCGATATGGCCGTGCCTGGCTCACGCCCCTGCATCGGGCAGAATTGGCGCAAGCGGTCGCACAGCAGCTTTACATGAAGAGAGTCTCTGCTGCTCAGGCGCAGGAAGTCCTTGCAAATTTCCAACGCGACCGGCAATCGGCTGTGTGGATGGAGGTGAGCCATCCGGAAAGTGCATTTGACCGTTCCATTCAGCTTGTAGAGCAATACGGTGGCAGAGTGCCATTGGCAACCCTGGACACGCTCCACGTCGCGTCAGCATTGGAACTCGGCTCCGAGCGATTCTTGACCTTCGATGAACGGCAGGCAAAGCTGGCGCGGGCAGTGGGGCTGAAGGTGTCCTGAATTTTGACAACCGTCACACACTCGTCCAATGAGTATGTCGCCGTCGTTCCCGAGAGACTCAGGAACGATTTGTTCCACCGTGCGAGAAGGGCCATCGGCGCGGCAAAACAAGCATACTGCCGTTTGACTTAACTCAACGCGGTGGTTTGCCTCTATGCGAACGTACTCTCTTCGTACGTCCCATACACTTCGCGCAAAGCGTCGCAAATCTCCCCGACGGTCGCATAGGCCTTCACCGCGTCGAGGATGAACGGCATGGTGTTCGCGGGAGAAATCTTGCCGTCGGTCGGAGTCTTCGGTTCCTGCGCGGCGGCTCTTCTCAAGGCATCGAGTGTGCGCCGCACTTCGTCGTCCGAGCGGCGGGCGCGCAGCTTCTTCAGCTTCTCGCTCTGGTGCCGCGCCACCGACTCATCGATGTAGAGAATCTTCGGCGCTTCCTCTTCGACCACAAACTCGTTCGCCCCGACGGTGATCTTTTCTTTCGCCTCCGTCGCACGCTGAAACTGGTAGCTGGCCTCCGCAATTTCCTTCTGCGGATACCCTTTCTCAATCGCCTTCACCATTCCGCCCATCGCGTCGAGCTTGTCGAAATACTCGAACGCGCCCTTCTCCATGTCGAGCGTCATGCGTTCTACGAAGTACGAACCGGCGAGCGGATCGACCGTGTTCGCCACCCCCGACTCATACGCAATAATCTGCTGCGTCCGCAGCGCAATGCGTACCGCCTCTTCCGTCGGCAGCGCCAGCGCTTCATCATAGCTGTCGGTATGCAGCGACTGCGTCCCCCCCAGCACGGCTGCCAGCGCCTGCACCGCTACTCTCGCAATGTTGTTCATCGGTTGCTGCGCCGTTAGCGACACGCCCGCCGTCTGCGTGTGGAAGCGCATCAGCCACGTCCGCGGATTCTTCGCGACCCAGCGGTCTTTCATCAGCCGGTACCAGATCTTCCGTGCCGCCCGATACTTCCCGATCTCCTCGAAGAAGTCATTATGCGCATTGAAGAAGAAGCTCAGCCGCGGTCCGAACTCGTCCACATCGAGACCGCGCCGCCGCGCCCACTCCACGTACTCCACGCCGTCGTATATGGTGAACGCCAACTCCTGCAGCGCAGTCGACCCCGCTTCGCGAATGTGGTATCCGCTGATCGATATAGTGTTGAACTTCGGTGTGAACTTTGAGCCAAACTCGAACGTGTCAATCACCAGCCGCATCGACGGCGCCGGCGGATAAATATATTCCTTTTGCGCGATGTATTCCTTCAGAATGTCGTTCTGAATCGTTCCCGACACCTTTTTGAGATCGGCACCCTGCTTCTCGGCCACCGCCAGGTACATCGCCCATAGCACCGACGCCGGAGAGTTGATCGTCATCGAAACCGTCGTGTCTTCGAGTTTGATGCCGTCAAACAGAATCTCCATGTCTTCCAGCGAATCAATCGCCACGCCGCACTTGCCGACTTCGCCTTCGCTCATCATGTGGTCGCTGTCGTAACCCATCAGCGTCGGCAGGTCGAAGGCAACCGAAAGTCCGTGCCCGCCGTGCGCGAGCAGATACTTGTAGCGTTCGTTGGTCTCCTCCGGCGATGCGAATCCCGAGAACTGCCGCATCGTCCACATCTTGCCGCGATAGCCCGAAGCATGAATCCCGCGCGTGTACGGCGGCTGGCCGGGATAGTTCAGGTACCCGTCGTAACTCCAGTCTTCCGGCAGATCGGCCGGCGTGTACAGCCGCCGGATCGGCATGCCCGAAATCGTCGTAAATCGCGCCTGACCGTGCTCATCGACGTTCACACCGGTCGCCGCGCCAATCGCCTTCTCCGGCGATTTCTCCAGCGACGGCGCCAGCGTTTTCTCCGCCCATTGCTGCTCGGAGGCGGACGGATGGCGTTCGCCCTCAAAAACGTCGGCGATCAGCGATTCCACGACAGGCTTTCCGTTCGTCTTCTTGCTCTCAGGCATGTATTACCCCACCGTTTCCGCCCCAGGCCGACGTTGCAGTTTAGTAGATGCCCGCGCAGCGCACAAGCGATCTGACCTCTATTTACGAGACAGCTCCCACGCCTTCGCATATTTCCAGCTCACATACGTCGCGTGATACGCGTGCAGCAACAACCCCTCGCGGCCGTCGAGAAATCCCAGTCGAAGCACGTAGTTGTAAAAGAACGTCAACTTCGGCCTCAACCCGATGTCGATCAGGCTGAAGCCGCGTGGGCGCTTCGCCGCCGCCATCTGCGCGCCCAACGTCGAGTAGCGGTTCATGTGCTCGATATAGCTGTCGAGGGTCGGATAAGCGTGGTGCAGCAGATGGTTCTGCAACTGCGCCGACGGGCCGTCAAGCTGGATGTCCTCATGCACCAGCCGGTCTTCAAACTTCCCTGCTTCGCGCCGAAACAGTCGCAGCTTGCGGTCCGGATAATACCCGCCGTGCTTCATCCATCGCCCCAGGAAGAAGTTCTTCCGCGGAATCCAGAAGCCCGCCACTGACGGTTGCGCTCCCAGAACCTCGCGAATCTCCTGCGCCAGCGCCGGCTCCACTCCCTCGTCGGCATCGAGCGACAGGATCCACTCGCCGCTCGCCTTCTCCATCGCGAAGTTCTTCTGCCCGGCGAATCCCTTCCACGGCTCGACAAAAAACTTCGCCCCAGCCACCTCGGCCACCTCGCGCGTCCGGTCGGTCGAACCGGAGTCGAGCACAACAACCTCGTCAGCCCAGGCCACACTCGCCAGCGTGCGTGCCAGATTGGCTTCCTCGTTCAGCGTGATGATGACAACCGAGAGACTCAATCTCACCATCCTAATCGCCTCGCCAATTCCGCCAAAACAAAAAATCATGCCGCCCATTCCAGGCGGCATGTTCAACTCGGCTCAAACTGCTTTGCTACGACTTGGGCTCAGACGTGACCTGGCTCGGCTGGGACTGCGGCGTGCCTGGCGTTTTTTCCGACGCCGGAACGATTCCCGGAACCTTCGGCATCTTCTGCACTTTGCCCGACTCCGCTTCGTTCATGTCGATCCCCAGCTTGGCCAGCGTGTCGGCGGTGAACAGGTCCAGCTGCACCCGCGACTTTTCGTAATTCGTCGCAGCCGCCAGCACGTTCGACTCCGCCTGCGTCAGCGCGCTCGACGCTTGCAACACCAGCGTGGACGTGGACGCACCCAGCGAGTACTTCTTCTGCTCGGCATCAAGGTTTTCCCTCGCATAGTCACGCGCGGCGATGGCGGACTGCAACGCGGCATAATTTTGCTGCAAGGCGAACTGAGCATTGCGCACCTGCAGCGTGATGGTGTTTTCCTGCTGCTGTGCCGAGAGCTGCGCCTGCCGGTACTCCAGCACCGAGCGCACCTGGTCGGCCTGGTTCTGGCGGTTGCGCAGCGGTATATTCAGGTTCACCCCGATACCTTTATCCGGCGCCGAACTATTGAACAAGTTCCCGAACGCGTGCCCGTAACCGGTACTAGGAATCGTTCCCGGCGGAATGCAGTTGTCCGGCGGAGCGCCGGGGTTGCCGCACGTGAAGTAGGAGTTCTGGTCGCCAGCCAGTCCTGACGCACCGTAGAACGCGAAGACGTCGAGCGTCGGCAGTTGCAGGTTCTTGATCGCCTTCAAGCCGACCTGCCGGTTCGTGAGGTTGATCCGCGACTGAATGATCTCTGGGCGGTGCCGCAGAGCCTTATCGATCAACTGATCCAGCGGCGGTACCTCGAACGGCTCGTTGATCTGCAGCGTGTCGGTCGGGATGACCGGCGCCGCCGCCAGAATCGGGTCCGTGCTGTTGCGGGTGATCGCGTTCTTCATCAGCAATTGCTGCAATTGCAGGTTGGTCTGCGCCAGAATCAGGTTCTGCTTGGCGCTGGCCACTGAGCTCTTCGCCTGTACCACAGTAATTGGAGCCAGCGTGCCGATCTCCACCTGCTTTTCGTTGTCCGAAAGTGTCTTGTCCGCTAGATCCAACGCTCGCTGCTGCACCTTCACGTTCTCGTATGCGTTTACCAGGTCCCAGTAGATGTTTTCGATCTGCGACACCGTGGTCATGATCTGGTTCTGGTATGCAGCATCCATAATCGCCCGGTTGTTGCGCGCGATCTTCATCCAGCGCTGGTTGGCATTGAATCCAAATCCCTGCAGCACGTGCTGGCGAAGCTGGAAGTTGAACGACGAATTCAGGTACGGATTCACCGTATTGAAGATCGCGTTTGACGTGTTTCGGCTGTTGTTGAAGCCGACCGTCATTAACGTTCCGGTCGAGAAGCCCTGGGTGTAGCCGAAGTTGTATTGCTCCGTGTTCTGCGTGAGCTTGGGCGTACCGGTAAAGATGATGTTGGACTCCGGCGTGGTGACGCGCTGACCTTGAATCGTGCCCGTCAGCACCGGATCGAAGTTGTCGATGGGCGCGCCTTCACCTTGCGTGGAGGTCACGATACCGGCCGCGCCGGCGCCGGCTCCCGCAATCCCGATGCTGGTACCGCCCGCGCCACCGCCACTGGTTCCCGAGGTCGCGGTACTGCCCGCACCTCCTGGGGTTCCCTGCACCAGTCCGGTGTTGACGCCGAGAGCAGGAGAGCCGGACCCCGTGCGCAGAATGTCCACGTCCGCGGTGATCAGGTTATAGCGCTGGATGGCAATGTCGAGGTTGTTCTCCAGCGCCAGCGCCACCGCCTGGTCCAGCGACAGGTACATCTTGCCGTCATGGATGACCTGGTCAATCAGCGCCGTATTTGCAAAGGTCGCAGACGGCACGTTCCGAACACCCCACACCGACCAGAACTTGGGAATCTGCGACTGCCCGTGCGTGTAGTCCTGGTCGGAGTAGGGATGATCCTTGCCACTCGGCTTCGGCGCCTGGGGCATCGGTGTGAGCGCTTCGGACATGGCTGCGGTCGTCGGAGTGGTAGCCTGCGTGGTCGGTGCGGCAGGTGGCGCTGTCGGTTCCTGCGCGAACGTTGCCGTTGCCAGTAAACCCACGAGCACACAAGTAAGAAGTTTTCGGCACGCGTCATTCACCGAACAAAAAAGCGGCATTCCCTTCTCTCCAGAAAAGTGCATGTGAACTCAGTGTCCTTCTTGAGAATTCCTGTCGCCTGTCTCTAGTACGGAGCAGACGCCCGGAAGGTTCACGTGCATTCGGGCGTCAGGCGCGGGTGCAGTCGATTCGGGTCCCGTAAGTTGCAGTAATGGCTTAGTATAGCTGACGCAACCGGTCCAATGAGCGGCGCTGCCTCTGGCTTTACAGGTCTTTACATTGGCCCTGATTCGCGACTTGATTGGTGAGGACGACACTTGAGCCGCAACCTCAAGATTACCTTGGCCTACGATGGTTCCGAATTTCACGGATGGCAGGTGCAACCCGCCCTACTGACCGTGCAAGGCGTTCTGGCTGAATGTCTTGCACGGATTACCGGCGAAAACCTACTGCCCCAGGGCTCGGGACGCACGGATGCTGGGGTTCACGCCCTTGCCCAGGTCGCCTCGGTTTGCATTGCGTCGCCAATTCCCGAACGCAACCTGCAAGTCGCGCTCAACGACATTCTTCCGCCAGCCGTGCGAGTAACCGGTGTCGAAGCGGCGGAGGACGACTTTCATGCTCGCCATTCGGCCACGGCAAAGACCTATCGCTATCGCATCTATCGCGGCGAGATTTGTCCGCCATTTCTTGCGCGTTATGTCCATCACGACCCCTATCCGATGGACGAAGAGGCCATGATTCAGGCCTCCGGCCTTATCGTCGGAACATTTGACTTCACCTCATTTGCTGCGTCCGATCCGGAGCGCTCCGCGCGCATCGCTGCCACGTCGTGTTCCCACGACGAATACTCCGACCTGCTGACCCTGAAGCACGGCAACGTTCGCACGATTCATTCTTCGCTGTGGGCCCGTACCGCCGACGAGTTCAGTTACACCGTTCGCGGCAACGGATTTCTTCACCACATGGTGCGCAACCTGGTCGGAACTTTTCTGCAAGTGGGTAAGGGATCACTGACAGCCGACGACATTCCTGCCATCCTTGCGTCGAAGGACCGCAGCGCTGCGGGCGCCACCGCTCCCGCAGCCGGTCTGTATCTGGTCAGTGTGGAGTATGGAATGTTATGAGCCCGACCACCCTTCTCACCGCGACAGAAACCCTGATCAGCACCAACCCCGCGACCGGCGAGAAACTCGTAGAACTCCCCTGTGCCACGCCGCAAGAAGTGGTTGATGCGGTCGCGCGAGCGCGAAAAGCGCAACCCGCATGGGCAGCGTTGCCCGTGCGTGAGCGTGTCGCCGTCCTCAAGCGCTTTCAGCGCAATTTATCTGACCATCGCGAACGGATTGCAGAGCTCATTTCGCGCGAGGCCGGTAAGCCGACCGTGGAGGCCCTCAACACCGAAGTCATGGTGGTGCTTGACTCAACCGAGTTTTGCATCCGCAAAACCCACAGTTTCCTCCGCGACGAACCGCTGCCGCACGACAACCTCGCCATGAAGACCAAGCGCGGCCGCCTGGTGCGCGAACCCTATGGCGTCATCGGAATCATCGCGCCCTGGAACTATCCCTTCTCCACCCCGGCCATCGAAACCATCGGCGCACTCGCCGTCGGCAACGCCGTGGTCTTGAAGCCCTCCGAGTTCACCCCGCTCGTCGCGCTCGAACTGCAGAAGCTGATCTATGCCGCGGGACTCAACCCCGACCTGTTGCAGGTCCTCATTGGCGCTGGGCCGGTAGGAGCTGCTTTGCTCGAAGCCGACATCGACAAAGTTATCTTCACCGGCAGCGTCGCCACCGGAAAGCGCATTGCCGAAGCCGCCGCCAAACGGCTTTTGCCGGTGGTGCTCGAGTTGGGCAGCAAAGATCCGATGATTGTGCTGGAAGACGCCAACCTCGATGTCGCCACCAGCGGCGCGGTCTGGGGCGCGATGATGAACTGCGGTCAGACGTGTCTGTCCATCGAGCGCTGCTACGTGCAGCGCCGCGTGTATGAGAAGTTCCTCGAACTCTGTAAGCAAAAGATCGAGAAGCTCCGTATCGGCGAAGGGCTGGGTTCGGAAGTCGAGATGGGCCCACTCATCCACGAGCGCCAGCTGCGCACCGTCGAGGAGCACGTCCAGGATGCCGTGGCGCGCGGCGCTCGTCTGCTCACCGGAGGCCGCCGGCTGCCCGAGCTCGGGCCGAATTTCTACGCCCCCACTCTTCTTGCCGACGTCACCCACGAGATGCGCATCATGCAAGAGGAGACCTTCGGACCTGCTCTTCCAGTTGCTCCATTTGATACTGACGAGGACGCCGTGCGCCTGGCGAACGACACCCAATTCGGCTTGGCCGCCAGCGTATGGACGCGCGACAACCAGCGTGGCGAGGCCATTGCCCGGCGCGTCCGTTCCGGAACCGTGATGGTGAACGATGCCATATCGGCATTCGGAATTGCCGAGGCCCCGCACGGGGGATTCGAGCAGAGCGGCATCGGTCGAGCCCATGGCGAACTGGGTCTGGAAGAGATGGTTTTGACCAAATACCTGGATGTCGATCTGTTGCCGCAGATGAAGAAGGTTTGGTGGTACGGGTATAGCAAGTCGTTCCAGCAGCAGATGTCTGGATTCGTCGACATGCTTTTTGGCCGCGGAATTGTCACCCGACTTAAGGGAGCCATTGGTGCAGTGAACGCGCTGGTGCGCAAAGACCGGCTCTAACCTGCGTTAGAATAGTCTGTCGCCGACCAACCGGAGACCCTACGAGTATCGCGCCGCAAGGTGTCCGCCATCATGCCTGAACACGCCGAACCCGCCCAGTTGCCCAAGCACAAGGTCAAGTACAAACAGCAGTACCAACGCGCCTGCAATGAGAAGGACGAGAAGGGCAAACTCTGCGGCGGCCACTTAAAGCGCTGGTTCTACACCGCCGACGTCATCGAAGTGGCTTGCGGCGACGTGCGCCAGGCGTATGGCGAAAACGGCGAGCTCTACCGCTGTGAACATTGCAAGACGCTCTACCTGCCCGGCGAGGACGAGCCTCGCGGCAAGAACGTTGCCGGCGTCGGCAAGCCATCGATCTTCGGCGTGACCGTCGAGCCGAAGGCTCCCGCCGCCAAACCGTCGTGAAATAGGTGTTATAGCTGACTAGTTAACTAGTACCGTAACTTATTAAGTTGCTGATTTAAAAGAGGATGGCAAGCTTCGGCGCTGTGGGGCGCTGAAGCAATTTACGGCGATCGACCCTTCATCACGAAAGACTCCAGTGCCGGCAGAAGTCTCTGAACTCATCTACGACTGGAACGGAATCCACGCGGCGTCCTCCAAACCCGCGGGCCCTGTCTTGCTCAACGATGAGTCCCTTCGCGATGGTCTCCAGTCGCCTTCCGTACGAGACCCCTTCGTAGAAGACAAAATTGAGATCCTTCACCTGATGGATGCGCTCGGGATCAATATGCTCGACATCGGACTCCCCGGTGCCGGACCCCGCGCCTTCGCTCACTGCGAGGCCCTCGCCTCAGAAATCGGCCGCGCCAGGCTGAAAATCAAACCCAACTCCGCCGCCCGCACCCACGAAAACGACATCCGCCCGATCGGGGAAATCGTGCAGCGGACGGGAGTTCCCATCGAGGCGGCGACGTTTATCGGCTCCAGCCCCATTCGCCGCTACACCGAAGACTGGACTGACGACTTCCTGCTTCGCACCACCGAGAACGCAGTGAAGTTTGCCGTGTCGCTGGGCCTTGAGGTCATGTACGTCACCGAGGACACTACGCGCTGCGACCCCGCCACCATCAAGCGCCTCTACACAACCGCGATTAACTGCGGCGCACACGCTATTGTCATCTGCGATACCGCTGGGCACGCCACGCCGATGGGTACAGTCGCCCTCATGCGGTTCGTGTTCGACGAGGTGGTGAAGCCCTCCGGCCGCGACATTCGTGTCGAGTGGCACGGTCACTGCGACCGCGGACTCGCCGTTGCCAACGCCATGGCGGCCATGGTCGCCGGAGCGCACGTCCTCCACGGCACCGCTTGCGGCATCGGCGAGCGCGTCGGTAATACCCAGATGGACCAGTTGCTGGTGAATCTCAAACTCATGGGGATCGAGCCCTGGGCCAGCCAGGACCTGAGCAAGCTCAAGGACTACTGCGTCGCCGTCTGTCGCGCCACCGGTGTGCCCATTCCGCACAACTACCCGGTGGTGGGCGAAGATGCGTTCAAGACCGCCACCGGCGTTCACGCCGCGGCTGTCATCAAGGCCTATAAGAAGCATGATGAAGTGCTGGCCAACACCATCTACTCTGGCGTGCCCTCGCATTACTTCGGCCTGAAGCAGATCATCGAAATCGGCCCCATGAGCGGCAAGTCGAACGTGCAATTCTGGCTGCAACAGCGCGGTATTGCCGCCAGCGCCGAGTTGGTGAATCGCATTTTTGAAAAAGCCAAGCGTTCGCCGCGCCTGCTCACCGAAGCGGAAATTCTTGAATGCTGCCGCGCTACCGGAGCGCGGGCTGAGCCAACCCAGCCTTAGCCCAAAGGACCTAACCGTCAAAATGCAGCTAACAGTCCGCAGCCGGGTTCTTGAATATTATATTCCTTGACACGTATATACTGTGTAAAGTATATAAAGAACGTGGATTCCGTTTTCGAGATCATTGCCGAGCCGAACCGCCGCGCGATATTGGGCCTGCTGGCCTCGTCACCACAGTCGGTAGGCCAGATCGAGCGTCAACTGCGCATGCCGCAACCCACCGTGTCCAAGCACCTGCGGGTGCTGCGCGAGGCCGGTATTGTGGAGTCCACCGTGGACGCCCAGCGCCGTCTTTACCGATTGAAGCCTGAGCGACTTCAGGAGTTGGATGCGTGGCTGGTGCAGTTCCGCCGATTTTGGTCGGCCCACGTAGATGCTCTCGAGCGCCATCTCGACCGCATGGATCAAGCGAGTCCGACAAAGAACAGGGACAAGACCTCGAAGCGGCCCAAGCCGTGAACGACAAAGGAGAAATGCGATGAAGATCAAACTGACAAGCGTGTACGTTGACGACCAGGAGAAAGCCCTGCGCTTCTATACCGAGGTGCTGGGCTTCGTGAAGAAGTCCGACTTCAGCAACGGACCCTATCGCTGGCTAACAGTGGTCTCGGCCGAGGAGCCGCACGGCACCGAGTTGCAGTTGGCGCTTAACAACAACCCGGCTGCGAAGACCTTCCAGCAGGCCTTGTTTCAGCAAAATCAGCCCGCGGCCATGTTTTTCACCGATGATCTGCAGGCTGATTATGAGCGCATGAAGACAAACGGCGCTCAATTCACCATGCCCCCAACGGACGTGACCGCATCGAAGATCGCTATGTTGAACGACACCTGCGGTAATCTCGTTCAGCTCACGCAGCTGATGCACTGGCAGGGCTGACGCTCTGCAGGATGGAAGAGGAAGATGAACGATCGTGAGCCGTACTCGCCGGGCCCTGCCAGCGGGGCGCAGGTTCGCAAGGAGGGAGATAAGTGGACGCTCATTCTCGCCCGAGAGCTGCGCCACTCTCCGGAAAAAGTCTGGCGGGCACTAACCGACCCGGCGCATCTGCGCGAGTGGGCTCCGTTCGTCGTTGACGCCGACCTGGGTACGGCTGGAAGAGTGCATCTCACCTGGGTTGGTAACCCCACGCCGCAGGAAACCACCGTGACCCGAGCCGATGCACCCGAGGTGCTTGAATTTGGTGACATTCGGTGGGAGCTTGAGACGCTCGGTGACGGTACGCGCGTTACTCTCTGGCACAAGATCGATCGCCGATTCATCACCTGGGGGGCCGCGGGTTGGCACATCTCTTTCGACATCCTGGATCGCCTTCTCAATGGAACTCCGATCACCCGCATCGCCGGTGCTGACGCGATGAAGTTTGAAGGTTGGCAGCGACTAGTCTCCGAATACGCGAAGCAGTTCGGAGTTGAAGCGCCCAACTATCCGCGCAAAGGAGACTAACCCTGAGCCGCGGAATCCCGAATAAGATTCTGCGACGACCACTAACCGCGCTTATCTTTCATCCACTCGCTCCGCGCCGTAGGCAGACTCACTACGTGAGATTCGAGCCTCCGCTAAGATTATCTCCACGAAAACTCTCCCCCGTTCGTTCGTATTACCATCAGACATGGCCCTGGGACCTCAGCACCGCACTTCAATTGCGCGCTTCCTGTCTTCCGATGCCAACGAATCGCACGGGCAGCGCTTGGCCCACCAAGCCGTTGCGCGCCTGGCCGAACTGCGCTCCGTTCACGAAGCATTTGCCTGGTTCCGCGCCCACGCGCGCCAACTCGAAGACCTCCAGCTTGAAGTCACCGCGATTCCGGCGCCACCTTGGGGCGAAGCCGCCCGCGCCGCTTGGCTGCGTTCGCAATTCGAGTCCTTCGGTCTCTCCCAGGTTCATCAGGACGAACTCGGCAACGTCTTTGGCGTTTTACCCGGCACTGATGCGAACGCGCAGTTTATCGCGCTCAGCGCCCACCTTGACACTGTCTTCCCCGGCGGCACGCCGATCCAGGTCACTCGCGAAGCCAGCCGGCTCTACGGCCCGGGCATCTCCGACAACGGCGCAGGCCTCGCCGCGCTGCTTGCGATAGCCAAAGTACTCAGTGAAGTTCCCATCCCCCGCGCCGCGCCGATCCTGCTCATCGGCAACGTCGGCGAAGAAGGCGAAGGCGATCTGCGCGGCATGCGCCACATCTTCGAGCAGCCTCGCTGGCTCCAATCGATTGCCGCCAGCGTCGTACTCGACGGCGCCGGCACCGACACCGTCATCGCTGAAGGCCTCGGCAGCCGCCGCTACGAAGTCACCGTACGCGGCGCCGGCGGACACTCCTGGAGCGACTTCGGCATCCCAAACCCCGTTGTGGCCCTGGCACGCGTCATCAGCCGGTTCAGCGAAACCTCAGTTCCAGCTACCCCCAAGACCACCTTCAACGTCGGCACTATCGAAGGCGGCACCTCCGTCAACTCAATTCCTCAATCTGCCACGATGCGCGTCGATACCCGCTCCGCCTCCGTCGAACAACTCGACCGGCTCGAGCGCGCCCTACGCGACGCCGTGAAAGAGGCGATCGCTGAAGTCACCGGACGCCGCCGCAGCGAAGTCCTCGCCGCCGAGATCAAGGTCATTGGCGACCGACCCGCTGCCGATCTTCCCTCCGACTCGCGGCTGCTCAAGCTCGTCCGCGCAGTCGACACGCAACTCAGCAACGCGGCCCGCATCCAGCGCGCCTCCACCGACGCCAACATTCCGCTCTCGCTCGGCCGCGAAGCCGTCGCTATCGGCGCAGGCGGCAACGGAGGTGGTGCCCATACGGTCAACGAGTGGTACGACCCCTCAGGCCGCGATCTCGGCCTTAGACGCATCTTGCTGTTGATCCTCGCTCTGAGCGGAGTCGCCGAAGAATGAGAACTGCCGCCGTCGCTTGCCTATGTCTCCTCATGTTCGAGTGCAGCACAATCGCGCAAAACACTCCCAGGCCGCCCGACATCATCTTCGTCAACGGCGACATCTATACCCAGACCAAGCCCGCCCGCGCGCAGGCCCTCGCCGTGCGCGACGGCCGCATTATCGCCGTCGGCTCGAATGAAGAAATCAAGAAGCTCAAGGGCGCGCAAACGAAGGTCGTTGAGCTTGGCGGTCACTTCGTCATGCCCGGCTTTAACGACGCTCACGTGCATCTCGCCAAAGGTGGCCTCCAAAAGTTAAACGTCAACCTCGTCGGCTGCCAAAACCTCAAGGAAATGCAGCACCGCGTCAGCCTCAAGGTGGATCAAGCAGCGCCCGGCCAGTGGATCGTCGGCGGCGGCTGGGACCACACCCTCTGGCCCGTCCAGACACTGCCGACCCGCCAGGACATCGACCTCATGACGAACGGTCATCCCGCGATTTTCGTCCGCGTGGACGGCCACATCGCCATCGCCAACACCGCCGCGCTGCAGGCCGCGGGCGTCACGGGCAAAACCAAACCCCCTGAGGGAGGCAAGATCGACCTCGACCCCAATGGAGAGCCCACCGGCATTCTCCGCGAAGGTGCGCAAGAGCTGGTCTTCAAAATCGTGCCGCCGCCCACGCATGCGCAACTCCGCGAGGCCACCGAGATCGCTCTCGCCAACGCCGCTCGCTGGGGCATCACCTCGGCCCAGGACAACTCCTCCTGGGATGCCTTCCTCGTTTACGAGGATCTGGAGCGCGACGGCAAGCTCACCCTCCGCATCGCCGAGTGGCTGGCTTTCTCCGATCCCGTTTCCACCCTCGAGCAGCATCGCGCCCAACACCCGCTCACCGATCCCCTGCTCCACACCACCATGCTCAAAGGCTTCATGGACGGCTCGCTCGGCTCGCGTACAGCCGCGCTGCTCGCGCCCTATGCCGACGACGCCGGCAACTCCGGTCTGCCGCAGTACGAGCAGGACAAGTTGAACCAGATGGCCAGCGAGCGCGCCGCCTCAGGGTTCCAGCTCGGCTTCCACGCCATAGGCGACCGCGCCGCGCAAATGGCGCTCGACGCCTTCGCCGTAGCGGCAGCTAGCCCCAAAGCGCATCCCGCAGCGGGGGCCACGTCGCGGCATGATTTCCGCTTCCGGATCGAGCATGATCAGGTCATCGCGCCCAACCAGTTCGCGCAATACCAGAAGCTCGGCGTCATTGCCTCCGTGCAGCCGTGCCACCTGCTCACCGACATGAACTGGGCGATGGACCGCATCGGTCTCCAGCGCGCGAGGACTTCTTACCCCTGGAAGCAGTTCCTCGACAACGGCATCCCGCTCGCCTTCGGCACCGACTACCCGGTCGAGCCGATCAATCCGTTCCGCAATCTGTACGCTGCCGTAACTCGTAAAAACGAAGCCGGCACGAAGGAGTACTTTCCCGAGGAGAAGCTGACCATCGAGCAGGCCATTGCCGCCTACACGACTGGCTCCGCCTATGCCGAGTTCGCCGAGAAGCAGAAAGGTACGTTGGCGCCGGGGATGCTAGCTGACTTCGTTGTCCTCGACCGCGACCTGATGAAGGTTGCGCCCGCTGACATTCTCAAGGTACAAGTTCTGCGAACAGTTGTTGGCGGCAAGACCGTCTTCGAAGTGCCACAGTAACCGCAGCAGATGGCGTAGATTGCAGGTTGACGAGGTTCGGCAACCGTGCGTCCAATACCCTAACCACGCCTCGTGACGGAGTCCCAGTCGCTGCACGCCAGGGCTAATTTGCAACGTATAATTTGGGTTTGGGTTCTAGGTGGAGGAGATTTCATGGATTCGCAACCGATGGGTTTCAAGGAGAGGCTCAAGGCCAACCGTTTCGCCTCGACCTTGGTCATTCTGGCGACGCTGTCGCTGGGCATTCTGATCGGCACGGTGGTGTCGTCCGGCGTTAAGGGCAAAGAAAAGGCCGTTTCGTCCTCCGACGCCACGCCCCTCACCGTTCCAAACCCGACACAGCTCTCAAATCAGTTCTCGCAGATCGCTCGCCAGCTTGAGCCCTCGGTGGTCAACATTAATTCCGAAATCACTGTCTCCAACCCGCACAAACGCGGCCCGTCGCAAGACGACGACAACGGCGGCGATGACAACTCGATGCAGGACTTCTTCAACCGTTTCTTCGGCGGGCAGGGCGGCGGTCAGATTCCCGGTATGCCCAACGGTGAAGACATGCGTGAGCGCGCCACCGGCTCCGGCGTGATCGTCGATTCCAAGGGTTACATCGTCACCAACGCCCACGTCGTCGACAAGGCCGACCGCATCCGCGTGAAGTTGATGAGCGATCCCGCCACCGTTACCTACGAAGCCACAGTCATCGGCACCGATAAGGAAACCGACCTTGCCGTCGTCAAGATCGACGCCAAAAAGCCCCTGCCGGCCGCCAAGATGGGCAACTCCGACAGCATGCAGGTGGGCGACTGGGTGCTTGCCATTGGAAGCCCCTTTGGACTGGAAGAAACCGTCACCGCCGGAATCGTTTCCGCCCGTGGCCGCAACATTGTTCCGCAGCGCCAGTTTCAGTCGTTCATTCAGACCGACGCCGCTATCAACCCCGGTAACTCCGGCGGCCCGCTCGTAAACATGAACGGCGAAGTCATCGGCATTAACACCGCGATTTTCACCAGCGGAGGCGGCTACCAGGGTGTCGGCTTCGCCATGCCCTCGAATACCGTCGTCAGCGTCTACAACCAGCTCATCGGCCCGGACCACAAGGTCTCGCGAGGCTCTATTGGCGTCGAATTCAATGCCGTGCCCAATCCCGCCGTGCAGCGCGTTTACGGCGTCTCCAGCGGAGTCACCGTCGCCAACGTCACGCCTGGCGGCCCCGCTGCCAAGGCCGGGCTCGTCACGGGCGACACGATCGTCTCGGTCAACGGCAAGGACGTCGCCACCGGCGACGAGTTGGTTGCCGAAATCTCCTCTCTCAAGCCTGGCAGCACCGCCAAGCTCGGCTACGTCCGCAACGGCAAGCAGAGCACCGTGGACGTGACCATCGCCGACCGCTCCAAGCTCTTCGCCTCCCGCCTCGGGGAAGAAGACGAGGGCGGCGGATTAGCTGCCCCGCAGGAAAACAAGCTCGGGGTCACGGTCCGCGACATCACGCCGGAAATGGCCGACCGCATGAAGCTGCCTAACTCCAAGGGCGTCGTGGTGCAGGATGTCAAGCCGGGCGGCTTTGCCGACAACGTCGGCCTCGGTCGCGGCGACGTCATCCTGGAAGGCAACAAGCAGCCCATCAACAGCGAAGCCGACTTCCAGAAGTTTCAGTCGCAGCTCAAGTCCGGACAGGATGTCGTCTTCCTCGTTCGCCCGCGCGGCCTGGGTCCCAACGGCGGAACGGTCTTCATGGGAGGCACGCTGCAGTAGCGGCTCCGGCTCCAGCACCCCGCAAAGGGAATCGTCCAATTTTGGGACGATTCCCTTTTGGAACCGGCATTTCCCCAGTAAATGACGGCGTTCATTTTTGTGTTTCCAATTTCGTGAACGCTTGTTTACAATCGAACGCGTTTACAGGAATTCATAGATTCTCCCAGAGGTGTAATGCTTGCGCTTTAATCTACGAATTCTCCAGTCAGCCGCCATTGCAGCCACGTTGCTGATGGCCATTGGCGCCACCGCCGCCACCGGATCGGGTAAACACACCAAGACTTCTTGCAAGACTCATAGCTCCTTCAAGTCCGGCAAATCGAGCAATAAATCCTCCAATCACAAGTCGGCCAGCGCCAAGTCCGGCAAAAAGGGCAGGTCGTCCAAGTCCGCCTCGAAGGGCCAGAGCGGCATCGACTCGGAACGCACCACACAGATCCAGCAGGCGCTCATCCGCGAGCACTACCTTTCGGGTGAACCCACGGGCAAGTGGGACCAGTCCACGAAGGACGCCCTGGTGAAGTTTCAGGAGGACAACGGCTGGCAGACCAAGTCGGTTCCCGACTCGCGGGCGCTGATCAAGTTGGGCCTCGGCCCGGACAAGAAGGGCCTTCTGAATCCGGACACCGCCGCTATGATGACCCCACACGAGCTTGGCGCGTCCAACGACGCCCAGCCGGGCGGTGCTGCCCAGCAGTAGCGATTAAGCGATCCTTGCTATCACACATGTGCTAATGCTCGCCTAGGTGCACCCACGGCATCTCATCGTCTACTCGATGACCGGCCAGGAATGCCGCACTGGCGGACAAGCGTCGCTTCGCGTTCGGGCACGAAGTCGATTTGCGGGTGTGAAACGAGAGGAGCAAGTATCCATCAAGAGAGGTGGTTTCGCGGCAAACACAAATACACCCCCAAAAAGACAACCAGGGCGTCCACGGGAAACTCTTCTCAACGCCTCTTCGGCAAACGCCTGTCTTTCGGCGCGCTGCGCCCAGATTTCTGCCTCCTCAACCACCACTTTCGATGTACAATTCTTCCGCGTCAGGCTTGCCAGTTGTACTTTCCGCTTCAATTCGACCGATAATTCCGCAAGCGGAAGCATCATTACGGCACGCGAGGGGGGTTTGTGAAACTCAAGGCCACGTTGTTTGCAGTGGTATTGGCTGTGTTGTTTGTGTCGTTCAGTGAACTGCAGGGGCAGACGACAGCTCCGGCACCGGCGCGCAAGAAGCGGGTCGCAGTCTTTGACTTCGACTATGCGACTGTGCAGACGGCATCCGCGGCCGCCTTCGGCACCAATGT
>Ga0335071_10000694_pt1 | contig 36612 bp, 29 predicted proteins | sample Lox_Sample_15_FD_206724 | JGI IMG/M metagenome (GOLD analysis project Ga0335071, IMG submission 206724) | Soil microbial communities from Loxahatchee National Wildlife Refuge, Florida, United States - Lox_Sample_1.5 | ecosystem: Environmental > Terrestrial > Soil > Wetlands | place: USA...
TGCCGTTCGTGTTCAGTTTCATCATATTCGTTTTCGGCACGATCAGCTTCAGCCTGTATGCCGTGGCATATCGGGACGGGCTCAGAAAACTCCAGGTGCGGCAAGCCTGACATAGCTATCAGTGGCTGTCCCTTCCGGGACAGCCACGAGTTTTTTAGGGGGACTGGTTTGGATAGTAGAGTAAATTCTCCGGTACAATAAGCTTCTCATGGATACCTGGCGCCTCCTCCAAACCCCGCCCGATCACGGCGCCTGGAATATGGCCGTGGACGAAGCCATCCTGGAAGCAGTCGGGAGCGGCGTTGCCCAGCCGACCCTGCGCCTGTATGCCTGGAAGCCGGCCTGTCTCTCGCTCGGCTATGCCCAGCCCTCCGGCGACGTGGACTTGCCTCGCCTGCAAGCACGCGGCTGGGAGCTGGTCCGCCGCCCGACCGGCGGACGGGCAGTCCTCCACACCGATGAGCTGACCTACGCGGTGATCGCCCCGTTGGGAGACCCGCGGGTGGCCGGAACGCTGCTCGAGTCATACAGCCGACTGGCGCAGGCACTGGTCAGGGCGCTGGATTTGCTCGTCCTGCCGGTGCAAATCCAGGAGCACGCCGAAACGCCTTCCGGGCGAAACACCAATCCGGTCTGTTTCGAAGTTCCCTCCACCTACGAGATCACGGTGGGCGGGAAAAAGCTGATCGGCTCGGCCCAGGCCCGCCGGAAGGAAGGCGTCCTCCAGCACGGCTCGCTCCCGCTGACGGGCGACCTGACCCGCATCCTCCAGGTGTTGGCCTATCCCGACGAAACTGCCCGCAGCCGCGCCGCGGAGCGCCTGCTCGCCCGGGCGACCACCGTGGAAACTGCCCTCGGTCGACCCGTAAGCTGGGAGCAGGCGGCCGAGGCTTTCGCCGCAGCCTTCCGGTCCGTCTTCAAGTTGGACCTGCGGCCCGGGGAGCTCACCGCAAAAGAGAAAGACCGCGCCGAACACCTTGCAGCGGACAAATACGCGCATGTCGAATAGGCATAAAAACAAAACGGCTGAAGCATAATTCGCTTCAACCGTTTTCAAACCCGGGGGAGGGGGTGCGATCAGGGGGTCGCCGGGACGAAGTGGACCTGTTTGTAACCCAACGACTGGAAGAACCAGCCCAGGTACGTCTGGGCGTTCGTGGAGGCCAGATTCAAGATCCCGTCGTCGAGGGCGGCTTTGCGGATCTCGCTTTCGGCCACCTGGCGCGCCTGGGTCTCCAGGTTTGGATCGGGACGGGTCAGGAAACCGGTATCGCGCGAATACACGTAGGATTTGTCGTTGTCCAGGGTGGCGACCAGGATTTCCGCCTGCGGCAGGCGTACATTCAATACGCCATCCTGCAACTGCAGGTCGGACGAATCGATCTTGCTCATGTCGATGCCGGCGATCACATAGCCATGCGCCACGAAGAGGAGTTTATCCCCCAGCAAGGGATCCAGAACGCCGTGGTCGATCTCGGCGGTAATGACCTTTTCGACTGTGTAGCGGATCGTCTCCAATCGCGCCAGGGCCTGCACTTGATCGATGATCGTGACCGGGTCCGGCAGGATCGTGGGAGTGGGATGGAGGAAATTGGCGACCTGCGTGCTCAGCTCCTGGTTGGTCTGCCGCAGCGGGGACAAGGCCTCGTTAAAGCTACGATTGACCAGGACAACCACCAACCAGATTGCCAGGATCACGGCCAATGCCACGACGATTTTCAAAATGGTCGACAAACGGGGGGAGGAATTTTTGGTCTCCATGTAACAATTATACCGAATATCCCATCAATCACTTGCCTAATCGAATAATCAGAGCTATCATAATAGCGTCCCTGGGGATATCCCCCGACAACCAAAATCCATGAGAGGAGAAATGTATGAAGAAAGCGTATTTGTTTGTTTCGATGATCGCTGTAGTTGCCATGCTGCTTGCGGCCTGCGGCCAGGCGGCAGCCACCCCGGCACCCGTCGTGCCTGTCCTTCTGCCCACCGTACCGTTCAATCCCCCGACGCCGGTGCCCCCGACGGTCACGCCGACCCCTATCCCCGCCCCCGTCTGCACCCTGCTGTCTGATGCCCCAGCAGCTCCTGCCGCAGGCAAGCTCGGCTCCGCCGACAATCCGATCGTGATCACCTTCGTCCCCTCCGGCGACACCGGCAAGATCACCAAAGCCGGCACCGCCATTGCGGACTGCTTGAGCCAGATGACCGGCCTCAGCTTCAAGATGGAAGTCGGTACGACCTTCGCCGCCTCCATCGAAGCCATGGGCGCCGAAAAGGCCCAGGTGAGCTTCCTGAACACCTTCTCCGTCCTCCTGGCCGAGCAGAAATACGGCGTCGTGCCCGCCCTGGTCGCCATCCGCAAGTACGCCACGAACGATCTCGATCCGGACAAAGGCCTCGCCGGCCAGCTCGAGCCTTTCTACAAGGGCCAGTTCATCGCCAGCAAAGCCTCCGGGATCACCAGCTTCGCCGACCTGAAGGGCAAGACCTTCTGCTTCGTCGACCCGAACTCGACTTCCGGTTACATCGTGCCGCGCATCATCCTCAAGGCCAATGGCATCGATCCGGACACCGATTTCAAAGCCACGGTCAACGCCGGCTCCCATCCGAATGTCGCCATCGGCGTCTACAAAGGCGACTGCGATGCAGGCGTAACCTTCATCAACGTCCTGACGGATACCGCCACCAACCTGGCCGCCACCTATCCTGACATCACCGACAAGGTCGTGGTCTTCGCGGTCACCGACAAGATCCCGAACGATGGCATGCAGTTCATCAAGAACCTGGATCCCAAGATCAAGGCCGTCATCGTCGAAGGTATGCTGGCCATGGCTGCCGATCCGGGCGGGAAAGCCGTCCTGAAGAGCCTGTACAACTACGATTCCTTCCAGCAAGTTGATCCGAACTTCTACGACGCTTTCGCCGCTGTGCTCAAGAAAGCCGGCGTCGATCCCGCCACGCTCGTCAAGTAATTTGCTTTTCAAGCCTGGCAGGTCGTGATGACCTGCCAGGCTCTTTTTTTTGGAGACCACCGTTCAACAGCGAAGAACTCCTATGCTAAAAATCGAAAATCTCACCAAGGTCTATCCGAACGGCACCCAGGCTCTCAAAAACGTCAGCTTCGAAGTCAAGGACGGGGAGTTCCTGGCGGTCATCGGCTTGAGCGGGTCGGGAAAATCCACCCTTTTGCGCTGCATCAACCGGCTGATCGAACCCACCTCCGGCAAGGTGCTCTGGAACGGACAGGATGTCACCGCAGCCTCCGGTGCGGATATTCGCAAGATCCGGCGCCAGATTGGGATGGTTTTTCAGCAGTTCAACCTGGTCAAGCGTTCTTCCGTGATGGCGAACGTCATGTCGGGGCGGCTCGGCTACGTCAACACAATGTCGAGTTCCCTGGGAGTGTTTTCTGCGGAAGACAACCAGCGCGCCCTTGCCAGTCTCGACCAGGTTGGCCTGGCAGACAAGGCCCACGTACGCGCCGATTCGCTCTCCGGCGGCCAGCAGCAGCGCGTCGGGATCGCCCGCGCCCTGATGCAGGAACCCAAACTGATCCTGGCGGATGAGCCGGTCGCTTCGCTTGACCCGGTCCTGGCGCATTCGATCCTCAAATACCTCGAGCAGCTGAACAAGGAACGCGGCATCACTGTCATCTGCAGCCTCCACTTTCTGGATCTGGTCCACCGCTACGCCACCAGCGCGATCGCCCTCAAGGACGGTGAACTGGTCTTCCAGGGACTGCCCAAGCAGATCGATGATGCCCAGTTCAAGGCCATCTACGGACAGGAAGCCGAGCGCGTTTCGATCATCTAGCCTCCCGATCCGGGCACATCTTCGACTCCACCCTCTGCGTCTCCAAAAATCCATATGGCAAATCCCAAGAAAAAACCGACGCCTGCCGACCACGGCATCTTGCTGGCCATTTGTTCGCTTGTCGTTCCCGGGCTTGGTCAGATGGTCCAGAAAAAACGCGGCCGGGGCGTGGTGATCTTCCTGGCCACCCTCGTGCTGGTCTACATCACCGATTGGTTCTTCGTCCATCAGAACATCGGGAAAGTCAGCCTCGGCAAATTGACCACCAGCTGGTTGTGGCTGCCGTTGATCCTCTACTGGCTCTGGAATGTGCTCGACTCGTACAGCCTGGCCGTGAAACGGAAATTCAGCCTCGTACCCGGGGTCCTTCTCGCCGCCTTGATCATGTACGTGGTCGCCTGGAATGTCACGGATGTCAAATTGAACCGACTGGTCGAGCGGATCAATGACGCACGCACCGTGGCGACCAACCTGCTCAATCCCGACATGATCACCATGACGGTCGACGGCCAGGATCAGATCTGTGCATGGAAGTGCATGTACACTTATATCGGCGATAAACTGGCTCACCGGACGCCGGCCGGACCGATCCGGGTAAGTGACAACCTGCTCGACATCGTTGGCCGGGTCAAACTGGTCGCCCCGGCGAACTGGCAGGTAAAGCTTGGGCTGGCGCAATCAGGCGGCAAAGTCAAGACATTCGTCGCCGGCACGCTGCTCGAAACGATCGCCATGGGCTTGATGGCGACGATTTTCTCGACCATCCTGGCCATCCCGGTCAGCTTCCTGGCCGCTCACAACATCATGTCGCGCATCCCCGGCGGGACCGTCGTCTATTACATCGTCCGCACCATCCTGAACGTGGTGCGCGCCATCGATACCATCGTCTGGGGTTTGATCGTCATCGTCTGGGTCGGCCTGGGAAGTTTTGCCGGGGTCATCGCCCTGACCATCCACTCGGTCGCGGCCCTGGGAAAACTGTTCTCCGAGGAGATCGAGCACATCGATCCGGGCCCGGTCGAGGCCATCACCGCCACCGGGGCGAACTGGCTCCAGACCATCCGGCACGCAGTCATCCCGCAAATCATTCCTTCCTTCCTGGCCTATTCCCTCCTGCGCTGGGATATCAACATGCGCTCCGCCACCGTGATCGGCTTCGTCGCCGGCGGCGGCATCGGCTTTTTCGTGATCGAAACCGTCCGCATGGGCGGTTACCAGCAGTACGCCACGGCATTATGGGCGGTGGCTGTCGTCATCATCATCGTGGATTATGTCAGTGAGAAGTGGCGCGAAAGCATCCTGAAAGACCAGCCTCAAAAAGACAGGAAGAAACACAGGACGGCAGACGCGCTCAAGATCGCATTCTATGTGATCCTGGGCCTGGCCGCCTTCATGTACAGTTGGAATGTCGCCGAGATCAGCATCCGGAGTTTGTTCGATCCCGGGAAGAACTTCGGCCGCCTGATCCTGGATTTCGTCAGCATCGACCTGTCCAGCAAGGTCGTCCAGGTGGTGACCCAGCAGATGCTGGTGACCATCTTCCAGGCCCTCCTTGCGACCACCCTGGGCGCCATCGTAGCCCTGCCTTTCAGCTTCCTGGCTGCCAAGAACCTGACCGGCCGCAGCCAGCTGTCTGCTTGGCTGTATTACCTGAGCCGGGCGATCTTCAATATCCTTCGCTCGATCGAAGCGCTCCTGTACGTGGTCATTTTCATCTTCTGGGTCGGCATCGGCCCGTTCGCCGGGATGCTGGCGCTGGCCGTGACCTCCTTTGCGCTGATCGGCAAGTTGTTCTCCGAAGCCATCGAGAACATCGACCCGGGTCCGATCGAAGCGATAACCGCCACGGGCGCAAACCGGTTCCAGACGATCATCTACGCAATCATCCCCCAGATCACCCCGCCTTTCATTTCCTATTTGATCTACCAGTGGGACATCAACATCCGCATGGCCACGATCATCGGCTTCGCCGGCGGCGGCGGGATCGGCCTGACCCTGACGACTTTCTTCGGCTCGCTGCAATACCACAAGGCCGGAACGGTGGTGGCGTTCATCGTGGTCGTGGTGGCAGTGATGGACTTCGCCAGCGCCAAGCTCCGCCAGGTGCTCGTCTAGACCCGGAGAAGGTTAAGTTTCACAGGCCGGATGCGGCCTGAGCTGCCTTTTTTCCAGCAAAACCCGTTTCCGGCGTGGAAACGGGTTTCTTTTTCACATGGTACAATCCTGGCCATGTTCAAACGGATCATTAAGATGCTCATGATCATCCTGCTCGTTTGTGCAATTCTCGGCCTGCTCGTCCTCCTTGTCCCCCGCCTGGTCACGGCGGCGTATGCCCATGGGAAAATCTACCCGCCCGCCGACGTTCCGGTCAGGCGGGTGGCGATCGTCTTTGGCGCAGGGCTGACCCGCGGCGGCAAGCCCACCCCGGTCCTGGTCGACCGGGTCACAGCCGCGGCGAACCTGTACTTCGCCGGCAAAGTCGAAAAATTGCTCATGAGCGGTGACAATCGCTTCATTAACTACAACGAGCCGGAAGCCATGCGGCAGCTGGCGCTCTCACTCGGCGTGCCCACCGACGCCATCGTGCGGGACTACGCCGGGCGGCGCACGTACGACACCTGTTACCGGGCCAAGGCCATCTTCGGCGTGACCCAGGCCATCCTGGTGACCCAGGCTTTCCACATGCCGCGAGCGCTTTACCTTTGCAACCACCTGGGGGTCGATTCGGTCGGTGTGGACGCGGACCTGGAAGTCTATCGGAAGTCCGCCCTGCTCTACTGGAACCTGCGGGAGCTCCCGGCGACCACCTCGGCCCTGTGGGACCTCTACATCGGCCATCCCCTCCCCGTCCTGGGGAAATACGAACCCATCTTTCCCTGATCCGCTATCCTGCGAGGTTTCCATGACGCGTGACGAAGCGCTCTCCCTGGTCCGTGAATACGTCAAGAACGAAAATCTGGTCAAGCACATGCTCTCGGTCGAAGCCGCCATGCGCTTCTATGCCGAGAAGTTCGGCGAAGACCCCGAGAAATGGGCGATCACTGGCCTGCTGCACGATTTCGACTGGGAAATCCACCCCACCCTGGCGGAACACCCGGCCGCCGGCGAACCCATCTTGAAGGAGCGCGGCGTCCCGGAGGACATCATCCGGGCGGTCCTCTCGCACGCCGACCATACCGGGGTCGTCCGCCAGAGCCGGATGGAGAAGGCGCTCTACGCCTGCGATGAAGTCACCGGACTGGTGACCGCGGTCGCCCTGGTACGGCCTTCCCGCTCCCTGCTCGACCTGGAAGCCAGCTCCGTCAAAAAGAAGTGGAAAGACAAGGCTTTTGCGGCCGGCGCCAACAGGGACGAGATCCAGAAAGCCGCCGCCGAGTTCGGCGTCGAGCTCTGGGAACACGTGGGCAACGTCATCCTGGCAATGCGCAAGATCGCCCCGGAGCTGGGATTGGTCGGCAATTTGGCATGAAACGCCCCGTTTTTCTCGTCACGGCTGTCGTTTTTCTGGCAGCGTGCAGCCGGCCCGCCAGGGTCGCGCCGACCAGCCCGGTCGCCTCGGTCGAAGGCCGAATCACCTCGGGGGGCGTCATCCGCCACTATCTCCTGCATGTGCCTGCCAGCTACGAACCGGACGTTCCCATTCCCCTGGTGATCAATTTTCACGGCTTCACCTCCAATTCCCAACAGGAGGAAGCCCTAACCGGGATGTCCATCAAGGCCGACAGTGCAGGCTTCATCGTCGTCTATCCAGACGGCCTGAACGCGAAGTGGTCCGACGGGCCGGGAGCCCAGGGACAGGTCGACCTGCAGTTCGTGCGCGACCTGATCGGCGCCCTGGAGGGCCAGTACAAGATCGACCCAAAACGCATTTACGCCACCGGGATATCGAACGGCGGCGGCATGACCAACCGCCTGGGCTGTGACATGGCCGATGTGATCGCCGCCATCGCCCCCGATTCCGGCGCGTATAACTTCTGGCAGGATTGCATTCCCTCCCGCCCGATGCCGGTCCTGGCTTTCCACGGCCTGGACGACAAGCTGGTTCCCTATAACGGCGGGGAATCCCCCATGCTGGAGCCGCCCATCCTCGCCTGGGCGGTGGCCTGGGCAGCCCGGGATGGCTGCAACAGCACACCGGCCAAATCGACGAGGATACCGACCGTCACCATCCAGACCTGGTCGGGCTGCAAGGGAAGCGCCGAAGTCATCCTGTACACGCTGGATCATCACGGCCACTCCTGGCCGGGCTCGCCGGTCATGCCCAGGGCGATCACCTCCCAGGCAGTCGACGCCACCGATGTGATCTGGGACTTTTTCGTGGCCCACCCGATGCCATAAACCGTTCGTTTCGGATAAAATAAAGGGTGGATGGTTCTATGACTTTACAGGGCAAAGGTTTCTTCACTTTCATCATCAGCGATACCGAAGGCGGCAACCCGGGCGCAATCCTGGCGGCGGCACAAGCCGCCAGCCTGAGCCACGTCCTGGTCAAGATCGCCGACGGGGTCCGGCCCTTCGGCCTGGACGGCTCCGGGGCGGACATTACCTTCCCGGTGGTCCAGGCCCTGCGGGCTGCCGGGATCGCCGTCTGGGGCTGGCATTACGTCCGCGGGGACGACCCGGCCGGCGAGGCCAAGATCGCCGTCCAGCGCGCCCAGGGACTGGGCCTGGATGGATACGTGGTGGATGCGGAAGAGGAATACAAGACTCCCGGCCGGGAAGCCGCGGCCCGCCAGTTCATGTCGGCCGTGCGCGGCGCCCTGACCGTCCCGGTCGCCCTGAGTTCCTACCGGTTCCCCAATTACCACCCCGAGCTGCCCTGGTCGGCTTTCCTCGAGAAATGCGATTACCACATGCCGCAGGTCTACTGGGAACAGGCCCACAACGCCGGCGACCAGCTGCGCGAATCCAAAAAACAATGCGACGCCCTGCCGAACGCCCGGCCGTACATTCCCACCGGGGCTGCATACAACGTGACCGGCTGGGACCCTACTCCCGCGGATGTGACCGACTTCCTGACGTCGGCTCGCGCCCTGGGATTGAGCGCGGTCAATTTCTTCCAGTGGAGCTCCTGCCGACAGGCCCTGCCGCAAGTCTGGTCGACCATCGCCAAGTTCGACTGGTCCGCTCCGGTGCAGGTCACTTCGACGGTTCCAACGGAAACCGGTTCGTCCGCCGGTGTAACCTCGGGGACATCTTCGACGGGAACGACCGCATCCACGACGCCGCCTCCGCCCTCTTCGGACGTCTTCACGAACCAGTTCCTAGCCGCCCTGAACAGCCGCAAGGCCGGGCAGGCCGCCGCGCTGTACGATCCGGCCGGGGTGCGCGTCTGGGGGGATGACATCCAGCACCGCACGATTTCCATCCAGGCGGGCTATGCCACCTTCTTTGCCGGCCTGCCCAGCGGAACGGCCTTCAGCCTGGCGAACCTGGAGGTGGATTCCGACGTGCGCTACATCGACTGGCAGGCCGGCTCCCTGACCGGGGAGACCACCCTAATCCTGAAGAACGGCAAGATCACCTGGGATTACACGTTCCTGGATTAGACAATACATTGCGCAAAAGAATATTTAGGGAATTATCCCTTTCGCAAAGCCAAGCGGTTTTAGGTCTGTAAAGTATATAGTTGCCAAAAATATAAAGAAAAAGGGGCGACCGGCCGGTCGCCCCGATGCTTATTTCTTGGAGCCCGTCTTCTTTCCTTCCACCTTCTGGACATATCGTTCCACCATCCAGCCTTCCGTCAGGCCAACCAGTGCGTCCCCGGGCTTGACCTCCACCACGGTCTCGCCGCGCACCGCCGAACGTTTGCGCAGCGGCGCCTCGTCCAGGCGGGACTGCTTGGCCGCCGCCTTGAGCAGGTGCAGGGTGACGATCGTATTGGGCTTGCCCATCCCCAATCCGGCCAGCCGGACGCCCTTGGGCAGCTCCCAGGCGATCACACCCTTGCCGTAGCGTCCCTGGACCGGGAAATCCTTGACCTCGACGCGCTTGCCCTTGCCGTCCGAGGCGATCAGGAGGAGCTCGCCGGTCTGCGGCAGGACCTGTACGCCGATCACTTCGTCCCCCACCCCCAGCTTGACGCCGTTGACGCCGGCTGCAGCCAGACCCATCGGGCGGACCTCGTCTTCCTTGAAGCGGATCGCCATCCCGAGGGCGGTTGCCAGCAGGGCCTCCTTCTTGCCGTCCGTCAGGGCGGCCCAGCCGAGCTGATCGCCGTCGTTGACGTTGACCAAGCGGAACGTCTGGGCGGAGGGGCCGGGCAGCTCGCCGATGGCGCTCTTCTTGACCATCCCGCCGCGCGTCACGGTCAGGATGAACGTCTCCTCGGGGAGGTCGGTTTTCCGCGCCGGCAGGCTGAAGGCCGCCACGGGCTTTTCGTCCGCCTGGAGCGGGGAGGCCTTGTTGAAGGGGACGCCCTCGGCCAGTTTTTCGGTCCGCGGCAGGGTATGGACGGCCACCGCCGCCGCCAGGCCGCGCTCGCAAACCAGGTAGAGCGTGTCGGTGGCGTTGGCCCGGACCAGGAGCTGCGGGGCTTCGGAGCCCGAAAGGCGCGGCGGCTTTTCGTCGTGGGTGCAGGCGATGGTCCCATCCGGGGTCATGCCGATCCAGACCACCTGCTCCTGGACCAGCTCGGCCGCCGTCAAGGGGGCCTTGTGCTTGCGGCTACGCAGGCTGACGATCTGGGTCCGGCGCCGGTCGCCGTAGGCGGCCTTTACCTTGAGTAGCTCCTCGGCGGCCACCCCGCGCATCTTCTTGGGAGATTTCAACAAGGCTTCGAGTTCCTTGATGAGCGCAACCGTTTCCTTATATTCGGTCTCGATCTTCTTGCGCTCCAGCGCGGCCAGGCGGCGCAGTTGCATTTCCAGGATGGCATTGGCCTGGAGTTCCGAGAGCTTGTAGCGCTTCATCAGGCGGGTCCGGGCAGTCTCGACATCCGGGGAAGCCTTGATCAGGGCGATGATCTCGTCCAGGTTCTTCAAGGCTACCAGGTAGCCTTCCAAGATGTGGGCCCGGGCGCGGGCCTTCTCCAGGTCGAACTCGGCCCGGCGTTTGATCACCAGCAGGCGGTGATCGAGGTACACCCGCAGGGCCTGTTTCAGGTTGAGCAGGCGGGGTTCGTTATCCACCAGCGCCAGCAGGTTGATACCAAAGGTGGACTGCATGGGAGTGCGCTTGTACAGCTCCGCCAGGACCTTTTCGGGCTCGGCATTCTTGGTCAGCTCGATGACGATGCGCAGCCCCTGGCGGTCGGACTCGTCCCGCAGGTCGGTGATGCCTTCCAGGTGCCCATCCCGGACAAGCTCGGCGATCCGTTCGATCAGGCTGGATTTGTTGACCTGGTAAGGCAGCTCGGTAATGATGATCCGGCTCTTGCCGCGCTCCATCTCCTCGAAGTGTGCCTTGGCCTGGATGGTGACCCGGCCGCGGCCCTTGCCATAGGCGGCTTCGATGCCCTCCTCGCCCTTTTGTTCGATGATAATTCCGCCGGTGGGGAAGTCCGGGCCCTCGACGAATTCCATCAGGTCTTCCGGGTTGACATCGTCCAGCTTCTCCCATTTTTCGAGCATGTAGACGCAGGCATCCACGATCTCGGACAGGTTGTGGGGCGGGATGTTGGTGGCCATGCCGACGGCGATGCCGGTGGCGCCGTTGACCAGCAGGTTCGGGATGGCCGAGGGCAGGACGAGCGGTTCCGTCAGGGTGCCGTCGAAGTTGTCGGTGAAGTCGACCGTGTTCTTGCCGATATCGGCCAGGATGTCCAGGGCGGGCGCGGCCAGGCGGGCCTCGGTGTAGCGCATGGCGGCCGGCGGGTCGCCGTCCACCGAGCCGAAGTTACCCTGTCCGTCCACCAGGAGGGTCCGCATGGAAAAATCCTGGGCCATGCGCGCCATCGACTCGTAGACCGAGGCGTCCCCGTGGGGATGGTACTTGCCGAGCACTTCGCCGACGATGCGGGCGGATTTGCGGTAAGGGCTGTCGGCCCGGATGCCCATGTCGTACATGGCATACAGGATGCGCCGCTGGACGGGCTTGAGGCCGTCCCGGGCGTCCGGCAGAGCCCGCGAGACGATCACGCTCATGGCGTAATCGAGGTAGGCTTGTTGCATTTCGTGGTCGATGTCGATCTTGCGGACGAGGCCGAGTTCCATAAATTCTCCTTACCCCTCCTGGCCTTTCGGCCGCCTCCCCACTCACCTGGATTCGATGAATGGGGAGGGCCGGGGTGGGTCTTCGCTAATATGTTCTATCTTACGGGGAAAGAGGCAAAGCGTCAAGGACAAAAAAGCGGGACGGTCAAATGACCGTCCCGCTCCATCTTTTTCCGTGCCTTTAGTCTGTTGAGGCTGTATCCTGGATCTCCGTCCACTGGGAGGAGCCGGCTTGCTTGAGGACCTCTTCGGTGACGGCGAACCGTCCGTGGACGAAACCGGTCCCGGCCGGGATCAGCTTGCCGATGATGACGTTCTCCTTCAGCCCGTAGAGCGGATCGGTGGTCCCGCCGATGGCTGCCCCGGCCAACACCTTGATGGTGTGCTGGAAGGAGGAAGCGGACAGGAACGAATCCGTGCTCAGGGAGGCCTTGGTCACGCCCAGCAGCAGTTCGTGGAACTTGGCGGGGACTTTGGCTTCGGTCAGCAGCTGTTCGTTGACCTTCTGGATCTCCAATCGCTCGACAGCGTCGCCGGGCAAGTAACTGGTATCGCCCGGGCGGGTGACCTGCACCTTGCTCATCATCTTGCGGATGATGACCTCGAAGTGCTTGTCGTGGATGTTCTGGCCCTGCGAGCGGTAAACCTTCTGGATCTCGTTCAACAGGTACATCTGGCAGGCCTCGCGGCCCTGGACACGCAGGACCCGGTGTGGGTTGAGCGAGCCTTCGGTCAACGGCTGGCCCTCATCCACATGGTCTCCTTCCTTGACCAGCAGGCGCAGGGTGGTCGGGATCTCATGCTCGACCTCGTCGCGCTGCTCGTGGGAGACATACACCTTACGTTTCTCGATGCGCACCTTGCCGCCGTGCTCGGCGACGATGGTGGCTTCCTCGAGGGTGGCGATGACCTCGCCGGCTTTGATCTCGTCCTCGTCTTTGATCTGGAGCTTCCATTCCTTCGGCACATCGAACTCGTCGTGGATCATTTCGGAGTGTTCGACCCGCACCAGGCGCATGTCTGCATATTTGTCAGACTGGACGATGTGCACTGCGCCCTTGATCTCGGCCACGACGGCTTCACCCTTCGGCATCTTGCGGGCTTCGAAGAGCTCTTCCACGCGGGGAAGACCGGTCGTGATGTCACCGCCGGCCGCCACACCACCGGTATGGAAGGTGCGCAGGGTCAGCTGCGTGCCTGGCTCGCCGATGGACTGGGCTGCGACGATACCGACCGCAGAACCCATTTCGACCATGGTGCCGCGGCCCAGGTCCAGGCCATAGCACTTGGCGCAGATGCCGTGGGTCAGCTCGCAGGTCAAGGCGGAGCGGACTTTCACTTCCTCAACGCCGGCGACGGCGATCTTGCGGGCCAGCTCGTGGTCCAGGGCGTCATCGGGCTCGGCCAGCACTTCGCCGGTCTGCGGATCGAGGACCCGCTCGGCCACCAGGCGCCCGTACAGGCGCGACATCATGGACTGGCCGGCCACGTCGTCCTTACGGCGGATCAGGATGCCGTTGTGAGTGCCGCAGTCGTGCTCGTTGATGATGATATCCTGGGCGATATCCACCAAGCGGCGGGTCAGGTAACCGGCGTCCGCGGTGCGCAGAGCGGTATCGGCCAGGCCCTTGCGGGCGCCGTGGGTGGAGATGAAGTATTCCTGGGCCGTCAGGCCTTCACGGAAGTTCGAGCGGATCGGCATCGGGATGATGCGCCCCGACGGATCGGCCATCAGGCCGCGCATGCCAGCCAGCTGGGAGATTGGACCGAACCCGCCCTTGGTCGCGCCGGAGTTGGCCATGGTGGACAGGTTGCCATCCGGGTCGAGGTAGCTCTTGACGGCTTTGGCAACATCGTTGGTGGTCTGCTGCCAGGTCTGGATGATCCGTTCGTTCTGTTCCTGCTCGGTCAACAGGCCGCGGCGGAAGTCGCGCTGGACCATTTCGACGTCCTTGAGGGCCGCGTCGATGATCTCGGCTTTTTCCGGCGGGATGGTGATGTCGGAAACGGCGATGGTCGTGCCGGAGCGCATGGCATATTCGAAGCCGATCCGCTTGATGGCGTCGGCGGCCTCGGTGGTCACATCCTGTCCATAGAGCTCATAGACTTCGGCGATCAGGTCCTTCACGCCGCCCTTTTCGAGCTGGCGGTTGATGAACTGGACCTTCTCGGGCAGGACACGATTGAAGAGCACACGCCCGACGGTCGTATCCAGAATGCGAGCCTCGGCTTCCGCCAGGCGGTTGTTTTTATCGTCGTACCAGGTGGTTGCCCGCACCTTGATCTTGGTATGGATATCGACCTGGTCGAGCTGGTAAGCCAGATCGACTTCGTCCATATCCGAGAATGCCCGCCCGTCGCCCTTGTGGCCGCGGGATTGCATCATGGTCATGTAGAACACGCCCAGGACCATATCCTTCGAGGGGCCGATGATCGGCTCGCCGTCGGCGGGCTTGAGCAGGTTCTTGGAGGCCAGCATCAGCCGGCGGGCTTCCTGGACGGCCTTGTCCGAGAGCGGCACATGGACGGCCATCTGGTCGCCGTCGAAGTCGGCGTTGAAGGCGGTACAAACCAACGGGTGCAGCTGGATCGCCGAGCCTTCGATCAGGACCGGCTCGAAGGCCTGGATGCCCAGGCGGTGCAAGGTGGGCGCACGGTTCAGCAGGACCGGGCGGTCCTTGATGACCTCTTCGAGGGCCTCGTAGACTTCCGGGCGGTTGCGCTCGATGAACCGGCGGGCGCCTTTGACGTTGGCGGCGTAGTTATGGCTCACCAGGCGGGAAATGACGAACGGCCGATACAGTTCCAGGGCCATGGCCTTCGGCAGGCCGCACTGGTAGAGTTTCAGTTGGGGACCGACCACGATCACGGAGCGGCCGGAGTAGTCGACGCGCTTGCCCAGCAGGTTGCGGCGGAAGCGGCCTTTCTTGCCCTTGAGCATGTCGCTCAGGGAACGCAGCTCACGCCGGCCGCGGCGGCTGAGGGCCTTGCCGCGCTGGGAGTTGTCGATCAAAGAGTCGACGGCTTCCTGGAGCATGCGCTTCTCGTTGCGGACGATGACGTCCGGGGCGCCCAACTCCAGCAACCGCTTGAGGCGGTTGTTGCGGTTGATGACGCGCCGGTACAGGTCGTTGAGGTCGGAGGTGGCGAAACGGCCGCCATCCAACTGGACCATCGGGCGCAGGTCGGGAGGAATGACCGGCAGAACGGTCAGGATCATCCACTCGGGGCGGTTGTTGGAGCGCCGGAAGGCTTCCACCACCTTCAGGCGGCTGGTGGCCTTCTTGCGCTTCTGCTTCGATTTGGTGGTCTTGACTTCTTTCCAGAGCTCCTCGGATAGTTTATCCAGGTCGAGGCGGCGCAGGATATCGTAAAAGGCTTCGGCGCCCATGTCGGCGCGGAAGACCTGGCCCCAGCGCTGCTTCAGCTCTCGGTAGCGGATCTCGCCCAGGAAGGTGAACGGGCGCAACTCGAGCAGTTCGTCGCGCTGGCGGGCATTGGCGTCATGGCTGGTCGAGGTCTGGTCTTCGAGCTGGGAACGCAGGGCGTTCATCTGCTCGTCGGCTTCGGCCTTGAACTTGGCGCTTTCCAGCTTGACTTCTTCCAGGGTGCGCTGCTTCTCGTCCTTGAGCTCGTTCTCGATCCCTTCGAGGCGCTCCTGGACGAATTTCTGCACCTTGGTGAGGTGCGAAGCCCCCACCTTGATCCCGGCATCCACGATGACGGTGCCGGTGCTGCCGAAGACGACGGCTTCGTTCAGCACCTTGCCTTTGTTATCCTGGAAGAAGCGCTCGAGGCGCTGGCCTTCCTGGATGATGGGTTCCAGCTGGGCGGCGATCTGTTCGTCCGACTGGCGCTCGAGCTCGGATTTCTTCTGCTGGAGCTCGGCCAGTTTCTTGTCACGGGCGGTCTTGATCTCGGCAATCTTGGCATTGATGACGGCGGCCTGCTCGCGCTCCGAGACCGAGATTTCGTCTTCCAGGCGCTTGAGGGCCTTCTGCCGGGCATCCTCATCCACGTAAGTCACGATGTACTGGGCAAAATACAGCACCCGGTCGAGGTTGCGGCGGGAGATGTCGAGCAGCATGCCCAGGTAGGACGGGATGCGCCGCGTGTACCAGATATGGGCCACGGGCGTCGCCAGGGTAATGTGCCCCATGCGCTCACGCCGCACGGAGGAGCGGGTCACTTCGACGCCGCACTTGTCGCAGGTGATGCCCTTGTAGCGGGGATTTTTGTACTTGCCGCAGTAGCATTGCCAGTCGCGCGTCGGGCCAAAGATGGCTTCGCAGAACAGGCCATCCTTTTCCGGGCGCAGGCGGCGATAGTTGATGGTTTCGGGTTTTAAGACTTCACCGTATGACCACGATAAAATGGTGTCAGGGGAAGCGAGACTGATACGTAAAGAAATTAATCCCTTGGTTTCCACTCGGCCGTCTCCTCTTGCAAAATAAGACCTGCAACTGGCTGTCTCATGCTCTGTTTTTCCGCCAACGCCAGAGACAAGCAAAAGCAAGCGCTTCGAAGCCTTTGCTTCAAGCGCTCGCTGAGGGTCGCAGATTTTGGTTATCTCTCAACAGAATGAATTATACGTGTCCGCTATGAAACCGTCAAGAGACCCCCGGGCCAGCCTAATCGAATTCTAATAGCTTCAAAATGTCCGCCAGGCAGGCCGCGAACAGCTCCTGCATGACCTCCTCGGGCGCCCGGTAATGGCCCCCAAAAGACCCGTCGCCGTAGACCTGACGGGAAGCTTTGGCGTCCAGCACCTCCGACGGGACGTGCGGCGGGACCTTCTCCCCCTCCGGCAGATCCGCCACGATCGTAAAGGGGAATGCTTCCAGCCAGTTGGCATGGCTGGGTTTCAGGGCATGCCGCACCGCCACTTCTTCCACGCTGTGGGCGATCCACCAGGCATACCATTGGATCTTCAGTTCCGGCAGGACGTTGACGAGCTCGGTCAGGCGCGCCTTCACCCCGGTATTGCCGCCGTGCCCATTCAGGACGAGGATCCGGCGGAATCCCTGCCCATACGCCGAGCGGACGATGTCCTCGACCACATCCAGCAGGGTGGACAGCCGCAGGCTGAGCGTCCCCGGATAGCTCAGGAAATATGGGCTGCTGCCGAAATTGACCGGCGGGGCGACCAGCACGTTCGTCTTTTGCGAGGCGGCATCCGCCAGGGCCAGCGGGATCTTCACGTCCGAGAGCAGGGACAGGTAGCCGTGCTGCTCGCAGGCGCCCACCACCAGGATCAACCGGTCGTCGTGCTCGAGATATTTCTCTACGTCCATCCAGTTCAAGTCTTCGATGCGCATATCGCCATTATAATTCCCTTGTGCCCGACCAACCTCCCATTCCCCCTCTTTTTCTCGAGCGCATGTCCCGCTTCCTCGGCGAGGAGTTTCCCGCCTTTGCCGAGTCGCTTGCGAACCCGCCCGTGCAAGGACTGCGGGTCAATCCTTTGAAACTGACGGCCGAGGCGTTCCAGCAGATTTCACCCGGACCGCTTGGGGAGCGCGTCGCCTGGTGTGATTCTGCATTCGTTCTCCCGGCTTCGGATTTCTCCTTCGGGAAACACCCCTACCACCTGGCCGGGCTGTACTACCTGCAGGATCCGTCCGCCATGTCGGCCGCGGCGCTGCTGGATGCACAACCAGGGGAGCGCGTCCTCGACCTGGCAGCCGCCCCCGGCGGCAAGACCACCCAGCTGGCAGGCCGGATGATGGGGCTCGGCGTGCTGGTCGCCAACGAGATCAAGGACAAGCGCGTCAACCACCTGGCGGTCAACGTGGAGCGCTGGGGAGCCGGCAACGTCATCATCACCAACGAATCCCCCGAGCGGCTGGCAGATCACTTTGGGAGGTATTTCGACCGCGTCCTGGTCGACGCTCCCTGCTCAGGCGAGGGCATGTTCCGTAAGGACATGGGCGCCCGGGCCGACTGGTCTCCCGAAATGGTGGCGGGCTGTGCGGTCCGTCAGGGCAACATCCTGCGGGTGGCCGGGAAGCTGGTCCGGCCGGGCGGGCGGTTGGGATACTCCACCTGCACTTTCGCCCCGGAGGAAGATGAGGGCGTCATCGCCCGCTTCCTGGAGGAGTTCCCCGATTTCGAGGTGGTCGCATTGCATCGCTTCGAAGGATTCATGCAGGGTCGGCCGGAATGGCTCGATCCGTCCGGGAAGCGGGTGGGGGAACAACTGGCTGGCGCGGTGCGTTTGTTCCCCCATCGCGTGATCGGCGAGGGGCATTTCGTCTGCGTCCTGCGCCGCAAGGCCGGGATCGAAAACGACCAGCTGCCAGGCTATCGGGATCTAAGCCCGGAGAAAACCCGGCTCGCTTTATGGAATGATTTTGCCCAGGAAACCCTGAACCTCGATCTCCAGGCCGAGCGCTTCCAGGTCTACGGCGACCGGCTGTACCTGGTGCCGGAAGAACTGCCGCCGCTCAGCGGACTGCGCGTCGTCCACCCGGGCGTCTGGCTGGGGACCTTCAAGAAAGACCGCTTCGAGCCGGCTCACCCGCTGGCGCTGTATCTGCGGGTGGGAGAAGCGAAGAGGGTGCTGGACTTGCCTTCTGCAAGCGGGACCGGCCGGTCGCCCCTGCAAAAATACCTGGCAGGCGAAACCCTGCCCTCCGAGGGCCCGTCCGGCTGGACGCTGGTCACAGTGGATGGCTGGCCGCTCGGTTGGGGAAAGCGCGTCCAGGGGGTGGTCAAAAACCACTACCCGCGCGGCTGGCAGGTGTATTCCTGACCGGCTGGGATCTCCCGGCAGCCTCCAGCCGCCAAAGGCAGACAGGCGCTTTCGATCAAAAAACTTGCTCCTTGAATAGCAGAGCAAGTTTTTTTGATCGGGGAATGGCCGGTCAAGGATCTTCAACCGCCGCAGGGATTTTCAGCCCTGGCTGAATGTGCCGCGGCCGCCCCGCTTCGCCTGGTACAGGCGGTCGTCCGCCACCTTCAACAAATTCCGGGAGGTATCGCCGTCCTCGGGGTAACAAGCGATTCCGGCGCTGAAGGAAACATGGATCGGCGGATCGCCGGAGATGGGCACCGAGCGCGATTCATTGAGCAGGTGCTCGATCAAGGCCTGGCCACGGCGATGGTCCATGCCGGGCAGGATGAGGATGAATTCATCCCCTCCGTAACGGAAAAACAGGTCGGTCGTACGCAGCTCGGATTGGATCCGCTGGGTAAAGGTGACCAGCACATCGTCGCCGCGGGCATGTCCATGCGTATCGTTGATCTGTTTGAAGTTGTCCAAATCCAGGAATGCCAGCAGGAAGCTATACCGGTAGAGCTGGGCCCGCTTGATCTCTTCCTGCAAGCGGGAATCGAAGACCTGGCGGGAAAGCGCCCCGGTGAGGGGATCGTACAAGCCATTGCCATACTCCGCCGGCTGGATCTCGCGCAGGCGGGCGCTGAGCAGGCGCATGATCTCGATCCCTACGCCGGGAATGAGCTGCAGGAATGCCTGGAACTTTTCCTTGCTCAGGTATTTCAGCCGGGCAGGCAGGATGGCTGCCACAGTTGCCGTGCGCGGGATGTCTTCCAACAGGGCAATCTCACCGACGACCTGGCCGGGGTAACGGAACCCCAGCAGGCGCGGGGTATCCAGGTCTCCCTGCAGAATTCCGAGCACCCCGCTTTCGATCCAGTAGAGGCAGTCGGCAGCATCATCCTGCTGGAACAGGATTTCCCCCATCCCCAGGTCCCGCTGGCTGCCGGAGATTTCCAAAAACTCTTCCAATGAAAGCGCAAAGGGGGAACTTTCCTTCGGCGGCTTCAAGCTTTCAGGCACATTCTCATACACGGCCTGGAATTTTTCGAATACTCGTTTGGGCAGGAATTGGGTCATTGCGGCAACAGGATGATAAACGAAGGTGTCGACTAAAAAATTGTAGCACAAATAAAAAAATAGGGACCGCCAAAAGCGGTCCCCACCTGATCCATCTGCGGTGCAAGGATTATTTTTTCGTCGCCCAGCCGAGGCCGATCCGGCCGCGCTCCGGCTCGATCTTGAGGATCTCCACGTCGATGATGTCACCCACCTTCAAGAGCGTGCCCGAAGGGACCTGGGTGCGGTGCAGCAATCCGTCCTGCTTGACGCCGATGTCCACGAAGGCGCCGAAGTCGACCACGTTGCGGACGGTGCCTTTCAAAGCCATCCCAATCACCAGGTCTTCCATCTTGAGCACATCCGAGCGCAGGATCGGGGCGGGCGCATCCGTGCGCGGGTCCCGGCCGGGGCGGACGAGCTGTTCGAGGATATCCTTGAGAGTAGGGACGCCGCAGCCGAGCTCCGCCGCCAGCTTGTCGACAGGCAGCTTGGCGGTCAGCGCTTCCAGGGCAGGCTTCCGCTCCGCCGGGGAGGAACTGGCCGAAAGGCCGGCCCGCTCGAGCACAGCTTCGGCGATGGCATAAGATTCGGGATGGATCGCGCTGGCGTCCAGAGGATTCTTCCCGTCCCGGATGCGCAGGAAACCGGCGGACTGCTCGAAGGCTTTCGGCCCCAATCCCGAGACGTTGCGCAGCTCTTCGCGGGCATGGAATACGCCGTTGGCGTCCCGATAGGAGACGATGGTGGTCGCCAGCTTGGGGCCGATCCCGGCGACATGGGTCAGCAGGGCCGGGCTGGCAGTATTGACGTCCACGCCGACCGCGTTGACCACCGATTCCACCACCCCGTCGAGCGAATGGCCCAGGGCGGCCTGGTCGACATCGTGCTGGTACAGGCCGACACCGATCGACTTGGGATCGATCTTGACCAGCTCGGCCAGCGGGTCCTGGGCGCGCCGGGCGATCGAGACCGCCCCGCGAATGGACACGTCCAGGTCGGGGAATTCCTGGCGGGCCAGGGCGGAGGCCGAATAGACCGAAGCGCCGGCTTCGTTGACGATCAGGTATTTGACCGACTCGGCGCCGCGGGTCAGCTCGGCGGCCAGCTTCTCGGTCTCGCGGGAGGCCGTGCCGTTGCCGATGGTGATCAGGGTGACGTGATGGCGGTTGACCATGTCTTCCAGGGTGGTCAGGGCACCGGTCCAGTCGTTTTTCGGTTCGTGGGGATAGATCGTGCCGGTATCCAGCAGCTTGCCGGTCGGATCGACGACCGCCACCTTGGTGCCGGTACGGAAGCCCGGGTCGAGGCCCAGGACGGTCTGGCCGGCCAGCGGCGGCAGGGACAGCAGCGCCCGCAGGTTGGTGGCAAAGACGTTGATGGCGTGCCCATCGGCTTTTTCGCCCAGCTCGCGGCGGACGTCCCGCTCGATCGAGGGCAGAAGCAGCCGTTCGGCGGCGTCCTCGATGGCCAGGCTGAGCTGGTCCGAGAACGGCGAGAGGATGTCTTCCTGGAACTCGCTGGCGATCGTCTCGTGCCAGTCGCGCTCGTCGATTTCGACCCGGACTTTAAGGACGCCTTCCTTCTCGCCGCGGTTGAGCGCCAGGATCTGGTGCGGCTGCAACCGGTCGACGCGGCTCTCGAATGAGTAATAGGACTGGTAAACCATCTTCTCGTCGGCGGCATCCTCGATCTTCCCGGCGGTGACTTTGGCAAATTTAAGGGCCTTGTCACGCGTGAGAGAGCGGACGTTGGCGTTGTCGCTGATGGTCTCGGCGACGATGTCCCGTGCGCCCTGCAGGGCTTCCTCGATCGTCGGGACCTGTTCGTTCAGGTAGGATTCCTTGATGATCTCCTCGATGGCCCGCTGGGTCAGAGGCTGCTTGAGGATGTGATCGGCCAATCCTTCCAGGCCCTTCTCGCGGGCGACCATGGCACGGGTGCGGCGCTTGGGCTTGTAAGGCGCGTAGAGGTCTTCGAGGGCGGTCATGGTCCCGGCGGCTTCGATGGCAGTTTTCAACTCATCGGTGAGCTTGCCCTGCTCCAGGATGGAGGCCAGAATGGTGGCCCGGCGCTCGTCGATGGCGCGCAGCCGGACCAGCTCGTCCGCCACGATGCGGACCTGTTCATCGTCGAGGGTACCGGTCATTTCCTTGCGGTATCGGGCGATGAAGGGGACGGTGTTGCCCTCGTCGAGGAGGCGGATGGCAGCCTCCACCTGGGAGGGTTTGACATGCAGTTGGGAGGCGATGGTTTCGGCGTAATTCATAGGTTAGTGGGGGGATTTAAAAAAAGATAGGCGTGGTATTTTACCACGCCCTTCGGACCGCCTGCTGGAATTGCTACTCCGGCCGGGCCGGACTTTTCACGGGGCGACCTGGTAATTGGTCAATTCCACGTTGCTGTTCACCGTCAGGGGCAGGGTAAAGATCAAATAGGAAAGGGTGGCAGAATCGACCCGCAGCTTGACCAATCCGACATTGGGCACGAGCCAATGGGTGGTGTTGCCGGTTACGGTGCCGGTATAGCTTAGTCCACCTACTTTGATCGTTGCCTGTAGGCTGACCGAGCACAGGACTTTCAGTGCAGTAGTAAACGAGCCCGCTTTCACCTGGATCGCCTCGAACGCGCCTGACCCGCTCCCGGCGGTATGACAGGCAAGGTGCATCGGCGAATGGTTGGTGACGACTGTATAACTCTTTCCCTTATATGTCACGGTCGCCTGGCCGGTCACCGAATAATCGCCTGTCCAGGAATATTTCCAGTTGTTATTGGCGAGAGTTGCCTGGCTGGGGATCAAAACGCCTGACACATACTGGACCGACAATCCATTCAGGGAAACCTGATTGAGGATTTCAGCAGCAGCGCCCCAGGCAAAGTTCTGGATGGCTGCATTGGAGCAGGTAATCCCGGCCTGGCTGCCAATTCCGCTGGACAGGTTGTTCAGGCTGACCATCGCCTGCTGCCCGGATGTGGATGGGACCGCCATGTTCACTTTGTAGACTTTCCCATACACGCTGACTTGATACGTCCACTGATCCCCGGAGCGGAGTGGATAAAGCGTGTTCGCGCAGGTTTGCGCCTGGCTTTGGGAACCGGCAGCTGCAGTCGCCGTAGCGGCTGCAGCAGTTGCCGAGGCGGCGGCCAGGGTACTGCTACCGCTGGTGGTCGTCGGCGTCCCGGGAGTCCCGCTCGTCTGGGGTGTTTCGGTCGTTCCGCCAGTTCCTGTCATCGTCGGGGACTGGTTTGCCACGATCGGAGTGAATGCATTTTCACTGGTCGGGGTGAAATCCCCCGGTACCAGAAAGATCAGGGTATCCGCGGGTGTGACGGCAGGTCGGGATGTCAAATGGGAGATGGTCCCGCGCAAAGCATATGTGATCCCCACACAGACCAGGCTGACCAAGACAACGCCCACAATAATGAGAGGAATCCTGAGATTCTTTTTCATGGTTCTACCTCCTGCGGATTCGAACCGGTTGAATTCTCCGATTGCTCATCGTCCAACGACTGTTCCGCGAACAGGGCAGCGGCGCGCGGATCGTCACTCATATCTATTTTACGCCCAAATATCAAAAACCCGGTATGCGCAACCATCCGGTCGGTCGGTCTCAGTCGGGAAGGCTCGGCCTTGTAATACCGCATCAGCAGCTCGCAGACTTCGACAAAGCCGAAGTTCTCGCGCCGGAGAGCATAGAGCAATTTTTCCACCTGGTTGAAGGTGGGGACGAGGTTGCAGAAAAAACCGCCCGGCTTGAGGGCGCCCCGGACATGGCCGATATAGTCCCAGGGATTGGGAACGTCCAGAAAGAAGGCGTCCACGTTGGTTTCGCTTACACCATCCGCCAGGTCGCCGATCTTGAACTCGACCCGTCCTTCCAGGCCAAGGCGTTCGAGGTTCTTGCGGGCCAGCTTCTGGAATTCCGGACGCCGCTCGTAGGTGACGACGTGTCCCTGCGGGCCGACCGCGTAAGCCATCGCCACCGTCATGGAGCCGGAGCCGGTCCCTGCCTCCATGATGGTCTGGCCAGGGCCGACCGACATGGTCGTCAGGATGAATCCGATATCCTTCGGGTACATGATCTGGGTATTGCGCTTCAGGTCGACCAACAGGTCGGTCAGGGAGGGTTGCAGGATGAAAAACGGGCTGCCCTGGTGGCTGAAGACCTGGCTCCCCCAGGCCTTGCCGATCAGCTCATCGTGGCTCAGGATGCCGCGATGGGTGTGAAACGTCCCGCCCGGGATGAGCGGAAAGATGAAATGCTTGTGGCGAAGTCCGACCAACAGGGCCAGGTCGCCGGCTTGAGCGTGGGTGGTATTCAGGTTCCAGGGCATAATTTTCCAATCGGAGAGGCCGGCTTCGGAGTCCGCCCCTACGGTTTCAAATATTTCGCAAAGAAGTCGGTGATGGAATTGTAGCAGATCACCCGGTTGGCGAGTTTCAAAACGTCGTGGCCTTCGTCCTCGAAGATGTGCAGACTCATATCCTTGCCGGCTTTTTTCAGATCGGCGACCAGTTCCTCCGACTCCTTCGCGACGACCCGCGGGTCGTTCCGGCCCTGGATGACCAGCATCGGACAGGCCAGGTTTTTCAGATAAGTCTTCGGGGAGCGCTCGGTCAGGAAGGCGCGTCCATCGGCGGTCTCCGGGTCGCCCAGGGCGATCTTGAAATAAGGCTTCCAGGTTTCCGGGATGCGCTCGGAGAACGTCAACAGGTCGTAAGGCCCGAACATGTCGCAGGCCGCCGACCACAACTCGGGATGGCGTCCCGCCAGCGTGAGGGTCATGTAACCTCCGTAGGAGCGCCCCACCACTGCGGCCCGCTTGGCATCCAGGCGCTTGTCCTTCGGCAGGACCTTGGTCATGGCATGGACATGGTCGAGTCGGTCCTGGCCGCCCCAGTCGCGATCCACCTGCTTGGTGTACTCCAGGCCATAGCCGGTGGAACCACGCACGTTCGGGACGAAGACGGCAAAGCCGCGCAGGGTCATGAATTGGATGAGGGGCATGGAAAACCAGGCAAAGTCCGGACGCTCCTGTCCCTGCGGCCCGCCGTGAATGTAGTAGACCAGCGGGCGCGGACCGCTAAACCCGAGCGCTTCGGCCGGCAGGTACAGGCGGGCCGAGACGCGCATTCCATCGAAGGAAACGTAGGACGCATCCTCCCCTTTCGAGAGCAGCTCCTCCGGAATGCCCAAGATACGTTCTTCGGTATGCATGACGATGGTTTCGCGATCCTTCCCTTCGACGGTGTAGATCTGGGTCGGGCTGGTCGCCGTCGAGAAGGTGATGACAAAACGGTCGGTGGTTTTATCGTAGTGAAAATAAAAATTGTAGAGGACGCCGTCGGCCAGGTCTCCTTCCCCGCAGACCACCTGCCGCAGTGACATCAGGCGTTTTTCCTCATTGAAGACGCCCTCGTAAAGCCAGGAACAGCCATCGATGTTGAACTGGACGGCGTAGCGGTTGCCTTTCAAACGCTTGAACCCGGCCAACTCTCCCACGCCGGCATGGACGACCCCGTCCAATTTGACCGGCTGGATCTCACCCGGTTTGGCCAAATCGACATAGCCCAGGCTGAACTTATCGTCGAAGACGGCGCTCGTCACCAGCGCGCCCTGGCCGCCGGGGGCGAATTCGACCGCTCCAATCCCGTTGGGAGGCACGACTTCGCCTTCCTTGCGCTGGTCGAGCGGCTTGCCGTAGATCACCTTCTTCTTGCCGTTCTCGAGCAGGTAAAGCACGGTATCCCCGACCGTATAGCCGTCGACGAGAAACAGGCGGGTATGGTCCTCATTCGGTCCGGCCGGGAAGGCGCCCCAGGCAGACTCGTCCAGCTTGGTCAGCTTGTTCGTTCGCAGGTCCCCCCGGTAGGCTTCTTGGACGCCCTTGTCGCGCCGTTCGGCGTTGAAATAGACGATATTCTTTTCGATGTCGCAATCGGTCAGATGGACGCGATGATCCTTGAAAAAACCTTCGAAAGCAGGTGCAGGAAATCCACCCTCGATCGGGATCAGCATGGGTTGATAATTTTCATCGCCATCGTGATCGAGCATGACCAGGATCTTGTCGAGCAGCGGGAAGACGAAAAACGACAGGCCGCCAACCAGTTCCGGGTTTTGCATGGCAATGTGCGGAGGCAGGAGCGGCTCCGGCACCGATCCGCCGTAATACATTCCATACAGGCTGAGCTTGCCGGAAAGATTGCTGACGAAATAGATCCGGTCGCCGACGGCCTGCGGGGCAAGGTGCAGGCGGGCGGACAGGAAAGACTCGATTCGGTGTACCATAGGCTCTCCTTTTGAAACAATATTATCATGAAAAGACTTGTGAAATTATCGCCCAACTGATACACTCCAGGCCGGATGGGAAGGAAAAACATGGCAGATCACTCCACACATCGCCCTGATTCTAAAGAAAGTCCAAAAGTATTCGTTTCCAATCACGCCATGGTCGTCCGCATTCGCGGCGAATTTACCGACCGGGAGTTGCAGGTCGCCATCGACCGCCTCCGGCCCCGTCATAAAGCCCTGATTCCAGAGCTGGAAGCCGACGATCCGGTCAAGTCCCATTTCGTCCTGCGGATTCTCCCCGAAAGCCAGGGACCGGATTGGAAGGAAGTGGTAAAAGCGGAACTGCTCGAGCCTTTCCCTGCCGGGATTGGACCCTTCGCCCGCTTCATCCTGCTTCGCCGGGGCGTCAGCGCGGACCTGGTCGCTGTTTTCCACCATGGAGCCTGCGACGGCATGTCTGGGGTGTACGCCCTGCGCGATCTGCTGGCCCTTCTCGCCGATCCCGGGCTCGTTCTGCCGCCCCTCGACCCTCCGCCGAATACATTTGCTTTGATCCCTGAGACGGTAAAGAACAACCGGCGGGTGAAAAATAAAATTCGGGCCTTTCTCACCAGCTTTCGGTTTTTCCTGTTCTTCCAGCGCCTTCGCCGACGGTTTTCGCCATCCGGCGGTGGCTTGAAGGAAAGCTCCCCCGCCTCCCGGCGGATCTGCGTGCTGACCCACACCCTGACGGCCGAGCAGACGGCCCAACTGGCCGCCCGCTGCAAAGCCGAAGGGACCACGGTCCACGCGGCCCTTTGCGCCGCCTGGCTGACCGCCTTCGCCGAGAGCCTCGAAGGGCGAAAGTCCTGGGTCCGCAGCGTCTCCAGTCCGGTCAGCCTGCGGGACCGACTTTCCATCCCGGAAACCTCCGGGCTTTTCCTGGCAACCGTCGTCACGAAAGTCAATTGTGCGCCGGGCCGCAACTTTTGGCAAGTTGCCCGTGAGTTCAAACAGAAATTAAATCTTGCCACCACCGATGAGAATGTGTTCTTCTTCCCTTTGACGATCGGAGCGGTGTTCTCCCACTTTTCAGGAAAGGCGATGAAAGAGATCATGCCGGCCTTGTTCGACCGGCCGGTAAAGTACGACTTCTCGGTCACCAATCTGGGCCGCCTTGCCATCCCGGAGGATAATGGCTCCCTGCACATGGAGGCTTTCTACAATCTGGTCAACACCTCTGATGAGGAGCGGACAGTATGCGTGAATACCTTCGCCGGCCGGCTGACCTGGTCGTACCTGTTCCGCGAGTCGAAAATGGACCCGCAGGAGGCTGAAAAGCTCGTGAAAGCAGTCCTGGCGAAGCTTTTTGGAGCAATTGTGGAGTGAACATTAATCTAATTTTAAGTCTTGACGGATTTTCACCCGTCATATAAAATAAATATGTAGGTGGTAAGTGTTCGTGCTGGAGTTTGCAGGGAGCCGGCCCAAGAGCAATCCACGAGGGCCGGTGTTGTTTAAGAGATATCATTGCAACACCTGGCCCAGACTGAATACCGAACACCATCATCCAATTCATTCGTTCATAGTAAGGAGAAGTAATAAAATGGCAGAGCGCGTGACCGGTACGGTCAAATGGTTCAATGCATCCAAGGGCTACGGCTTCCTCGCTCGCGAGGGTGGCCCGGACGTCTTCGTCCACTACAGCGCCATTCAATCAGATGGCTTCCGCACTTTGCAGGAAGGCCAGCAGGTCGAGTTCGAAATCGAACAGGGACCCAAGGGCCTGCAGGCTGCGAACGTAAAGCCCCTGTAATCCCCGAGATTGAACCTAAAAATCCCTCCCCGTGCGGGGAGGGATTTATTTTTAATCCAGTTATTTATGGGTTACTTCGACCCGCCCAAGCCATTCCCCCACGAACAGGAAGGCGGCGCTTCCGAGGGTGGCCATCCCGCCGTTGATCGGGCCGATGTTGGCGAAGCTCCAGTGCAGTACGGCGCCGACGATATGGCCGGTCCAAAATCCGAGCCAGGCCAGAAGGATGAAGAGGATCAGCCGGTTGATCGGTCCGCCTTTCCAAAAATGGAAGGCAGTGCCATAAAGCGTCGAGAGTACGATTCCAAAAAGGATGCCAGGCAGAGTCATGGGTTTGCTCGCTTCGTCGATTATAACATCATCTGGCTATGCGAAGATTACGCGATCAACCCGCCGCCCAGGACCACTTCCCCATCGTAGAAGACGGCGGCCTGGCCGGAAGTGATGTCGCGTTGCGGGGCTTCGAAACGGACCCTGACCCGGTTCCCGTCTAGCGGAGCGATCTCGGCCGCGGCTTCGCGAGCAGTGTAGCGCGTCTTGACCTGGCCGTTCACCGGTCCGGCAGGCGGCTCATCAATGGTCCAGTGCACATCGAGGGCGATCAACTCGCTCGTTCCCAATTCCTCCTCGGGGCCGATCACCAGCGTGTTGGTGGCAGCGTCCTTGGCGAGCACGTAGAGCGGGACCGGGGAGGAAACCCCCAATCCCTTGCGCTGCCCGATCGTGTAGTAGGCCAGTCCCTGGTGCTCACCCAGGTTGGTCCCATCCCGGCGGACGATCGGTCCGGGCCGGGCGATCTCGGGGGCGTTGCGCTTGAGGAAGGAGCGGTAATCGTCGCCCGCCAGGAAACACAGGTCTTGGCTGTCGGCCCGGGAAGCCGTCGGCAAGCCGAAGGATTCGGCGAAGGCGCGCACCTGGGTCTTTGGATATCCGCCGATCGGGAAAAGCGAGCGGGCCAGCTTTTCCTGGTTCAGCACGTGCAAGACGTAGGATTGATCCTTGGAATGATCGACGCTGCGCAGCAGGCGTTTCTTGCCGGTAGCGGCATCCGTCTCCAGGCGGACATAATGCCCGGTCGCCAGATAGTCCGCTCCGAGGGCCAGGGCGTGGTCGAGCAGCGTCTCCCAACGGATCGAACGATTGCAAATTAGGCAAGGATTGGGCGTCACGCCGCGGGCGTAGCCGTCGATGAAGGCCCGTACGACGGTTTCATAAAAAAGGTCCTTTACGTCGACCACGTAAAACGGGATGTCGAGCTTTGCAGCCACCCGCCGGGCCAACGCCATGGAGTCGGGCGTGCAGCAGCGGTTGGAGTTCTCCTTGCCCGCTTCGCTCCACAGGCGCAGCATCATCCCGGTCACGTCGTAACCCTGCTGCTTGAGCAGGGCCGCGGCGACCGAGGAATCCACCCCGCCCGACATGGCGACGACGACTTTGGTCATGATATCAATTCACCCGGGATTTATGGGAACGTGGCCTGGTCCGTTCGTCACGGCTCAAGCTTCTTGCCCGTTTGACGAGACCGGGCAATGTCTCCAGGAAATTTTCAACCTGATCCGCGGCGCTATCCTTCCCGAGCGTCACCCGCAGGGACCCCAGGCTCCAATCGCGTGACAGTCCAATGGCCGTCATCACTTCGCTCGGCTCGGGGTTGCCGGTCTTGCAGGCCGACCCGGACGAACAGGCGAAGCCGGCTGCATCCAGGAGGGTCAGCAGCAGGTTGCCGTCCACGTCTTGGAAGGCGAAACTGGCATGGTTGGGCAAGCGCATCGTGGGATGGCCGGTCAGGCGGACCTCCGGGATCTCCTCCAGCACGCGGCCGATGATCCGGTCGCGCAGCGGCCGGACGTGTTCGCTGCGGATGGCACGTTCGGCGAAGGTCAGGCGCAGGGCTTCGGCAAGGCCGACGATGTACGGGACATTCTGGGTCCCGGCGCGCAAACCGGATTCCTGTCCCCCGCCCGTCTGGGACGACAGGATCGGCGTACCCTTGCGGATGTAGAGCACGCCGATGCCCTTCGGGCCGTAGAACTTGTGCGCTCCCAGCGAGAGCAGGTCCACACCCAGGATTTGGACATCCGTGGGGAGATAGGCGGCAGCCTGGACCGCGTCGGTGTGGAATGGGACACCGTGGAGGCGGCAGATCCGGGCGATTTCCGGAATTGCATTGATCGTGCCGATCTCGTTATTGGCGTACATGACCGAAACCAGGGCCGTCTCGCTCGAAATGACCTTTTCGAGCGTGGCAGGTAAAAGCATGCCGTTTCCGTCCGTCTCGAGCCATTTGACCTGGAAACCGTAATGCGATGCGAGCTGTTCGGCGGTCTTGCTGACGGCATGGTGCTCGGCCCGGCAGGTCAGGATCATGTTGGCGCTGATGTGTTCCCGCATCGCCAGGGCGGTCCCGCGCAGCGCCAGGTTGTCTGATTCGGTGCCGCCAGAGGTGAAAAAGATCTCATCCGGCCGGCAGTTGAGGGCCGCGGCGACGGTTTCCCGGGCAGTTTCGACGGCCGCCTCGGCCTTCTGTCCAAAACGATGGACGGAGGACGGATTGCCGAAAGTCTCGGCGAAAAAGGGCTGCATGGCCGCCTGGACACGCGGATCGACCGGCGTCGTGGCGGCGTAATCGAAATAGGCCAAATCGGACATTCTTTACCTTTTGTGCTTGTGATTATACCTCTGCGGCCGAAACGCACCTGGTCCGCAAGGTTGACCCGGGACTATTCGAGGTACGTCCCAGCCGGGATCCCGCACATCCGCTCGGACAACTCCCACAGGCGTCTGGCAGCGGCTGCATCCAACGCATACCGGCTGGGCATTTTTGGCTGGCAGTCCTTCCAGTAGATCTCCGGGCTGTCTTGAACGGGCAGGGCGGTTGCCAGGAAAACGATCCCCTCGGCGGGTCGTTCGGCCGGGACTCCAGCTGAAACACGCAGGCGCCAGATCCAGCGGACCAGGCCGGGGTTGCCCTTATAGCCGATCTCCGTCTTGACCAGGCCGGGATCGGCAGCGAAAGCCCGCATGCTCGAGCCCGCTCCCAGCCGGCGGTTCAGCTCAGCCGAGAACAAGACATTGGCCAGTTTGGTTTGCTGGTAAGCTAGCAAGCAGTTATAGCCATGCTGCAACTGCAGGTCCCGCCATTTCAAACGGGTATGGTAGTGGGAGTCGGAACTGACCGTCACCACCCGGGCTGCCGGGGCAATCTTGAGCAACGGCAGGAGCTCGTGGGTCAGGAGGAATGGCGCCAGGTGATTGACCGCCCATTGGGTTTCGATCCCATCGAATGTGAGAGAGCGCCGGAAGGTGAAAGTACCGGCGTTATTGACCAAACCGTCCAGGGCGCGGGCCTTGTGAGCCGCCATCTGCCGGCGGATCTCACCGGCCAGCGAACGGACCTGCCCTTGCGCAGACAGGTCTGCGACGCAAAAGGCAACCTGCGATCGTGGATAAACGGATTGGAGATGCGCCTCCGCCGCGGCACACCGTTCCGCCGAACGGCCGACCCCGATCACGAAGGCTTCCCGGTTGGCCAGAAGCCCGGCAACCGCCAGGCCGATCCCCGACGTGGCGCCGGTCACGACGAATGTTTTCCCTTTCAATTTCTCATCCATCCAGACTCTCCTGTCCGCTTCGATGGTACTCGAAAGGACCATTTTTATCAATCACTCCTCCAGGGAGGTTATCCCCTTGCGGGGATGTTATAATACCGGCCTGCTTATGGAACCGAACATTCGCCAGGCCCAGCTCAGCCACCAGACCGGCAGTTACACGGTCACCATCCCCGTCTACGAGGGACCCCTCGACCTGCTCCTGCAGTTGATCGAGCACGCCGAGCTGGATATCACCGCGGTGGCCCTGGCCCAGGTGACGGACCAATATCTGGCCTACATCCACCAGATGCAGGTGCCGGCGGAGGAGATCTCGGCCTTCCTGGTGGTGGCCGCCAAGCTGTTACAGATCAAATCCGAGGCGCTGCTGCCCAGGCATCCGGTCCGGGAAGCCGGCGAGGAAGACCCGGGCGAGGCCTTGGCCCGCCAGCTGCGCATCTACAAGCGTTTCAAGGAACTGTCCGCCTGGCTGGAGGACCGGGAAACGCATCATCTGCGGACCTACCTGCGGGTCGCGCCGCCCCCGAGGGTCGAAGGCCGCCTGGACCTCTCCGACGTTACCCTGGCCGACCTGATGGCGGCAGCCGAATCCATCTTTTCGGAGGAAGCCGAGAAACAGTCCCTCGGGACGGTCATCTCGGCCCCCCGCATCACCATCCGCGAGAAGATCGCCTGGATCGCCGAACGGATGGGCAAGGACCCGCACACTTCGTTCAGCCGCCTGCTGGGCGAAAAGCCCACCCGCCTGGAGATCGTCGTGACCTTCCTGGCCCTCCTGGAGCTGGTCAAACGCTACCGGGTGGCAGCCAAACAGGAAGGTCTCTTCACCGACATCCAGATCGACAAAATGGAAGACTGGAAAGCCGACGAGGAAATCGAGATCGAATTCGAATAAGCCTGCATCGCCCGGACGAATTTACCCGGGCGTTTTTTATCCGAGCTGGATGGGGCAAACACACAATCGCTGACGCTCAAGGAGAGATGAAATGAACAAGCTCGATACCACGGTCGTCATCCAGATCGGCATCATCGTCAAGGACGCCGAAAAGACAGCCGGTCAGTATGCCGAAGTGTTCGGGATCCCCAAGCCAGCCGTTGTCCCGATCGCCGACGATGCCTTCGCCAACACCCAATTCCACGGCGAGCCTTCCCGCGCCAAAGGGAAAGCGGCCTTCTTCGACCTGGGACCGATCCAAATGGAGCTCATCGAGCCGGTCGGCGCGCCGAGCACCTGGGAGGAATTCCTGCGCACCCGGGGTGAGGGCATCCACCATATCGCCTTTAGCACCGCAGACCTGGGCGAGGCCGGGAAATTCCTGGCTTCCAAAGGGATGGAAACCGTCCAGTCCGGCGCCTGGGACGGCGGGCAGTACGCCTACATCGACAGCTCGAAGCAATTGGGGACGATCCTGGAATTACTCCACTTCGATAAATAAGGCGATCCCCGGCGGAAAATGAACGCCGGGGATTTTTATATTAAAGAAGTGCATCGTCGACCTACCGGGCGAACTGGGCCAGTTCCGCCTCGGTCAGGTCCAGGTCCGCGGCGGCCAGGTTTTCGGCCTGGTGCCCGGGGTCGAATGACATCGGAATGGTGATGACCCGCGGCTGGCGGACGAGCCAGGCCAGGGCGATCTGCTGAGGAGTGACCCCGCGCGCCTTGGCAAGCGCCAGCAACGGCTTGTTCCCCCGGATGTACCGACGCTTTACTGGGGAATAAGCCGTCAGCAGAATATCGTTGGCCTGGCAATAGTCCAGCACCCCGTTCTCCACACAGGTACGGTCCGGCATGCTGTAGGAGACCTGATTCGTAAGGAGCGGCGTCTCAGACAATGCCTTCGATTCTTCGAGCAGCTTCAGGTTGAAATTGCTCACGCCGAGGTGCCTGACCTTGCCATCCGCGACCAGCTTGTTGAGGGCGCGGAATGTCTCCGCCAGGTGCATTCCCCGGGCCGGCCAGTGGATCAGGTACAGGTCGAGGTAGTCCATCTCGAGCCGGCGCAGGCTGTTCCCGCAGGAACGCAAGACTGCCTCGTAATCCAAATGTTCCGGGCTGACCTTGGAGGTAATGAACAGCTTCTCCCGTCCCTGGCCTGATGCGCGGATGGCCTGGCCGAGCAGCTCTTCCGCATGGCCGGCAGCGTAGTACTCGGCGGTATCGAAATGGGTGTAACCAAGCTCCAAGGCCGAATGCAGCGCCGCCATGGAACGGGCATCCTGGCCTGGATCGGCGCGGCCCTCGCCGCCGATCGTCCAGGTGCCGAACCCGATTTTTGGGACGCGCAGGGTATGAAGGGTCTCGTATCGCATGAGTGAAATTATAGCATGGCAGGAATAATTCCCTTTCCGGTCGACGGGTCCGATCGATTTTAAGAAGAACATGAGAACGGCCCAGATACAATCCCACCTATGCTATCATGAGGCCGTTCATCATCCAAAAGGAGGAACAGAATATGGTCAAGAAACAGCCCTTTATTACGAAGTCATTTTCACAATTGATGGGTTCGGCTGCCGTTTTGCTGGTCCTGGCCGGCTGCAACCTGCCGAGCGCAACCGCCACCCCACCGCCGCTTCCCACGCCCACATTACAGCCGCCCCTGGCATCACCGACCGAGGTCCCGCCCACCCCGACCTCCGCGCCGTCCCCAACCCTGACGCCGGCCCCGGTGAATATCGTCTTTGCCACCGGCGCGACCGCGGCCGTCCAGTCGGGCACGCTCCAACCGGGGCAAAGCCAAGTCTTTACCTTGAGCGCGGGACAGAACCAGCCGATGGTCCTGATCCTCGACTCGCCGAGCAACGATCTTTATTTCGGCGTCACCGAACCGGACGGGAATAAGCTGCTCGATCCCGCCAAAAAGTGGAACCGCTGGCAGTGGCTGCTGCCGAAGACGGAAGTTTACACGATCCAGGTCTACGGAGGCGCCGCCGCAGAGAATTACACCCTGACCGCCAAGGTCGCCGAAGTGGTCAATTTCCCCTCCGGCTCCTCCTCCACCACATTGAACGGCACGACGGTGAACGGGTTCGTCGTCTCTTACGCGGCCTACTGCACGGCCGGCCAGACGATGACGGCGACCCTCAACGTACCCGCCACGACCGCCTATCTCGACGTGTTCGGGCTCGCCTCCGGCCCCCTTTTGAGCCAATCGGCGAAGGCCAACTCCTGGACGGGAACCCTGCCGTCCACGGAGGATTACGTGGTCGAAGTCATCCCGAACAACGGACAGGTGGTGTCTTTCTCCCTGGCGCTCTCCTGTCATTGAGACAAGGATCACGGTCGTAAAAAACTCACCTCGCAAGGAGGTGAGTTTTAATTTTCAACCCCAGCCGCGCGGGATGGCGCCGCCCCTGCCTCCATTTCAAGGGATGGAGGTCTCACAGTCTATGAATGTAGTATTCCCAATCCCGCCGATACAGACATCCACGCCGGCATTGCCGTCCAGCAAATCGTCCCCGCCGCGCCCAATGATGCAATCGTTGCCTCCGAGGCCATCGATGACATCGTCTCCCGGGCTGCCCAGGATCAGGTCATTCCCAGGCGTGCCGGTAATCGTCCCCGAGCCCGAGACGATGTCGGTGAGGTCCAATCCTGCACACTCCGGCGGCTTGACATCGTCGGCCGTCAGGGGGCGGGACTGGTCCCCTAGACGGATCGGCGGAACCGTGTTGGAATCGGCGATGGCAGAAACCAGGTTGGTGATTACCAGGGCGGCGATGCCGAGCAACAGGAATTTGGCGATCGTCCGGAATCTCATTGCGCGCCTCGCAGCGGGACCTTCTGGCCGGCAGGCCTCAGGGCGTCCGCCTTCCTCTGCCCGTCTGTATAGTAGCGGTAGGTCGTGCCATTGTTTTGAACCAGGTAGTAATGAACCTGATTGCGGACCATGTGCAGGATCATCGAGTTTTGCCGCTCGGCGATCTTGGCCAGGTCATCCATCGAGGTGATGTCGATGACCGGAGAAATCGTTTCCACGCCGCGATCGTAGACGTCCACGATCAGGGAGCCGTACTTAACCGAGATGAGCGCGCCTTCGCCTCGTGAAACCTGTCCATAAAAGTACAGCCCCAGGGCCGCCAATCCAAGCAGGGACAGGCCCAGCCCGATGACCGAAAAAGTACGGGCCAGGGTAACTGTCAAGGTCAATCCCGGAAGTGGGAATGGGCTGTCGACCAACGCCGGGTTGGCCACCGATCCCGCCTGGGTCACCTGGAGCGGGTTGTCCTGGGAATTATCTGAAATCAGGAAAAAATGAAGGGCGTCGAAACGGAAGGCCAGCTGAGGCTCGAAGATCGTGTGAAAAGCCTGCCCCGAGAGCGTTCCGGCCACCGTCGTCTGGTTCATGATCGTCAATGTATACGTGCTGGCGTGGAAGCCGGTCGCCTGTTCGACCGAAGCCACCAGCGCCTCCACCTGGCACAGGTCAAGGCTGGCCGTCAACGTGTAGCTGGTTCCGGTGAAAGTCGATGCCGAACCGAGGGGCAGGGTCCGTTCCCAGCCGCTTTGTTCGTCGACGACTTTGGCAATGAGCTGGCCAGACCCGGCAATATTCCCAGGCTGGGCCGCCGCCAGATTGTAGACGAATCCCAGGTTGATCGCGCAGGTCAGCTTCAGGAAGACGGGCTCGCCGGAGCTGACCGTGGCGGTATCGTATATCCCGGCAGGCCCCGCGGCGGAGTAGAAGAAGGCGCCCATCTGCTGGTAGGGAATGGGAGCAGCCTTCACCCTTGCCGGCTTGGTGAAGGCAAAAACACCCAGGACGAGGAAAACCAGGGCCAGGAATCCCAAGACCAGCAAGGGACCCTCCAGAACCCCACCCTGGCCGGTTCTTTCGCCCGAAGTCTTTCCCGGCCTGGATTTCGTCTGTGTACTTGTAAGCATAAGAAAACCTCCTATGATCCCTGAAATAATTGCAATATTGATTGGGGAACGGGCCCGTTGGAAATACAACCCTGCCTTGGGAATATGAATCCACAATTTACCGATGAGTTCCTGGCGGGTCGGGTGATAGCCGTCGATCCAGAAATTGTGGTCGCCTTTGAAAACGAAATACGCAGGTTCCACGGCGATGATGCGGTGGATGACAAAACTTTGCAATTGCACGTC
>Ga0335071_10000695_pt1 | contig 36554 bp, 37 predicted proteins | sample Lox_Sample_15_FD_206724 | JGI IMG/M metagenome (GOLD analysis project Ga0335071, IMG submission 206724) | Soil microbial communities from Loxahatchee National Wildlife Refuge, Florida, United States - Lox_Sample_1.5 | ecosystem: Environmental > Terrestrial > Soil > Wetlands | place: USA...
ACGACGGCATCCTCGCGTCGTGCAAGATCCTCGAGCTGATGGCGCGCGATCCCCGGCCCGTCTCCGCCCACTTCGACGCGCTCCCGCATTTCCACGCCACGCCGGAACTCAAGGCTCCCTGCCCGGACGACAAGAAGTTCGCGGTGATCGCGGAGCTCGCGGCCGACTTCCGGCAGCGCTACGAGACGATCGACATCGACGGCGTGCGCGTGCTCTTCCCCGAGGGCTGGGGCCTGGCCCGTGCCTCCAACACGAATCCCTACCTGACCCTGCGCTTCGAGGGCAAGAGCCGGGCCGCCGTCGACCGCATGAAGGCCGAGGTCTTCGCCGCGCTTCGCCGCTACCCGTTCGTCGAGCTCCCCGCGTAGATGACTCGGAGGGGGCTTCGCCCCCTTCCGAACCTCCCCTCAACAACGGATTGCGCGGGCCACGCCCACGCTCGAAACGAAGAAGCTATGGTTTCTCGAGCGGATTTCGCCGCACCGTGGGCAGCGCGATCTTGATGAAGCCGTGCTTCTCGGCGGCGTGACAGCTCGTGCAGCCCGCACGCAGGCTGTCGATGCGCTGCTTGAAGAGCGCAGGGTCCTTCTTGTTGATCGCGTCACCGACCTGGGGAAGCGTGGTCTTGAGCAGGAAGGCCTCCGCGCTCTGCCGGTACTGCGGGCGTCTCTCGAGCCCCAGCTCGAGCGCCTTGCGCAGCTCCTCGTGCATGTGCGCGGCATAGTCCCAGTTCCCGTCCACGCCGCCCCAGTACATCTCCGTGTAACGGTAGGCCACCTCGGCCATCGTCGTCTCGAAGCCGCGGAACTGCCGCTGGATGGCTTCCGTGCGGGCGTCGGGGGCAAGTCTCACCAGCCAGTTGTCCTTGGGGGCCTCCGCGCCGTGCTGGTGCTGGTGCATCTGGGCCGTGGCCAACGTCCAGGAGGCGGCGGCTCCCGTCGCGAGCAGCGCGGCGGCGGACAGCGCCATCAGAATCGAGCGACGGACCGGTCTCTTCGTTCGAGTCATGCAGGCTCCTTTCCGATCGTATCGAGAACGAGGGCAAGCGCGCCGCCGAGGTCGCGGGCAACGGCGCAATCACGCGGGCCCCAGAAACCGCGCGGGTCGAGGAGGATCGCGTGAAGCCCCGCGGCACGCGAGCCCAGGACATCCACCGAGTAGAGATCCCCGATGTACACGGCCTCGTGCGCTTCGACGCCGGCCCGTTCGAGGCCGATCCGGAAGATGCGGGGATCGGGCTTTTCCACGCCGACGAGGGCCGAGTCGATGACGAAGTCGAGGTCCGACGCCAGGCCCGCGCCCTTGAGGAGCGCGTGGACCGAGCCGTTGGAGTTCGACACGACGCCGGCCACGAGGCCCGCCGCCTTGACGCCGCGAAGCGCGGCCAGCGCATCGGGGCTGGCCAGGTCGAAGAGACCGGCCGGGGGATTGTAGCCACGCTTGAAGGCCGTGGCCGCTTCGATCTCCTCCGGATCCGTGAGATCCAGGCCCTCGAGCATGTAGGCGATGTAACGATCCTGCGCCGTGCGCCCTTCGGTCGAGACGCCACGCGCGAGGTCGGCGTCGAGCCGCACCCGGGCGCGAAGCTCGGCCTCCTCGATCGCCTCGACCGGCACGGGGTGGCCCCGGCCCGCGAGGTGTCGGGCTATCGCCGGATAGTTCATGCGGAGCAGCGTGTTGCCGGCATCGAAGAGGATGGCGCGGGGCCGGGAGCCTGCGAGGGCGACCATACGACCATTATAATGATGCGATGCTTGGCGTCCGTCTCGGCGGCATTGTCTGTCTCCTGCTCCTCGCCCGCCCGGCGTGGGCCGATCACGGCGGGCCGCTCGCCCCGCCTCCCATGAGCCCGCTCATGACGGCGCTCATCGCCGGCAGCCTCGCGTTCGTGACCGTGCTCCTCCTCGCCCTCATCTGGCGGCTCCTCAGCGGTCGGCGAGACGACGAATGAGGGCGCCGCGCCCTCTGGGCCGATGAGCCTGATCGGAATCGCCATCCGCGTGCTGTCGACGGGCGCGGGTCTCCTCATCGTGGGCGTCCTGGCCATGGGTCTGCTCGCCGGCCGCCCGGACAGGCCGACGGCGCGGGCGTGGCAAAGCCAGCTCGTGCGCGCCACGAGATGGCTGGCCGGGCTCGTCCTCCTCGCGGGCCTGGCTGCCCTGGGCTTCCAGGTCACGGTGGCCACGGGAGACACCGAGAGCGTGCGCCACGCGGCGGCGTGGCTCCGGCTCCTCGGCTCGACGCAGTTCGGCACGGTGTGGCTGCTGCGCCATGCCGTACTGGCGCTCATGGCCGCGCTCGTCCTCCTGCAGCAGCGCGAGATCTCGACGGCCGACTGGCTCGCCTGGCGCATCGAAGCCGCGGCGCTCACCGCGATCGGGGTCGGGCTCGCCGCCTGGGCCGGACACGCCGTCGGCGTGGATCCCGGCAGCGCCCTCCCCGCTGTCGTCAATGCGGTGCATCTCGTGGGCGTCGGGGCATGGCTCGGTGCGCTGCCCGCCCTCGGGATCCTCCTCCGCGCCACCGCGACCGAGGCGGGCGCCGACTCGCGTCCCTTCGCCGTCATCGCCGCGCGGCGCTTCTCCGCCCTGGCGCTCGCGGTCATGATCGCCATCGTGGTGACCGGGCTGTGGAACGCGTGGAACGAGGTCAACGGGGTGCCAGAACTCGTGGGGACTCCCTATGGGCGGCTGGTGCTCCTCAAGGTCGTCTTGCTCATTCCCGTGCTGGCGCTCGCCGGCTGGAATCGTTCACGTCTCCTGCCGCGGTTGAGCGGGGATGGAGCCAGCGTGGGCCGGCCCGCCATGCGCCGTCTCTCGGCCTTCGTGGTAGCGGAGGCGGTGGTGGGGATGGGGCTCGTGGCCGTGGCCGCCGTCCTCGCCGCCACGCCGCCGGCACGCCACACCACACCGGACTGGCCATTCAGCTACCGGCTCGCTCCCGAGGTCACGTGGAACTTCCCCGGGGTCAAGACTCAGGTCCTCGTCGGCGCCCAGATTTTCCTCGTCGGCGTGCTTGCCGGAATCGCCGGCGTCCTGCTCAAGCGCTGGCGCCCGCTCGTGCTCGCCGGCGCCGCCGTGCTCCTCGTGGCCGGCGCCCAGCAGGTACTCCCGCCGCTGGCCGTGGATGCGTATCCGACCACCTACTGGCGCCCGGCCGTTCCCTACACCGCAGGCTCGGTGGCCCAGGGCGCCGCGCTGTTCCACACCCACTGCGCCACCTGCCACGGCCCGATGGGTCACGGCGACGGCCCCGCGGCAGCCGGGCTGCTCCAGCGCCCCGCGGACCTGACGGCCCCGCACACCAGCGATCACACGGCGGGCGACATGTTCTGGTGGCTGACCCATGGCCTGGGCATCGTGATGCCGGGATTCGACGGCGTGCTGTCGGAGGAGCAGCGCTGGGACCTGATCAACTTCGTCCGCGCGCTCTCCGCCGGCGAGACGGCCCGCGCCCTCACGGACCTCGACGAGCCCGGCAACCCGCGCCTGACCGCTCCCGACTTCACCTTCGCCACGGGCCCGGCGCAGATGAGCCTCAAGGACTACCGCGGCCGCCAGCCCGTTCTCCTGGTGCTGTTCTCCCTTCCGGGGTCCCGCGCGCGGATCACGCAGCTCGCGCTCGCCTACGGCGAGATCCAGAGCTTCGGCGCCGCGGTGATCGCCGTGCCCATGGACCGTGCCGGAGGAATCCTCTCGCGGCTCGGCTCGAGCCCGCCGATCCTGTTTCCGGTGGTCACCGAGAGCGCGCCCGATATCGTCGTCACCTACGGCCTCTTCCGTCGCACGCGAACGCCGGACGGGGCGCTGCCCGATCCCCGGATGCCTCCGCACATGGAGTTCCTGATCGATCGCTCGGGCTATCTGCGCGCGCGATGGATTCCCGGTGGGCCCGGGCCCGGCTGGTCCGATGTGAAGGTGCTGCTGGCCGAGATCCAGGCGCTCAGCCAGGAAGAGACGCCGGAGCCTCCGCCCGCCGAGCACGTGCACTGATGCGGCTCTGGCGCGCCGTCGTCCTCCTCAACGTCTCCGTCGCGGTGGGGATCCTGCTGGGTTGGATCGCGTGGGGTCGCGAGGTGTCCCGTCTCGAGCGGCAGCTGCTGCAGAGTCAGCAGCGGGTGCTCGTTGTCGGGACAGAGCGCGAATGGGTGATCACCGGCGTGGTGCGGACGGTCATCCCCGAGATCCAGGTCGTCGTGCTGACGCACGAGGAGATCCCGGGCTTCATGCCGGCCGGGATGACCATGGGCTTCAAGGCACGGGACCCGAAGCTCCTGGAGCCCCTGCGGGCGGGCGACGTCGTACGCTTCACCCTGAAGGGCGTGCCGCCCGACGTGCAGATCACCGCCGTCACCGTGAAAGGGCGATCCTGACCTTGGCGATACCAGCCCGCTCGCGTATGCTGCCGTCATGATCGGCGAGCTCCGACAGCTCCACCGCCACCTCTGGCTCGCCTGGGTGGTCGTGGTGGCCGTAGTGGTGGCCTTCATCCTCTTCATGGAGCCGTGACCTTCGGGAGATCATCGCGCCGGCCGAAAGCGCATGGGGGGGCACGGATGCCCCAGTCGGGGCCCGCGCAACTCGCGTATCTCCAGCCACACCACCTCGAAAGCCTCGTTCTTCAGACTCTCGTTACGTGGCACTTTGGTTGCATGGTTCCGTAGCCGGAACCTGACAGCTCCAAGAGCTGGGATGGCGCGATGCTTCGCCTGCGTCCACCCCAAGAGCAGCGGAGTGGTCCGGGTCGCGACGCGCAGCGCTCACCCGGCCCGAAGGGGGCGCTCATGTGGAAACGCGGGGGGGTTGCGGCGATAGTGGTCGGGTTTCTCCTCGGCGGCCTGGTGCCCCCAGCGCCTGCGGCAAGCCTGGAGGAGCAGGTCAAGAAGGTGCGAGCGGAGATTCTGAAGGCCGGCGGCGGAAGCCTTCCCCCGGTGCCGATCCCGGCGAACAACCAGCAGACGCGGGACAAGGTCAAGCTGGGCGAGGCCCTCTTCTTTGATCCGAATTTGTCCAGTTGCGGTGAGGTAGCCTGCGCGACCTGCCACCTTCCGGAGCGGGGATTCAGCGACGGCAAGGCGGTGTCCCCAGGCTGCCGGGGCGCCGAAGGCCGGCGCAATTCCTCGACGATCTACCTGGCCGCGTACCTGAGCCATCTTTTCTGGGATGGCCGGGTGCAGTCACTGGAAGAGCAGGCCCTCAACCCGGTCGTGGACCCGGTGGAGATGGCCAATACCTGGGACCACGTCATCCTCTACCTGCAGTCCGGTGTGCATCCAGCCACCGGGAAGAGCTTCCCCGAGGCGAAGCGATTCTATGCGACCGCTTTCGCCAGGAGCTTCGATGGAGAGATCTCCACCACGACCGTGACGAAGGCGATCGCCGCCTATGAGCGGACCGTGAACTCCTTTCGTTCCCCCTTTGACCGCTGGGTGCGGCGAGATGACAACGCTCTCACCGTGCGCCAGAAGAAAGGCCTCGTGGTCTTCTTTGGTCGGGGCCAGTGCTCGCGGTGCCACAACGCTCCCCTCTTCACGGATTCCGACTTCCACAACATCGGGGTGCCCAACGCCGGGTTCGAGAAGGTTGGGCAGTTCTCCAAGAACCCGGACATCTGCGAGGGAGTCCCTCCGGCCATCGACGTCGGCAGGGCCGAGGTCCCCGCACTGCACGCGTCCTGCGCGGACGTGGCCACCTTCAGGACCCCCACGCTCCGGAACGTGACGCGCTCAGCGCCCTACATGCACAACGGGAAATTCGCCACCCTCGAGGAGGCCGTCGCGCACTACGAGGACCTGGCGCAGGGCACGATCTCGCCCCTCGCAGGGGAGTTGGATGCAGACGTCAAGCAAGGCAAGATCCGGTTCGGAGCGGGGGTCGGCACGCCCGACGATGTCACGAACATGGTCGAGTTCCTGAAGGCCCTCACGGGCTCGGAGGTCTCGGGCCCCCCGGGGGGCGTGGCATCTCCGAGCCTCTCGCGCAAGCGGTGATGCGACAGGGAGGCACGGCATGCGACTGTGCCACCGCACGGAACACACCCGCCCAGGATCTGGCCTGGGAGCGCTGGAGGGGCTGCGATCACTTCACCGCGGTCACGATCGACCGAATCGATCTGGACGGCCGGATCATCGTCAATGGCTATGAGATTACGGTCGCGCGTTTCCCAGCGTGCATGCACACGGTGGCGGCAGATCAGAGCCGTAGGGCCCCGGTGTCGATACCGCAGACTCTCGTGCTCGCGAGGATCCACGGGTGTCAGGGCGGGGCGATGTGAATGCGCGCCCGGGCTGAAAAGATCATGGCGGCCGCCCGGAGAGCTGTGGCGGCAGGTCTGGGCGCTACTCGGCGCTCCGGCGGACGGCCACGTGACGGAGGGGGTCGTATCCTTCTCGGTGCGCGACGCGCAGCCATGAGTGCGCGCTCCGGCCGGTCTCTGAGGTGTCTGGCGCTGGCCCTTGTCGCGCTGAGCTCGTGGGCGACGATCGTCGGCGCGGATTCCAGCCGCACCTCCGTGGAGTCGCCCGACTCGATCGCGTTCCGGAACGGTCTGTGGTTCGATGGCGCCGGGTTCCGGCCCGCGACGTTTTACAGCGTGGGCGGGATTCTGCGGCGGGCACGCCCTGCGACGGTGGCGCAGACCATCGACCTCCGGGGCCTGTACGTCGTCCCCGCGTTCGGGGAGGCGCACAACCACAACGTCGAGGGCGAGTGGAACGTTGATGCTGTGATCCGACGCTATCTCCAAGACGGCGTGTTCTACGTGAAGATTCCCGGGCAGATTCCCGAATTCTCGAATCGCATCAAGGATCGGCTCAATCGCCCGGATAGCATCGACGTGGCCTTCTCGAACGGCGGCTTCACGGGACCGGGCGGACATCCGATCGCGCTTTACCGGGACGTGCTGCGCGAGCACCGGTATCTCCCGGTCGCTGGCGCCCTCTCGCCCGAGTGGTTCGACAACCGCGCCTACTACATCGTCGATTCCCGTGCGGACCTGTTGGCCCAGTGGCGGCGCTTGGTCGCATCGCGGCCGGACTTCGTGAAGGTCTACCTGGTCTGCTCCGAGTTCTTCGGACAGACGCACACCCCCTGCCGGGGCCGCAGGGGCCTCGATCCCACGTTGCTGCCGGACATCGTGTCGCTGGCTCATAGCGCCGGGCGGACGGTGTCGGCCCACGTGGAGACCGCGACTGATTTCCGGATCGCTCTCGAGGTCGGCGTCGACGAGATCACGCATATCCCGGGGTGGTTCTTGGTGGATGCCGCCATGGCGCCGCGGGCGCGTCTGTCCGAGGTCGACGCGCGCCTGGTCGCTGAGCGCGGCGTGCCCGTGATCACGACGACCGTCGCGAGCCGCGCGATGGGTCCAATGCGAACGGAGCCGGGCGAGCCCCAGGATCACCATCAGTTCGGGGCGCATGGCCATGCCGCGTCCCATGACCAGGGCGAAGGTGCGGGCCGCCCAGAGATCGAGCGGGCCGAGCGAGAGGTCCAGGTGGCAAACTTGAGGCTGCTCCGCCGGCACGGAGCCAAGATCCTGATCGGCGCCGACCATGCCGACACGTCGCTGCCGGAAGCGCTCAACCTTCTCGGCATGGGGATCTTTTCCAATCTCGAGCTGCTACGAATGTGGGCCGAGACGACGCCGCGGGCAATCTTCCCCGCTCGCAGGCTCGGCCGGCTCGACGAAGGGTTCGAGGCCAGCTTCCTTGCCCTGGAGGGCAATCCGCTGGACGACTTCACTCGCGTCCAGCGGATCCGCTTGCGGGTGAAAGCGGGCCGCCTGCTACACATCTCGGACCGCTGAGGCGCCATACGCTCCGCCACCGGAGCACCGCCCCGACGTCTCGCCGTTGCGGGCATGCGGTTAGCGCCGAGTCCAGCCCCCGCGGGGCAGAGCGCGATCTTGCGCTCTCGACGAGAACGCGCTCGCCCAGGTCCCCTCGACTCCACCGATCCTGTTTCCGGTGGTCACCGAGAGCGCGCCCAGGAAGAAACGCCGGGGCCTCCGCCCACTGAGCACGTGCACTGATGCGGCTCTGGCACTCCGTCGCCCTCCTCAACCTCTCGGTCGCGGTGGGGTCCCGCTGGGTTGGATCGCGTGGGGTCGCGAGGTGCCCCGTACATGCTGCCGACGTACCTCCTTCGACAGGTCCGGCCCGGTTGTATCAGTACGATACCTACCCACCTTGCAGATAGGGCGGTCAGAGTGTCACGTTGGGGGTTCGGCGGCCGCGTGTCGGGCCCTCACGGCGTGCTCCCCCCCGGCGCGCGGGTTGCCAGCCGCCGCGCTTCGGCGGCGAGCACGCGCCCGGCGCGCTCGAGGCCTTTGACCTGCTGCGACCAGAAACCGTCGCCGTAGACGACCCCGTCGAGCTGGTCACGGATGCCGGTGGGCAGCGCGATACGGCGGAAGTCCGCCGTGCCGAAGATCACGTCCCACACGGGAAGCAGTGCGGCGAAGTTCGTGCCCCGGGCGGGACCTTCGTGTCCCGCGCCGATCGCGTGGTGGAGCCGGTGAAAGCGGGGACCGACCACCAGGCGCTCAAGGACGCCCAGCCCGAGCCTCGTGTTGGCATGCGAGAGGCTCTCGATCACGCGGGTCGCGAACACCACGGCCGCGAACTGGCCGCCGGGCACGCCGATGATCAGCGCGCCGAGCGCCCGCCACAGGTCGCTGAGCAGTGTGTCAACCACATGGTTTCGGTCGTCGGCCCAGAGCGAGAGCTGGCGCTGGCTGTGGTGGACGCTGTGGAGCGCCCACCACCACGATAGGCGGTGCTGGAGGCGGTGCCGGACGTACTCGGAAAGGTCGAGGACGATCAGGTAGGCGAGGAACGCCAGAAGCGGACGCCCCGCCAGCGCGGGCACGACATCCTCCAGCTGCGGCGGGATGTAGCCGAACAGGCGCAGCGCAGCGTCGAGGCTCTCCACCGCGGGTCGGAGCGTGACGAAGAAGAACAGCGGGATCACCCCGAGCCGCTCGAGGAACGTGTAGAGGACGTCGACTCGTATCGCGCGTCGATCCGCCCAGGCCTCGACGGGCCGCCAGGCCTCCAGCGGGCGAAGGACGAGCCAAAGCACGGCGATCTGTGCGAGCCCGAGGAGCAGCCACCCGGTCGCCGCGTAGGCGTCCTCGGCGAAGCGCATCAGCCCCAGGTCGAAGAGGACAGGGAGGGTCAAGCGTTCGAAGAGGGCGCTCTGCGCGGTCTCAAGCATGCCGGCGAGCCCGTCAATCACGGCGTCGCCGGACGAAGAGGCGCGAAGCAGAGGCCGCGCGCCTTGAGACCTCTGATCAGCGGCTCGAGGATCGGTGCCGCCGGCTCGCGGCGATCCCACACGCCGAGGTGCATCAGCAACACCTCGCCGGGCGCGACGCGCTCGAGAGCCCGATGGAGGAGGGTGGCGTTCGGATGCGCGTCGCTCGGCAGGTCGTCGCCAACGTAGCCGGCCGCCGTCCACTCGACGTGGACGGGGAATCCGCACTCTCCCGCCCAGCGGATGCTCTGCTGGGTGGTCCTCCCACCGGGCGCCCGCCATATCGAGGCGAGGCGGCGCCCCGTCAGCGCCTCCCAAGCCGCGTCCACGCGGCGCAGCTCGGCGCAGAACGCGGCCCGATCCATCGACACGGGCCGCCCTTCCACCGATCGGGCGATGATCCGGTCGCCCTCGTCGCGCTGGGCATAGTGGTGCGACCACGTGTGGTTACCAAACGTGTGGCCTTCGGAGGCGCGCGCCTTCCAGTAGGAGGCCCATCCGGGATCGAGGGCCCGATCCCCCCGCCGCGTCTTCTCGTTGGCGACGAAGAAAGTCGCGCGGACACCCTCCACCGCGAGCACGCGCGCGATCTCCTCGGCCTGGGCCATGTTGCCGGTGTCGAGCGTCAGGTAGACCGTCCCCGCGCAGTCCGCCGCGGCCGCCGCTGGTGCGAATGCGACCATGGCGAGGAGGAGGCTACTGGCGCGCCGCATGGGAGACGAAATAGATCCCGTGGGGCGAGCGCCCCACCCGAATCGAGCGGACGACCGTCCTCGTCGCCATGTCGATCACAGTCACGCGGTTGATCCAGCGCGAGGTTACCCAAAGCTGGCGACCGTCGCGGGTGAGCTCCATGCAATCGGGTCCCCCTGGGACGGCGAAGCTCTCGACGACCTCGAGCCGCGCCTGGTCGATCACGGAGACGGTGTCCGCCACGCGGTTCGAGACGAGCACGTGGCGGCCGTCACCCGCTGCCAAAAAGTTGTGCGCGCCGTTGCCGGTCGTGAGGCGCTTGACCAGCGTGCCGGTCGCAGCGTCGTGGACCTCGACGGCGTCCTCGCCGGTGAGACCCACGAGGACCTGCCGCCCGTCGGGAGTCGTCCACGCGCCCGCCGGCTGGCTCCCTGTGCGCTGACTCCAGAGGGTCCGGCGGTCCTTCAGACTGACCGCAGCCAGCCGATTGCTGTCCTGCAACGTGACGAAGACGATGCGGCTATCCGCCGAGAACGCGAGGTGGCTTGGCGTGCGGCCAAGGGTCAACCGGTCGACGAGCGTCAGTTCGCCGTCCGCGTGGCGGTAGACGTCGACGCGGTCGAGGCGGAGCGAGTTCGCCACGAACCACTTCTGATCCGGGCTGAGGCCGATCTGGTAGGGGTCGCTGATTCGCGCCACCCGGCGTCTGATCTCGCCGGTGCGGGGGTCCAGGTAGACCAGGTCGTTGCTCATCGCGTTGGCCACGATGAGGTACCGGTCGTCGGGCGTCGCCATCAGATGGTGGGGTTCCTTGCCGACGGCGAAGCGCTTCACCTCGCGGTACGTGGCCATGTCGACCAGGCTCACGGTGTCCTCGCCCGAGTTCAGCACCACGGCGATCTCGGCCCGCGCCGGGATGGCGGCGAGGGCCGCAAGTAGGGTGAAGACGGCAACGAGCGTGCCCCGAACGCGCCGCACGGTGCGACCCAGAGACCGGTCGACGAGAGCGGGTCCGATGGCCGAGGTCGAGCCGCGTGTCGTCGGCGCCATGCTAGACGACCTTCGGGACGGCGACGAGGTCACAGACACGGAGCGGCGAAACTCTGAGCGTCCTGACAGAGCCGAACTCGCCGATGAAGATCACGCCGACCGCGGCCGTCCGGCCGACCACAGCCGCACGCGCCGGCGGCTCGATAGGTTCCGGACCGGTGGCAAGTGCCTCGTCGCCGACGAGGTTGAGGGGCGCCGCACCCTCCCTCGCCGGCACGGAGGGGGCCGCAGGCTCCGGGACATCTGTACGGTCGAGCGCCGCGCCGACGGCACGGGGCAGGCACAGTCGTGGAAGGACGGCCGTCACCCAGCACATGAGCACCACACTAGCATCGCCATTCCGTGGCACCAAGCAGTCCTCTCTGGCGCGCCCGTTCCCATCGGGGAAGCCTCGGCGAAGGGCCACCCAGGGTGCTGCGGGGCGACGAGGTAGACCACGCGCTGCCCCAGCTAGCAGGGCCGTTGCTTCTCCGGCGACGACCTCGCTCCGTTCCCTCGCGCCTCCGTGCACGAGGCGGCGCGATTCAGGACGGCGGCGTCACCGGTCCCGCGAAGGGGACGCCCGCGACGCGTGCGGCGATATGCCACATCCACAACCGGGCCGGCGGTGGGAATACTAGCCGCGTGGACTTCCCTGTGTTCCATCTGGACGGGCTCGGCAACCGGTTGCTCGTGGGCGGCGTGGCCGTGCTGCACGTCTTGATCAACCACGGCCTCGCGGTGGGCGCCATACCGCTGATCACCGCGCTCGAATGGCGGGGCCATCGGTCCCGAGACGCGCGATGGGACGGGCTCGCCTACCGCTTCCTGTTCGTGTGCTTCATCGCCACCACGACGGTGGGCGCGATCACCGGCGTGGGCATCTGGTTCACGACGAGCCTCGTGAATCCCGCGGCCATCGGGAGCCTGCTCCGCGTCTTCTTCTGGGCCTGGTTCGCAGAGTGGCTCGTCTTCATCACCGAAGTGGGCCTGCTCCTCGCGTACTTCCTCCTGTGGACGTCGTGGCAGGGTGAGCGGAAGGGACGGCACATCGCCCTCGGCGTGGCCCTCAGCCTGTTCTCGTGGATCACGATGGCGATCATCGTGGCCATCCTCGGCTTCATGATGAGCACGGGGGACTGGACGCGGAAGCCGGGTCTCCTGGTCGGCTTCTTGAACCCGCTCTACCTGCCGCAACTCGCCTTCCGCACGCCCCTCGCCCTGATGACGGCCGGCCTGGTCGGCATGTTCCTGACGCTATGGCTCACCGACAAGGGCGAGTTCCGGGCCCGGGCCATCCGGACGCTGTCGGTGTGGACACTCGTGTGGCTGCCCTTGACGTACCTGGGCTCGCGCTACTACTGGCGGGCCGTGCCGGAGGCGATGATCGGCAACTTGCCGGTGGCCGTGACCACCGCGGCGTTCACCGAGTGGCACCAGGCCCTGGTGCGCACCGCCGGGGCGTGCGTGGCGGTCATCGCGCTCGCGGCGGTCTGGGGCGTGCTCAAGCCGCAGCGCATGCCGCGCGTCGCGCTCGTGCTGCCCATCGCGCTGGCTCTGTTGCTGCTGGGGTACTTCGAGCGCGTGCGCGAGTTCATCCGCAAGCCGTACGTCATCGCCAACTACATGTACGCGAACGGGCTGCGCGTGGAGGACTACCCGCTCCTGCAGCGCGACGGACTCCTCGCGCACAGCACGTACGTCTCGACGCGGGCGATCACCTCTGACAACGTGCACGAGGCGGGCCGCGACGTCTTCCTGGTCGCGTGCAGCCGCTGCCACACCGTGAGCGGCGTGAACAGCGTGGTCGCGAAGCTCGAGCAGATGTACGGCACCGGCGCATGGAGCCGCGACGCCCTCGCCACCTACGTGCGATCGATGCACGGCGCCCGGACGTTCATGCCCGCGTTCCCCGGCACCCCGGCCGAGCTCGACGCGCTGGCCGCTTACCTCGTCGGACTGCAGACGCATCCGGAGCGCCTCGAGGGCGTCCAGGTCACCGGCCTGCGACTGCCGCGCCAGGGAGGCGGCACCCCGAGCGAAAGCGCCCTCGATTCCGCCACGCCGGCGGGGGGGCACTGAGTCCCGTCATCCACTTGGATCCGCAGCCCACGCTGGCCACCGCGACGCCCGTCCCGCACGACTTGCCGCTGCCGCTGCCCGTCGGCCGCGAGGTACTCCAGGTGCTGATCGTCGTTTTCTTCCTGCTGCACATTCTGTTCGTGAACCTGATGGTGGGCGGCTCGCTGCTCGCCTTCGGGCTCGAGTGGATGGGGCTGCGCCGGCCGGAGTACGATCGCCTCGCCCGCCGGGTGGCGGCGACGATCACCGTGAACAAGAGCCTGGCCGTGGTCCTCGGCGTGGGTCCGCTTCTCTCCATGAACCTCCTGTACACGGTCTACTTCTACGCGGCCAACGCCCTCACGGGCATCGCATGGGTGATGGTGCTGCCGATGATCGCGGGCGCGTTCCTGCTCGCCTACGCGCACAAGTACTCCTGGGACCGTCTTGCGCGCCACAAGGCGCTGCACCTGGCGTTGGCGGGGATGGCGCTGCTCTTGTTCCTCGCGGTTCCACTCGTGTTCCTCGCCAACGCGAACACGATGCTGTTCCCGGAGCGCTGGGCCGAGGTGCGCGGGTTCTTCTCCACGCTCCTCCTGCCGAACGTGCTGCCGCGGTATCTGCACTTCCTCCTCTCCTCGGTCGCGGTGACGGGCCTGTTCCTTGCGGGCTATCTCGGCCGCGCGCGCTTTCCCGTGGAAACAGCGCTGTCTGGCTTCACCCGCGCGCGGCTTCGCCGGGGCTTCTACACCGTCACGCTGGTGGCCTCGGCGCTGCAGTTCGTGGCCGGCCCGCTCCTGTACTTCACGCTCCCGACGCGCGGCGTGACCGCAGCCGTCACGGTGGCGGTCGCTGGGGGCGCGGTCTGCGCAGCGCTCGCGATGTGGCTCCTGGTCCAGGAGGTCCTGGCCGCGGACGAACGCGTCGGACAGCGCTATGGCGCGATCGTCTCCCTGCTCGCGCTCACCGTCCTCGCGATGGGATCGGGGCGCCACTTCTATCGCGAGGCGCAGCTCGCGCCTCATCGCGCGATGGTCGAGGAGAAGACCGCACGATATCGCGCGCTCGTCGCGGAGGCCAGCGCCGCCGCGGCGAGCGCAGGTCGGCTAGGTGCGGCGGAGGACGGCAGCGCGGTCTACGGGGCCATCTGCGTCGCGTGCCACCAGGCAAAGGGAGAGGGATTGCCCGGGACGTTCCCGCCGCTTGCCGCATCCGAGTGGGTCAATGCGCCCCGGCCCGACCGGCTCATCCGGATCGTGCTCTACGGGCTCGCCGGCCCGATTCAGGTGAAGGGCGTGACGTTTCCGGGCGCGGTGGCGATGCCGGGGCAGAAGGATACGCTGTCGGACGAGAAGATCGCCGCGGTGCTCACGTATATCCGTGGCGCCTGGGGCAACGGCGGCGGCCCGGTACGAGCGTCCGACGTCGCCCGAGCCCGGAAGGAGGCGGGCCGAAGCCAGGCGTGGACAGCCGCCGAGCTCCAGCTCGTGCCCGACCGATAAGGCCTAATTAGAGGGCCCGGCGGACGGCGCGCGCCGCCGAAACCCCAGAGAGCGGCTTGCCGCCTTTGCTAGGCTTGGCGCGATGGCGATGACATCCGGCCACCATCGAGGTACACCCTGAGCATCGAGCTGGCGCGGTGTCGCAGGAACCGCGGGCTGGCGAGCGCCGCCCGCCCGGGCTCGGCGTCCGGTCCGGAGCGGGACGGCGACGCGGCGTCGCGCCTCACGCTGCCGTGGCTCCTCCGGCTCCGCTGGCTCGCGTTCCTCACACAGGCCGCGTTGATCTCCGCGGCGGCCTACGCGGGGTGGCCGCCGATCAGCCAGGCCGTGTGGGGGCTGGTGGGGGTCGGCGTGCTGTCGAACGTCGGCCTCGGCGAGTTGACCCGGCGCGGCCGGCGCGTCGTCTCGCGCACCCTCATCGGGGGCGTGATGCTCGCCGACGTCCTGCTCCTCACCTCGCTGCTCGTACTGACCGGCGGGTCCTCGAATCCCTTCGCGGTCGTGTACCTCGTGAACGTGACGCTGGCCGCGGTCACGATGGGCGCCGGCTGGACGTGGACCATCGTGATCGCTTCCACTGCAGGCTATGCGGGCCTGTTCGCGTGGCCGCCCCTGGCGCTGCACCCGGGCCACGAGTGGCCGTCGCACCTCGCGGGGATGTGGCTCGCGTTCGTGACGACCGCGGTGTTGATCGCGTTGTTCGTCACCGGCGTGACTCGCACGCTCGCGCGCCGGGAACAGGAGGTGGCCGCGCTGCGCGCGCTGGCCGCGCGCAACGAGCGGCTGGCGTCGCTGACCGCGCTCGCGGCGGGTGCCGCTCACGAGCTGGCCACGCCGCTTGGCAGCATCGCGGTCGCCGCGGGCGAGCTGGAGCGCACGGCCCGGGAGGAGAAGCTGACGAGCGTGGCCGGCGACGCGGAGCTCATCCGCTCGCAGGTGGTGCGGTGCCGCGACATCCTGGATCGGATGAGCGGCCGGGCCAGCGCGAAGTGGATCGAGGACCGACGGCCCCTCTCGATTGACGAGATAGTCCAGCTCCTCCGGGAGGAACTCGGGGCGGCGCAGTCCGCGCGGCTCCGCGTCGAGGCGACGCACGGGCTGCCGGTCTTGGCGCGGCCGGCGGCGCTGGTCGAGGCGCTGGGCAGCCTCGTTAGGAACGCGTTCGAGGCATCCGGGCCTGACGACAGCGTCTCCCTCGCGGTCACGGCCGACGCCGAGCGACTGGCCTTCGCGGTCCGCGATCGCGGCGCGGGGATGTCGGCCGAGGTCCTGGCCCGCGCGGGCGAAGCGTTCTTCACTACCAAGGCGGCAGCCTCCGGGCGCGGCCTCGGGCTGTTTCTGGCGCGCCTGTTTGCGGAGCGCCACGGCGGCAAACTCGTGGTGGAGAGCGCGCCGGGTCAGGGAACCACGGCGGTGCTCGAGCTGCCACGGGATGCGGGGAGATGACGGCGATCCTGGTCGTGGACGACGACGAGGTGTTTCGCTCGCGCGTGCTGCGGGCACTGGGGGCGCGGGGCTTCACCGCGCTCGGCGCGGCCGATCACGCGGCCGCCCTTGAGGTGGCGCGATCGGGGGCCGCTGACCGCGCGCTGGTCGACCTGCGCCTCCCCGGCCGGTCGGGGCTCGAGGTCGTGCGCGACCTCAGGCGCCTGAGGCCGCAGATGTCGATCGTGGTGCTGACCGGCTACAGCAGCATCCCGACCGCGATCGAGAGCCTGCGGCTCGGAGCCATGAACTACCTGAGCAAGCCGGTCGACGTCGACCAGATGCTGGCCGCGTTCGACCACGCGCCTGCGAACGCTCAGGCGTCGCCCACGCCGGACGTACCTTCGCTGGCGCGGATGGAATGGGAGTACATACAGCGAGTGCTGGCGGAGTGCGGCGGAAACGTCTCGCAGGCGGCGCGCGTTCTGGGCCTGCACCGGCGTTCGCTGCAGCGCAAGCTCACCAAGTATCCCCCGGCGCGCTGAGCGGGTCGCGGATCACGACATCGCAGCCCAGGATTCCGTGAAGACGGTAGCGCCTCGTGAGCGTCCGGAGCAGCCCGGCGTGCCGAAACTCTTCCGCCCCTCGCTCAGGGCCTGCGGAGCCTCCTCGGTGTGTCTGCGGCAAAATGTCGCAGCCTCGGCGGATGCCGCGCAAGCGACAATCGCCGGGCCTAGGCGGACGGGGGAATCTCCACGATGGCCGCCGCGGCGGGAGGAATGCCACAGTGAGGGTCGGATCGGACGCGCACCGCGACCTGTTCTGCGACAGCTTCATACGGAGCCACCGGCACTTCGATCCCGAGGCGCTGCCGTGGCCGGACCTCGAGGGTGAGGCGCTCGACCGTGTGCGGGGCGTGCCGTTCTGGCAGGAGGTGCTCCACACCGAACTGCGGGCAATCGCGATCATCGACGCGTTCTCGCGCACGCTGACCGATGCGCGCGTGCGGGAGGCGATCGAGCTCATGAGCGACGAGGAGCGGCGCCACGGGCGCCTCGTGCAGGTCCTCATCGACCGCTACGGCATCGAGATCCGGCCCGAGGCCCTGCGCCCCTTGCCACACGACGTGGAGGGCGCATTCATCGCGTTCGGCTACGGCGAGTGCGTCGATGCCTTCCTCGGCGTCGGGCTCTTCAAGATGGCGCGCGAGGCCCGCTTCCTGCCCGACTCGATGTTCGCCGTCCTCGACCTCCTCATGGAGGAGGAGGCGCGCCACATCCTCCTTTTCACGAACTGGATGGCCTACCGCGAGGGGCGCCGCGGCCGCGGGGCGGCGCCCCTCCGCGCCGTCACGGCCGCCTGGCACTACGTGCGCTCGATCGGTTCCAAGGCACGCGTGGCCCTGCGCACTGCGCGCGGGAAGAGCGATGGGCGGCGATTTTCGGCAACCCAGGCCGGCACATTCCTCGAAGGCTTCAGCGTCCGCCGGCTCGCGGAGGAATGCCTAGCCGAGCACGAGCGGCGCCTCCGGCCATTCGCACCCGCCCTGCTGCGGCCCCGCTTCATGCCCGGCGTCGCGCAGCTCGTGCGAGCGGTCACGCGGCTCGGCGACATCGTCCGGCTCGACCGCGTGCGATCCCACCTCGCGCGGTGGTGACGGGTCGAGCGGGCGGCGGGCCTGCAGTAGTCGACACGCCGATCGCCGTCGGCGCCGTCGACCACAAGGCGCTGTTCTGCCGCACGCTGCTCGAAACGTTCGAACCCTACGAGCCCGCCCAGATCGCCTGGCCGGAGCTCGACGACGATGCGCGCCAGCGTTTGGTCGGCCTGCCGATCTGGGACATCGCGGTCGACACCGAGGAGCGCGCCAGCGTCAACGTCCTGGGCTACGCTGAGATGATCGGCGATCCTCTGGTCAAGCAGGCGACCGAGCTGAACGGCTTCGAGGAGGCGCGTCACAAGCGCGTACTCGCCGGCCTGATCGCCGCTTACGCCATCAATCTGCCGCCGGCGCAACCTTATCGCAAGCCGCGCGCTGCCGAGTGGGCCTTCATGGTCACCGGTTACAGCGAGTGCATCGACAGCTTTTTCGCCTTCGGCCTCTTCGAGGTGGCCAAACGCTCCGGCTATTTCCCCGGCGCACTGGTCGACATCTTCGAGCCCATCATGCAGGAGGAGTGCCGCCACATTCTGTTCTTCGTGAACTGGGCCGCTTGGCACCGCCGCACCATGTCGTGGTGGCGCCGGCGGCTGTTCGCCGCCAAGGTACTCGGGGTTTGGGGTTTCCTGCTCTGGGAGCGCATCAAGACCGCGCGCGCCGTCAACGGCGGCAACAACTTCACGGCAACCGGGCACGCGTCGTTCAACGTCGACCTGGGGCCCGCGGCGCTGCTCGATGTGTGCCTCGTCGAGAACGCGCGCCGGATGGCGCGCTACGATCATCGTCTGCTGCGCCCGGCCCTGGCGCCGACCTTGGCAAGAATCGCACGCGACCTGCTCCGTCTGAGCGCCCGCTTGGCGCGGAGGGTGTCGCGACGGGCTCGCCAATGAGAGTGAGTCTTCGACTGGCAGTGAGCCGTCCGACCCGCCGGGACGCCTCGAGCGGCGCCCATGCGCTGACGCCCGCTGCCTTCGCGGCCCCGATGGCAGCTCGTCCCTTGACGGCCACGGGGCGACCGTCTGGCCAAGCAGGCCCGCCTCGAGGTAGGGCCGGGTAAAACTCGGTGCCATCGCGGGCCGGCACGCAAAAGCACCGACACAACCGACGCGCGACCGCGACCTTCTCGCCTACTCGGTCATACACCTTGGTGAAGCACGGGTTGAGCAAGTGGGATGGTCGAGGCCCAAGGTGAGCCGCCCGGGCGACGCCGCTGCCCCGCACGGTCGAATGACCGGACGATCGCTCGCCATCACCGCGCGGGGCCGCCGATTTGTCTTTTTCTCGGCGGCGGCCTCGATGGTGGTGCTCGGCATGGTGGGATGCCGACAGGGGGATGAGGGGCCGTCATCGGCTGCCATGCGCGGGCTTCGCGGGGAGGTCCGCGAGATCGCGGATCCCGTCCCAGACTTCACGTTGGTGGACACGGCCGGTCGACCCTTCCGCTTTGCACGCGAGGCGCGCGGGTATCTCACTCTTCTATACTTCGGTTACACGCAGTGCCCCGACATCTGTCCGGTTCACCTTGCCAACCTGTCGGCCGTGCTCTCCGACCTTCCATGGGATCTGCGACAACGCATCCGCGTGGTCTTCGTCACCACCGATCCGGACCGCGACACGCCTTCAGCGCTGCGACGTTGGCTGGACTCCTTCGACCCGACTTTCATCGGGCTGTCCGGCTCGGTGGAGCAGATCAACGCCGCACAGGCCCGGCTGGGGATCCCTCCGCTTGTTCGTGAAGAGCGCGGCCACGGGGACTACATCGTCGGTCACGCGGCCCAGATGATCGCGTTCACGCCGGATGGCCGGGCCCGCGTCGACTATCCCTTCGGAACCAGACAGGCCGACTGGGCGCACGACTTGCCGTTGCTCGCCGGTTCGGCCGGTGCCGGCTCGTGACGCCCCGCGTATTCGCTTGCACCACGGCGCTCATGCTCATCATCTTCGCGAGCATCGCAGGCTGCGGGGCGGCGCCCGAGACCGGCCAGTTGGCTCCGGCCGGCGGGGCGGTTGGCGCGCTCGTGATCAGCAAGGGCTGCATCGCCGAGCCGATTGGCACGAAGCTAGCCGTCCTGTACTTCACGGTGGTGAACCGCGGGAAGGAGGATGAGGCCCTTGTGGCAGTGGCCGTCGAGGGAACAGATCGATCCGACCTCCATCGGACCGTGAGCCGAGGCGGTCTGGCGTGGATGGAGGCGACGACAGAGATCGCGATCCCGGCGGGCGGCTCTCTCGCCTTCGCTCCCGGGGGAAACCACGTCATGGTGCAGGACAGCGCGAAGCACCTCCGGCGCGGCGCGCTCGTCCGGGTACGCCTTGTGTTCCGGCGCTCCGGAAGCCACCGGTTTCCCATGCCGGTCGTCGCTTATCGCGACCTAGACCAGTGCGTAGCCGATGCGAGCCCGCGCATCGTACGCCGGTCGGAGTAGCCATGCCGGTTCAATGGTGGTGCTCGGCGACCGGCAAGGCGTGGACCTGGACCTGGCAGCCCTACCCCGGCGTGTGGATCCTGGTTGCAACCCTCGCCGTGCCGGCGATGGCAGGTCGACGGACGGGGTTGGTTGCATCACAGCGCGCTCGCTGGTCCCTCGGCACCGCGCTGTTCTGGGCCTCCCTGGACTGGCCGCTCGGGACCATGGGCGCAGGCTATCTGCTGAGCGCTCACACTCTGCAGTTCCTGCTGATCGCGTATGCTGCCGTACCCATCGTTTTGACCGGTGTACCCACGGCCTGGATCGATCCCATTGAGGCTCGGCCGGCCGTCGTCTCCTGGCTGCGCCGGGTGACACACCCGATCGTCGCGATCCTTGCCTTTGCCGCGGTCGTCGTAGTCAGCCACGTGCCGGCCGTGGTCGACGCGCTGCGCCCGACTCAGCTGGGCTCATTCGGCCTCGACATGGCCTGGGTCCTGGCGGGCGGACTGCTCTGGTGGCCGGTCATCGTTCAGCGGCCCGCCTTTTTGTGGTTCGCGCCTCCGCTCAGAATCCTCTACCTCTTCCTGAGCGGGATATCATGCATCGGCATCGGCATTGTCCTCGCCCTCACCGATCTACCGCTCTACCGTCTCTATGAGCTGGCGCCCCGCATCGAGGCCCTCCCGGTCCGTTTCGATCAACAGATAGCCGCGATGCTGATGTGGGTGGTGGCCCACTTGATGACCCTAGCCGCGATCACCATCGTCTTCTTCGAGTGGGTCAGGGGCGACGAGCGGGATTCTGCTGAGACGGCGGCTGTCGATTGGCCTCTGGCGCAGCGTGGCGAGGATGAATGACTACGAATCACGGGCGACTCGCCTGCCTGGAGGAAGCCGCGTGGGCCCGGCCCGGCGCACCGCATGCAAGTCCGGTCGGGCGGCGGTGGCGGTGCTGATGTCGGCGATCACTACATACCCGGGTATGCTGTTTCCGCTCACCCGGCATCTCCGCCATAGTCGTGATCAGCGCCCCGAGCGACGGTCCTGCGGCGCATTCCGTGGGAGAGTCTCTGGACTCGTCGCGGCGGCGGCATGAACGGACCGAGAGGCGGGCAGATCGCGGGGTGCTCGGAGCGCAGCACCCCCACTCCCGGTCGAGACGCAACGGCACCCCACGCGTACCGGTCAGCGGTGACACGCCACCGACCGCCGTACGGGGCGCACGCTGACCGCGCGCGAAGCGCTGGCGCAGAAGCAGTGCGCGGTCGTGCTTAGTCGCCGTGCCCCCGCGGCCGGCCGGAGCCGGGCGTCGAGCGGCGGGCGCCGTCGAGGGCCCGGCCATTCAACTCCGGAGCGATGGCGAAGTACTCGATGTAGGAGCGGTAGTCCGCCCGGAGACTGGGCGCCGAAAGGCCATAGTCCTCGAGCCGGCTGGCGCCGCCCCCATAGCCGCCCTTGGGCTTAGCCGCGATGAAGCTCTTGATGCGCCTGGCCGCGTCGGGCGCAAGGGACAGGCCGAATTGCTGATACAGCTTCGTGACCGCGCCGAAGGGATCGGCCACGAAGTCCATGTACTCCATATGGCGCCGAAGCACCGCCGGGACCAGCCCGGTAGCGTCGGCGGCGACGAGATGCGCAGCGCCGGCAACCCAGTGCCGGTTCACCTGGCGGCCGATCTCGTGCCGGTCGATGCGGCGCGTGAAGGGCCGCCGGAGCACTTCCGTAAGCCGCGCGACAGACGCCATGACCTTGACCGGGTCGCGATGGAGGAAGACGAAGCGCGCATCGGGCTAGACCTCGCGGAGCGCCTCCAGCGCGAAGAGATGGTCCGGGCATTTCAGGACCCAGCGTCCAGGTCCTTTGAGTCTCTGAAGGTGCTGAAGAAACCGTTTGTGGAATCGATAAGCCGTCAGATGCCCGGTGCGATCCAGCCAGCGGCGGTAGGAGGGAATGTCATGGGTGGTGTCCAGACGCAGGCTCTGGAAGACATGCGCGGTGATCTCCGTGCATTCTTGGGCCGAATAGGCCGTCATCGGATGGATCTGGCTCATTTCAGGCGCTAGCCCGGCGAAGGCGGCAATGTGGCGGTCGAGCTTTTCGGCCCGCCGGTCCCGGCTGCCTGCCGGCCGGCGCCGGTCGGCGCACTGATAGACCGTCTCCCGAGCGAGCGGTGCCAGATTGTCGGGATCCTGCGCGAGCAGGTTGTGCAGGAACGTCGTGCCGCTGCGAGGCAGGCCGCTGATGAAGATCGGTCTGTCGATGGCCTGCTCCAGGATGGCGGGATCCCTGTGCTCCGCAGCCCGCAGCTCCAACAGGTTTGTGAGAAAACGGAGCAGGTCCCAGCGCGTGGCGAAGCGGCCGAACAGGCTCAGCTCCGCCTCCCGATTGTAGCTCTCGACGAGCACGGCACGTCCAGCGGCCTAGCAAACCATCCCAACCGTTCTGTCACGAGATCGGCTGCGCGCAACATGGACCTCGCCAGCACCAAGCTATCCGCCTCCTTCTGCCCCGTTGGCCGCGCCTCGGCCGAGAACGGAAAGCTCTCGCCCCCGCTTCGTTCCGAAGTGGCGACTCATAGCACGCGGAGCGGACCGACGATATTCGCATTCTATCCCAGACATCCAATGGTTCCGGCGTGAGACCGAGCGAGCAACGCGGTGTGGAGCGCGGCCACGGCCGCCCGTCGGTCTCGTAGGTGCGGTGGGCTGCCACGAAATGGGTGCAGGAGGGATCGCAGTGTGCGATACGTGCGGCGCGCTTCGCGGACCTGCGGCGAAATGTCGCAGTCACCGCAGACGCGAGATGTGGGAGCATCCGAGGTCGCGATATGGTAAAAGTCAGCTGGTGTCCGTCGCGGCCAGGAACAGAAAGCCGGTCAGAAGTGGTGCCGGTGCGGGGGCCGATGTTGCCTGCGTTCCCGGCCAGACGCGTGTCGATCGCACACGCAGTCCCCAAGTGGCTGCCCCTCCTCGCCGGGTCACCGGAAGCGTACTGTGGTGACATGCAATGGCCCGAGGATCCGACAATCGATCGGCAGGAGGAGACGCAAAGCATGGCGCCGAATGCGCACGATGTCGCCGCTGAAGCTTGGCGCGATGAGCGAATGGGGCAGCATGCTGATCCCGTTGCGAGGTGCCGCCGGTGACTACCGCCCTCCGAGCGCTCGCCCGGGTCCTCGCGTGCCTCGCCCTTCTCGGTCCCGCGTCGGCCGGTGCGCACGTCACGCTCGATCCCGTCCCTGCGCGCGCCGACGCCTACTACAAGGCCGTGCTTCGCGTGCCCCATGGCTGCAACGGCTCATCGACGCGCCGAATCCGCGTACGCATCCCCGAGGGTGTCACGAGCGTGAAGCCGCAGCCGAAGCCGGGCTGGGTGGTCGAGGTCGGGCGCGCCAAACTCGCCCGCCCGCTCGACGACGGCCACGGAGGCAAGATCACCGAGGTGGTCGCCGAGGTGAGCTGGTCCGGCGGCCGGCTGCCCGACGACCAGTTCGACGAGTTCGCCATGATGCTCAAGCTTCCCGATGCGCCGGGATCCACGCTCTACTTCCCGGTGGTGCAGGACTGCGAGCAGGGCGTGCACCGGTGGATTGAGGTGCCCGACGCCAGCCGCTCGGGTCGCGAACTCAAGGAGCCGGCGCCCGCGCTCTTGATCCTGCCGAAGTGACGGCCCCTCAGCGCACTGCAGCGCACGGGGGGACATCGGGCCCAATGGGCGCTCGCGACGGATCCGACGACACCGGGCTGCTGCCGGTCGCCCGCGGCCAGCGGAAACTGACGCCGTGCCTCGTGATCGCGGCGACGGCTATGCTCGCGTGCAGCGTGGCGCCTTCCGCGTGGGCGCACGCCGTGATGCTCGCCGCGACTCCCGCCGACGGGTCGGTGCTGGAGGCCGCGCCGCCCGCGGTCGTCATCGAATTCAACGAGCCCGTCACCCCGATCATGGTCGAGTTGCGCGACGCCTCGGGTGCGCGGCTCGCCTTGGCCGGAGCACCCGAGGCCCGTGACGGAGTGCTGAGGGCCGCGCTGCCGCCGCTCGCGCCGGGCCCCTATCTGCTCTCGTACCGAGTGACGTCGCTCGACTCCCATCCCGTCGGCGGTTCCCTTGCCTTCGCAGTTGGAACCGAGCGGATGCTCCGGCCCCGGCCCGGGGATGCCAGCTTCGCTCTCACCGCGGCGCGCCGAGCCGTGCGCGCGCTCCACTACGGCGCGCTGCTTGTCGCTGCCGGCGCCGCGCTCTTTGCGCTGACCGCTCCGCGCGCCGCAGGCGGCGGCCCGCTTCCCGGGTCCAGGACCCTGATCGGCGGCGCTGCCGCCGTGGTGGCACTCACCGCGGTGGCGGGCATCGGCCTGCAGGGCGCGACCCTGCTCGGCCCCGATGCTATCGTGCTTGGCGCCGAGTCGTGGCGTGTGGGCCTCCGTTCGACATTTGGCGCGAGCGCGGTGGTCGCCGTCGGCGGCGCCATCGTGCTGACCGTAGCCGCGCTCGCGCGAACGGGGTGCCGCGCCGACGCGGATGGACCGAGCGGCACCCCCGACGCCGCGCCCGGCGGGCGGGCGCGCACGGGTCGATCGCTGGGCCTCGGGCTGGGCGCCCTCGCGCTCGTCGGCAGTGTCTTGCTCACCGGGCACGCCGCGGTCACGGCACCGCGCCTAGTGGCGCAGCCCGCGCTCGCGCTCCACGTGCTGGCCGCTGCCTTCTGGGCGGGATCGCTCGCCACGCTGATTCTCGCGATGCGAGCCGAGCCGGCCGGAGCCGCGCTGGCCGCCGTCGAGCGATTCTCGCGCCTCGCCACGCTCGCCGTGCCCGCGCTCGTGGCCGGTGCCCTCGCGTGGAGCGCGATCGAGATCCGCGAGCCGTCGAACCTGTGGCGTTCGCCCTACGGACAGCTCGCGCTCGCGAAGATCGCCACGCTGGCCGCGCTCCTCGTCCTGGCCGTGCTGAATCGCCTCTGCTGGCTCCCCGCATGGCGCCACGGCGACGCGCGCATGGGATGCCGGCTGCGCCGGTCGATCGCCGCCGAGCTGGCGCTGCTCGGGTGCGCGGTACTGCTGACCGCGTCGCTGTCGGAGACGCCACCGCCCCAGGCGGAAGCGGCCGCTGGCGCGGTCCGCATCGCCCGCTCCGAGGGTGCCGTCGCCCAGGTCACCGTGACGCCCGCTCGAGTTGGACCCAACGCCATCGAGATCGCGCTCGCGAAACCGGACGGCACCCCGCTCGACGCCGCCGCGGTGTCGATCGAGATCGACAATGAGGCAGCACACATCGAGCCCCTGGTGCGTCGGCCCGAGCGCGTCAGCCCCGGCCGCTATCAGCTCGCGGGCGGCGTGATCCCGTTTCCGGGCCGGTGGACGCTCACGCTGCGGGCGCGGGTCGGCGACTTCGACGTCGTGACGCTGCGCGCCGAGATCCCGATTCGCTGATGGTAGGTGGTTCTTGCTCGTCCACGGCCGCTCAAGCAGTCGCCCACCTCGACCAGCCTGCCAGTCCGGCTTCCCTTCTCATGCAGAACCATGCCAGCATGCTTGTTCGTCCCCTCCTCCTTGCCGTGTGGAACGCGTGCGCCCTCCGGGGGGCACTCCGTGCCACCGCTCGAGCCGGGGTCAGCCACTTCATCCCGTCTGTGCTCACGCTTCACTCCAAGAGGGGGCCCAGCCTATGGGCAGGCTAAGCGAGTTCTTCTCAAGCAAGAATATGAAGCGCGATTTTTCAACATCATTGGCTCTCGTGCTGGCCCTTGGGATCGCCGCCTCTATCTCTGCCAGTGCTTGGGCGCAGAGTAGACAGGAAATGGTGACCAAGGGGGCCGACGCGACCGTCGATCTTTTCACCGTGCACAAGTCAGCGGTGAAGTCGAATGGCCGCCCACCGGTTCTGCTGCTTCATCCTTTCGGGGCCCCGTGTGCAGACGCCTATGACCTCCCTGATTACTCGTGGATGGACTATCTGAGCAAGGCGGGGTTTGACACCTGGGCGATCGACTTCAAGGGGTTTGCGCGTTCCAGTCATCCGCAGGCTTCGGTGCCCGTAAATAGGGCGAAGGAATCGGTGGAGGACGTCAAGGCAGTTGTCCAGGAGATCAAGCGCCGTACAGGCACCAGTAAGGTATCTCTGCTGGGATGGAGCTGGGGTGGTGTGGTAGCCGCAATGACCGCGATTGATGACGCCAATGACATTGACCGGCTGGTCTTGGTAGGAACGATGCACGGATTCGTCCTTCCGATGATGACGGACCCTTTGGCCAGGCCTGGCGAACCAACGGTGTTCGGGCCCGTTGATGTTCCCTACCAGAGGCTGGATGCGAAGCTGGCGTTGGCGCACTGGCGCATGATGCTCAAGGGTATAGAAGGAGTTGCGAGCCCTGATGCCGTTCAGAAAGCGGAAGCTCTGATGCACAGATGCGGCAATGTTGTCGAAATTGACGGAAAAATGCTGGTGACCCGGCCCATGGGTCCCCTGCAGGATCTCTTTGAGATATGGGTCAACCGCCCGATTTTCGACCCAACAAGAATCAAAGTTCCTACGCTCGTGCTGCGCGGTGACCATGACATATTCGCCGATGCTCAGCTCGCGCCCAAAATCCCGCGCGCAAAGGAAGTCGTCGTTCCCGACGCGACCCACTGGGGGCCCTTTGAAAAAGGCAGTCGTCTGTTCTGGCTCGAGTCAGAGCAATTCTTGAAATAGCGACGAGTCCGCTGCGGCAGTCCAACTGACCCGCTCTGTGCGGGGAGGGTGGACTGGGGCGTCTGCTCCTCGAGCCGCCCCCGATCGAGACGCGACGACCTCCGGACCCTGTCTCGGCGATCGATGTCGAGGGACCTCGAAGCCCCCTGCAGCGGTCCTGGACCCTGCCCCCTGGCATGCTGCCAGCGGGAACCCCGAACGGGAGGCGGCGACGTGGAACGCGATCTGCCTGACCCTGGGAGAAGATTTTCGCCATGAGATGAAGCGGGGCGTGAGCGAACGCGGTGGGCAGCTTGAGGCTGCGGCAACAGCCGAAGAAATCTCCGTCACGCGATTCGCCGCCGTCGCGATGCCTGCCCCGGGTCTAACGGGCCGTGCGGTGTTCCAAGTAGCCGACGATGGCATCCCGTTCGCGATCGGAGATCTCCGGTCTGCCCATGCGCTTCATGTTGCTCCGCATCCGTTCCACCACGCCGGGCCAGTCGGCCGCAGTGTGGAGACGGGGATCCGGCAGCGCATGACATTGCGAACAGGTCTGCTTGAACTGCGAGAGACCGGGGTCATGCGATGGGCCGAGCGCATCGGGCCGGGCGGCCGTGAGCGCGTGGCGTTGTAGATAGGTCAGTACGGCCCGCTGCTCCTCCGCCGTCGACATCTGGATCAACGTTCGCCCCATCCTCCCGCGCGAGACGCGATACGACTCCATCCGGTCGATCATCCGCGTGATCACGGCGGGCCATTCGTCCGCGGTGTGGGTGGCCGGACTGGCCAGATGGTGGCACTGCGCGCAATAGCGGGCAAAGAGTTTAGCCTCCGGGCTATTCGGCGCGGGCAGGGTTGCCGGCGCAACGCCGGAAGGGACGCAGCCACCCGTCATGTCCCGCACAGGACGCCGCATCGGACCGGCGCCCATCTTCCCGCAATTGCCGTCGGTCGGAGACTCCACCTCGACCGTCGGCGCGCCCGCCGCTAGAACGGCCGAGATCAGTAAGATGCCGATCACAGGATCTGCCTGAGCGAGGCGGGGAAGCGCGGGGATTGCCCATTCACGCGGCCTCTCACAGCCGGGCCGCCGGGCGCCCAGGGTCGGCGCGATTCCTCCACGATATGCCTGACCGCATTTCTCAGCCAGCTCGGTCGGGCGGACGTGGCCACGTTCAGCCTCACGCTCGGGAACGTGAGGCTCTCTACCCCAGACATGCATAATCGTTGGTGACGGAAGCCTTGCCCCTCAACCCCAACCGTGTCATCGTCCGAGGACACGGGAATCGATGGCCTATCCAAGATGCCGGGTTGCCGCGACGCAGCGACGGTTCAACAGATGATAGACGTGGTTGTCTGTTTGAAATCATTGAAGGGCAGGACGCGACATGCAGCACGATGGCGACAAGAAACGGGTCGGCATGAAGGGACGCGGCATGAAATGACCAACGACCGCGACTCGCGGTGGACAGAGCTTGCCTTGAGCGCAATACGCGAAACGGAGCGAGGTAGTTCGATGACGGAGCAGAGCGGGCAGCGAGGCGTCGCCACTGACCGTCGACGTGTTTTGCAGGCGATCGGCGTTGGGCTCCTCTCGAGCCCAGCGATGGCACCGCGCGCCGGCATGGCCCAACCGATGCCAATGCACGGCGGGCTCGGCGCCGCTGGCGCGGGTCCTGGCCGGCCGAAGATCGCCATGTTGGTGCATCCGAAGATGGTGATGCAGGACGTCATCGGTCCGCTCACCGTCTTCAATCTCCTCCACCCGGAAATACACCTGGTGTGGAAGAAGCGTGAACCGGTGATGACCGAGGTGGGACTGCCGGTGATGCCGTCCACGCCGTTCGCGGACTGCCCGGCCAACCTGGACGTCCTGTTCGTCCCCGGCGGGCTCGATGGCTCGACCATGATGATGGATGACCAGGAGGTGCTCGAGTTCCTTGCCGACCGCGGCAAGACGGCGCGCTATGTCACCAGCGTCTGTACCGGTGCGCTGGTGCTTGGTGCGGCGGGGTTGTTGCGCGGCTACAAGGCTACTGGCCACTGGTACATCCGTGACCTCCTGACCTTGCTGGGGGCGACGCCCGTGAACGAGCGCGTTGTCCACGATCGGAACCGTGTGACCGGCGGCGGTGTGACGGCGGGCATCGATTTCGGATTGACGCTCGCGTCGCTGCTCCGGAGCCGCGAGGATGCCGAGCTGATTCAGCTCGTGATCGAGTATGCGCCGGCGCCGCCGTTCAACGCCGGCCTGCCGGAGACTGCGCCGAAGCCCGTCTACGAGCGCCTGATGCGCGCTCGGTCGCCGGCGATCTCTCTGGCGCGCGAGAAGGCCGCGCGGATCGGCGCCAAGCCAGGTGGCTCGTGAGAGACATTCGATCCGGCGCCTAGCCGGAGACGGCCCGCACGAAGCGCTCCACCTCGGCTTCGTCGTTGTAGTAATGAACGCTGGCGCGCACGAGCGCGTCGAAGCCGCGCGTGGGGAGATCGAGTCGCGAAGAGCGCGCTTGCGTGTGGGTGACGTTGATGTTGATGGCGCGAAGCCGCCGTCGCGTCGCCTCGGGCGCTTCGCCGGCCTTCAAGAACGTCACGATGCCGCATCGCTCGGCGCCCAGATCGTGCACGGTGATGCCTGGCCGCCTGGCCAGCTCGCGCCTGAGCAGCTCCGCGAGGCCTTTCACGCGCGCCTCGATGGGCTGAAGGCCCAGGGCCAGGGCATAGCGAATGGCGGTGGCGAGGCCGATCTGGCCCGCGATGAAGCGCTCCCAGTTCTCGAAGCGCCGGGCGTCGTCCCGGATGGTGAAGGTGTCGGCGTCGATCCACGAAGCCGCCTCGAGATCGATGAAGGGCGGCTCGAGCGTGGCGATCGTGTCCCTCCGCACGTAGAGAAAGCCGGTGCCGCGTGGACCGCGCAGATACTTGCGCCCGGTGGCCGAGAGCATGTGGCACCCGATCCGGCGGACATCGAGATCGAGCTGGCCGACGGACTGGCAGGCGTCGAGAAGATAGAGGACACCGTGCCGGGCGGCCACCGCTCCCACCTCGGCGGCCGGATTGACGAGCCCGCCCTGGGTCGGCACGTGCGTGAGCGCGATCAGTCGCGTCCGTCCGCCAATCGCGCGCTCGAGCGCGTCCACGTCGACCTGACCGGCGGCGTCGTTCTCGATGACGTCGATCTCGATGCCCGCGCGCTGCTTCATCTGCAGGAACGCCAGATAGTTCGAGACATATTCCGCGCGCGCGGTGACGATACGGTCTCCGGCGCGGAAGGGGATTGCGTAGAACGCCATGTCCCAGGCGCGCGTGGCGTTCTCGACAAAGGCGATCTCGTCCGCGCCGGCCCCGATGAGTGCGGCGGCAGCCTGGTAGAAGTCGGCGATCCGGTCCTCCGCGTCCGCGGCAGCTTCGTAGCCGCCGATCGTGGCTTCCCGCTGCAGGTGCCCGGTAACCGCCTCCAGCACCGGGCGCGGCGGTAGCGACGAGCCGGCGTTGTTGAAGTGCAGGACGTGGCCGACGCCGGGCGTGTCCGCCCGCAGGCGTGGAACGTCGAGCATCAGCCGGTGGCTCGCGCCGGTTCGGCCGGCATCGGTGCCATGACAGCAGCGGTCGTCCATCCTACGCATCCTAGCATCTGCGCCGGGAGGGTCACCTATTCGCTAGGAGAACCTCGCCCGCACGCCGGGCCGCTCGCGATGGCCGATGGCGCGCGTCAGGGCACGACGACGAACCAGACGTCCCGGAACTTGTGGCCGGTCGTGTCTCCCGCCTTCTTGTCGTCCTTCCAGTAGTAGAGCGGCTTGCCCTTGAACGCGTACTGCTTCGAGCCGTCGTCGCGGGTGATGATGCTGAGCGGCTCCTTCGGCGCCGGATCCCCGGCCTGCACCATCATCGGCGGCCAGTTCGTCGCGCACGGTCCGTTGCATGCGCTCTTGCCCATTTCCTTGTCGTTGGCAAAGGTGTAGACCGTCATGCCATTGGGCCCGGTCAGGATCATGCCGAGCTCGCCCGCCTTGGCAACCTTGAGGGGCGGCGGCACTTCCTGGGCGCGGGCAGTGCCGGCGACCGCGAGAAGCGACAGGGCGATCACAAGATTCGTCAAGCGTGCCATAGGATCCTCCTGAGATTCAGGTTGAGCGTCGACACCATGAACACGCCTGGGCTCCCGTTGGTTCCCGGTCACTCGGAGGCGCGAGACTGTCCCGTGTTTCGGGTGATCGTCCCGGCGGCGTCACGCTATAATCCGGCCATGACTTGGCGCCTTGGCGTGGCTCTGGCCGCCCTGCTCCTCCTGGCCCCGCTATCCGCGATCGAGGCGCACACGTCCACCGACGCTGCCGGATCGCCCGGCGCCCACCACGCAGGAGACGGCGTTGCCGACGCTCTCCCGGCGGCAGGCGTGCCCGTCCTCCTCATCCTGCTCGCCCTGGGAGGGACGCTCGCGGCGAGGCGGCCGGCCATCTTTCGCTCCCGCGCGCCTCGCATAGCCTGCCTCGCGGCGGCTGTTCTCCTCGTGACGATGATGGCTCAGGCCTCGCCGCATCTGGTGCATCACGCCGTGGACCAGGATCACGGCGACTCGTGCAAGATCAAGCGGCTCGCCGATCTCGTCGTCGACCTCAGCGCCGACGTCCCGACGGCCGTACCCGTTCTCGCGGGCGTGCCTCTGCTGGTCGCCCCGCCAACGGACCACCCGACCGCCCTTCCCCTTGCAGCTCGCAGTCGCGCTCCTCCCGTCGACCGCTAGCCTTTCGGGCAATCCGGCTTCGCGGCATCCCTGACGGCCCCGGACTGGGCCCGGCCCCGGTCTGTCACACACGTTCCACGGGAAGGAGCGGCGTCCATGCACGGCATCACTTTCGAGACATCACGCACGAAGCGGCGGGAGGTGGCCGGTCTCCTCATCGCCGTCATGCTCGGCCTGGGGATCGACACAGCGCGCGCCCAGGATCGCAATGGGCCACCCGAACGGTCCGTGGCCATCACCTTCATGGGCACGGTCGGCGACGAAGCCTTCGTCTGCGGACGATCCTATACGGGCATTGGCCGCACGGGCTCGACCGTGACGCCGTCCGACTTCAGGTTCTACGTGTCGGACATACAGCTGCTCTCGGCAAGCGGTCAGGCGGTGCCGGTGCGCCTCGAGCAGGACGGCATCTGGCAGTACGAGAACGTGGCCCTGCTCGATTTCGAGGATCGGACAGGTCCTTGCCTGACCGGCACCCCGGAGACCCGCGGGGTGGTGGTGGGGCGCATTCCGAAGGGCCAATACCGCGGGCTCCGCTTCACGCTCGGGGTGCCCTTCGGTCTCAACCATGCGGACGCCACCATCGCACCGTCTCCCCTCAACCTGACGTCGCTCTTCTGGAGCTGGCAGGCGGGCTACAAGTTCGTCCGCATCGATCTTGCGACCTTCGGCCGGCCCCAGGCGATCGTCCCCGGCATGGCTCCTCGCTTCGGCGACCTCGAGGGAAGCCAGGTCCTGGGGTTTGCCATTCATCTGGGGAGCACCATGTGCGCCGCCGAGGGAGCCACTCGCCCTCCCAGTGCATGCCGGAACCCGAACCGCCCGACCATCACCCTGCCCGATTTCGACCCCGACCGGGACGTGGTCGTCGCCGACCTCAGGAGACTGCTCGACGGGGTGGATGTCGACACCAACCAACCGGGGACGCCGGCCGGGTGCATGTCCACACCCACTGACGCAGACTGCAATCCCCTGATGCGGAACTTGGGACTGCCCTTCGGCGGTGAGCCTGCCGGCCCGCAGCGCTTCTTCCGTGTCCGTTAGACGCGGAGTCCGCAACGCCGCAGGGCGGGCGCGCCCGGTCCTCGGGGCGGGTGCGCTCGTCCTTGGCCTCGTGACAGCCGCGACTGGCGGCGATGTGTCGGCGGCCGGGTTCCGCTGGCGCCTGCCCGCGTGGCTGCCTCCTCCGGTCGTGCCTGCGGACAATCCGATGAGCGAAGCCAGGATCCTGCTGGGCCGGCATCTCTTCTACGACCCGCGTCTGTCGGCTGGCCAGACCATGGCCTGCGCCACGTGTCACCAGCAGGCCCGGGCCTTCACAGATGGGCGGGCTCGACCAACAGGGGTGACGGGCGCGGTCCATCCGCGGAACGCGATGTCCCTCACGAACGTGGCCTACTTGCCCGTCCTCACATGGGCGAACCCGCTGGTCACGAGCCTCGAGCAGCAGGCGTTGCTCCCGATCTTCGGCGAGACCCCGGTGGAAATGGGCATGGCCGGGCGCGAAGGCGAGCTCTTCGCCCGCCTTGCGGCAGAGCCGCGCTATCCCCCGCTCTTCCAGGCAGCCTTCCCTGAGCGGGGCGGCGCCATCACGCTCGAGACCATCACCCGCGCTCTGGCGGCCTTCGAGCGCAGCCTGATCTCGGCCCGATCACCCTACGATCGCTATCGCTACGGCGGGGAGTCGAGCGCGATCTCCGAATCGGCGCGCCGTGGCGAGTCCCTCTTCTTCAGCGAGCGGCTCGAGTGCTTCCACTGTCACGGCGGCTTCAACTTCACGGACAGCCTCGTGCATGCCCGCAAGCCGCTTGCCGAGTTCAGCTTTCACAATACCGGTCTCTACAACATCGACGGACGTGGCGCTTACCCGCACGACGGCACGGGGCTGATGGAGCACACGGGGCGGCCGGAGGACATGGGGCGGTTCCGCACGGCCTCCCTGCGCAACGTGGCCCTCACGGCGCCGTACATGCACGACGGCAGCGTGGCCACGCTGCGCGAGGCCATCGCTCACTATGCCGCAGGGGGTCGGACGATCTCGTCCGGTCCACACGCCGGCGATGGCTCCCGGAGCCCGCTGCGGAGCCCGTTTCTGCCCGGCTTCCGTCTCGCCGAGGAGCAGATCGCAGATCTCGTCGCCTTCCTCGACAGCCTGACGGACCTGGAGTTCGTCCAGGATCCTCGTCACGCGGACCCGTGGCCCTCGAGTTCGGGCACGGATACCCCAACCGGAGGAAATCGATGACGCGGCTCCGCCTCGGTTCGACCGAGCACCGGGACCTTTTCTGCGACTCTTTCGTGGCGAGCCACATCCACTATGACCCGGAGCGCCTGCCCTGGCCCGAGCTCGATCCCGACGTGCTCGAAAGGTTGCAGGGCATTCCCTTCTGGGGAGAGGCGCTGGCCACCGAGACGGAGACAGGGGAGAAGATCACCGCCTACGCCACCAGGGTCGCGGACCCGGTGCTGCAGCGGGCGCTCGCCCTCCAGGGACGCGAGGAGATGCGGCACGCGGCCCTCCTCGCGACGCTGATCAGAACCTACGCCATCACGGCCGTGCCTCGCCGGGTCCTCCCACTTCCCGACGACCTCGAGGTCGCCTTTGTCGACGCCGGCTATGGCGAGTGCATCGACTCGTTCTTCGCCTTCGGGCTCTTCGCCATCGCCGGGCGCTCCGGCTTCTTCCCGGCTCCGCTGCTCGCCGTGATGGAGCCCATCGTGGCCGAGGAAGCCCGCCATATCGTCTTCTTCGCCAACTGGGAGGCCTATCGTGGCGTCCAGCGACGACGGGGCGCCCTGATCCTGCGCGGCCTCCGATCCCTGCGCTACTACGTGCGCGCCGTGAGGCGGAGACTGGGCGTCTTCCGCAATGCCGGAGGGTCGGGATTCACGGCTGGCGGGGCGGCGAGCGTCGTCCGGGACCTGACGCCCGCCAGCTTCCTCGAGACCTGCCTCGCGGAGAATGCGCGCCGGCTGGCCGCGTTCGATCCGGGCCTGCTTCGCCCCCGGCTCATGCCCGCCCTCGCCCGCGGCGTCCTGCGGAGTCTCCGTGGAGTGCCGGCGTACGCTCGACAGCACAGAAAGGGGGGAGATGTCCGATGAAAACTCGCGCGAACCAACGTGCGCAGCAGTCTCGAACGGGCCCATGGCGCGCCGGCGAAGCTGGTGAGTCGAGGTGGCTGCTCGCCCTCGTCGTCCTGCTCGTCGCGGTGACGGTTGTGACCTCCGTAGCTGGTGCCCACGCCAAGCTCGTCCGCTCGGTTCCCGCCGACCGCAGCAGCGTGGCCGACGCCCCGAGCCGGCTCAGGCTCTGGTTCAACGAGCCGATCGAGCCCGCCTACGCGAAGGTGTCGGTGTGGGGCGCGGGGAACCGGCAGGTGGACGCCGGCGATCAGGCGATCGACCCAGCTGACCCCACCGCCGTGTCCGTCGGCATCCCGAACCTCGCCCCCGGCGCGTACACGGTGCGCTACCGGGTCCTGTCGGTGGACGGCCACGTGGTCGAGGGCACCCTGACGTTCACGATCAAGCCGGGACCGAAGCAGCCGTGACGGCCTGACCGCCATCCGGAGGGAGAACATGGCGTCATCGAGAGTCAGAGGAAGAGCGGCTCCGCCGGCGCGAAAGCTTCGCCGTCGGACGAGGCGCGCGCTGACCCGGGCGTTGGCGGTCGCCGGCGCCATCGTGCTCGCCCTGGCCATTCATCTCTGGGTCAGCTCGCGTCCCGGCCGATGGGTTCCCAGCCTCGGCAACGACCATCTCCAGTCGGCCGACCAGAAGCACGCACCGTACAATTCGGATCCACCCACCTCGGGTCCCGCGCTCACGTACATCGCCCCCTGGGGTATTCACGCCCAGCGCATTGTTCCCGAGCTGCAGGTGCACAACCTCGAGTACGGCGGCGTGCTCGTGCAGTACAGCTGTCCCGAGGACTGTCCCGACCTCGTGACGCGTCTCCGCGCGGTTGTGCTGCGCTACGACCGGTTCGTGATCCTCGCTCCCTACCCTGGAATGCGGTCGAAGGTCGCCCTCACGGCGTGGACGCGCATCGACACCTTCGACGAATTCGACGAGCGGCGCATCGTCCGCTTCATCGAGGCGTACCGCGGCATCGACCACCACCCCCAGGGCAGTCTCTTCTAGATGGTCGCCAGATGGCGCCCGGGCGACCGAGCCGACCAGGAGGTGCCGTCGACGGCAGACCCGCCGCTCTGTCCCGACTCCGAGGGCCCGCAGTTGCGCGCTGCCCGCGCCTGGAGTACGTTCACGCCATGCGTCGAAGTGCGGCGGTCGCCGTGTGCTTCGCCCTGAGCATCTCCTGGGTCGCCGTAGCCAGAGCGCATTCAATGGATTCCCCGGCGATGCCGTCGACCCCGCTCACGGTCCCTGTCGCTTCCCGCGACGGCCAGACCGCGGGGAGCCTCTGCGCTCTCGCGGTCATCGCCCTCCTGATTGCGGTGCCCCCAGGACGCACGACCCGGCGCGTGGCCCTGATCGCTCTCACGCTCTGGATGGGATTCCAGGCCGGCGCGCACAGCGTGCACCATCTGGGGCAGCCCACGGACGAGGCTCGCTGTGCGATCGCCTCCCACGCCTCGCAGGGCTCGGGTCTCGTGCCCGATACGTCGCAATCCGCGGACATACTCCTGCCCGTCACGTGGACGACCTTCCATCAGACGCGCACGGTGCTTCGAAGCGGGCCCGAGACGCCACACGATGAACGGGCGCCGCCGGCTCCCCTGACCTGACCTCTCGACGGATTCCCGACGCGACCGGCCTACGCGGCGGCCGCGACCCATGTCCCGTTCCCGGATCAGGAGACTCCGATGCAGGCTTTTGTCCGCAGCGCGATCGTCGCGGTCGCGCTGGCCGTAGCAACCTCGGCCCCCGCGGCCGAGTTCAAGGGCGGCGTGCTGGCGCCTCCGAAGGCGGCGCCCAACGTCGCTCTCGACACCCAGGACGGCAAGTCGTTCGAGCTCGCGCGGGAGCGCGGCAAGGTCGTCGCGCTCTGGTTCGGCTACACGTTCTGTCCCGACGTGTGCCCTACCACCCTGGCCGAGCTCTCGCAGGCCAGGACACAGCTGGGACCGGACGGCAAGCGCTTCCG
>Ga0335071_10000696_pt1 | contig 36541 bp, 27 predicted proteins | sample Lox_Sample_15_FD_206724 | JGI IMG/M metagenome (GOLD analysis project Ga0335071, IMG submission 206724) | Soil microbial communities from Loxahatchee National Wildlife Refuge, Florida, United States - Lox_Sample_1.5 | ecosystem: Environmental > Terrestrial > Soil > Wetlands | place: USA...
TACGCTTCGACAACGCAGTTATGCCACGAATTGACGGCCTTTCCTACTACTTTTCAAAATCGCTTAACCCAAATCAATACACAATCCGTGAGAAATGCGGGCTAACTCCTTCCAGATCAAGACCCCGCGGCTTAAGCCTATGAAAAGGGGCGATTTAACCTGGATCCCCGGGCTCGCAACACAGCTCAGCCCAGGATTTTGACCCAAGTGAGTAGGTGGTGGGGGGCTGGGGAGGGAGTGGGGTACGGACCGGGAAGATAGCTGACCGCCCAGACCGGGTACCCCTGCCTGCCTACTTGCTCAACGTCGACTCAATCGCCGCCGTCACCTCGGGCGAGTCGGGCTTTACCGCCGGCTCGAACCGCGCCACCGGGTGGCCATTGCGATCGAAGAGAAACTTGGTGAAGTTCCACTTGATATCGCCGGACACTGCGGGATTCTCCGCCTTGTCGGTCAGAAAGCGGTAGAGCGGCGTCTCGTCGTCGCCCAGCACCGACACCTTGGCCATCATCGGGAACGTTACGTTGTACTTGTTGCTGCAGAACTTCTTGATCTCTTCGTTGGTACCCGGCTCCTGCTGGGCAAAGTTGTTCGCCGGCACACCGACGATCACCAGGCCGCGGTCCTTGTACTTCTCGTACACCGCTTCCAGGCCCGTATACTGCGGCGTGAAGCCGCACTTGCTGGCCACGTTCACCAGCAACACCACTTTGCCGTGGTAGCTCTTCAGGCTCACTTGCTGCCCGTCAATCGACTTCATGGTGAAGTCGTAAATGCTGTGCCCTGCCGCATTGGCAGCGCCTACAACGAGGGTCAGCAGCAGGACCAGAGTCAGTTTGCGCATCCGATTCTCCTCAACTTTGCGATGCACACGATCATACGGGGTAAGGACCCAGTGAATTGTTAGGAAAATGTCACCAGAGGCGTCCAGAAAGACTCAAGTGCGCTCGAAGTACAAGTCGCAGCAGTCCGATACTCGGGCTGGCATGCTATTGCCGCAGTTCCACCAACGTTGCGCCCATGCCGCCCTCGTTTTGCGGAGCCTCTTCGATTCCAGCCACATGGGGATGCGATTTCAAAAACTCCCGCACACCTCGGCGCAGAATCCCTGCCCCGTGCCCGTGAATCACGCGCACGCGCGGCAACCCGGCGAGAAAGGCCCGGTCGAGATACTTCTCGAGCTGTTCGGTGGCCTCATCGACCGTACGTCCAATCAGGTTGATCTCCATGCGCATATCATCGGTTGATTCGCTGCTGACCGAGACATGCACACCCTTTTGTTTGCGCGCCGCAGCAAGCGGATCGGATTTGGCCGCACTGCTCGCTCCATGAGGATCCGAAAGATCGGAGCGCTGCACGCGCATCTTGATTGGCCCCAACGCGACTTCGAACACGTCCTTCTCCAGCTCACGCTGCACGGTCGCAATCTTGTTCATCGACTTCAACAGCACCTGATCGCCGGGCGCAACATGCCGCAGCAGGTGCGGCTGTGCGTTGGCATCGCCCTGATCGGCCCCCGTGCGATGCGCGACGACGGTCTGATTGAAGCTCTCCTGGAACTCGCGCCGAAGGCGATTGATCCGCCGTTCTGCTTCCTTCGAGAGCTTCTGTTGTGCGGCCCGATCCTCGACCGCCCGCACGTTCTCGCGCATCTGGAACTCGAACTCCTTGAACAGCGAGCCGAGCTTGGTTTCCAGTTCGCGGGTGCGATTGCGAATCTCCACGTCGCCTTCACGCTCCAGCTTCTTGCGCTCCTGGTTGAGCGCATACTGCTCTTCGCGCGTCTTCTTCTTCTCTGCTTCGAGCGCAACAACTTCGTTGTGCAGCTTGTCCAGGAACCGGGCGATGTCGACCTGTTGCGAGCCGAGTCGCTCACGCGCTGCATGGACGATCGTCTTGTCCAGGCCAAGCCGCTCTGCCGTGGCGATACCCGCCGACGCTCCAGGGACTCCCAGCCGCAGATGATAGTTCGGCACCAGCGTGACCTCGTCGACGCCTGCGGCAGCGTTCAAGACGCCAGATGTGTTCGCAGCGTACACCTTCAGTGAAGTGTGATGGGTCGAAATCAGGGACCAGGCCCCCGCATCGAGAAAGAACTTCGCCACCGCAACCGCGAGCGCCGAGCCCTCCTCGGGATCGGTCGCCGAGCCCAACTCATCGAGCAACACCAGAGAGCACGCATCCGCCAGGCGCGACAATCGATTCAGATTCACGATGTGCGCCGAGAACGTCGACAGCTCGGCCTCAATCGACTGCGCATCGCCGATGTCGGCCAGAAACGCCGTGAAGACTGGAAAACTTGCCGCCTCGGCGGGAACGGGAATGCCCGCCTGGGCCATCATCGCCAGCAGTGCAGTCGTCTTCAACGTCACCGTCTTCCCGCCTGTGTTCGGCCCGCTGATGATCAGCTGCCGCGCTTCGGCCGTCAGCTCCAGGGTAAGGGGGACAATTTGTCCATTTGTTGCCCGAAGATGTTTCTCGAGCAGTGGATGGCGAGCGTTCTTGACTGCCAGCTGCTTCGATCCAAAGGTTGGGCCCACGCATTGGTAGGCTTGGCCAAAGCGAGCGCGCGCCAGCAGGCTATCGACCAGAGCCAATACACGTGCGCCGGCCACCAGTGCTTCGGAGAATCCGCCTACCTGGCGGGTGAGCGCCACGAAGATGCGGTGAATCTCGGCCTGCTCCTCTTCGAGCAGCCGCACCAGCTCGTTATTCTGCTCGATGGTCTCCAGAGGCTCGACATAGACGGTCTGCCCGGACGAGCTCGCACCATGTACGACGCCGGAGACGCGCCGCTTAAGCTCGCTCCGTACGGGAATCACGAAGCGGTCGCCACGGATCGTGATGACATCATCCTGAGTCGAACCGTCACCAGAAAGCCTGCGCAGAGCCGAGCGTAGTGACTCTTCGATCACTCGCTGCTGCCGCTCCTGTTCGCGGCGGATGCGCCCCAGTTCCGGCGAGGCATCGTCGGCTAGCGTTCCGTCCGGCTGGACTTTTCGCTCGATCGATTCGGCCAGAGGCCGCAGTCCACGCGTCAAGCCCGCGGAAAGCTCCGACAAACCCGGCAGTTTGCCGACAACCCGCGCCGGTGGGCTCTGTAGCAGCTCTTGCCAGGCGGCAATGTCATTTGCCAAACGCGCGACAGCCTGCAACTCGGCTGCCTCGAGGGCAACCTCAGGAATCCGCGCTTTCGCCGCAATCTCCGTGGGATCGAACAGGCCGCCGAGCGGAATCGACACCTGTTCACTGAGCAGCAAGCGCACTTCGCCGGTGAGCTGATGCTGCCTTTTGATCCACTCCTCCTCGCTCGACGGGCGCAGCGAGAGAATCGCCCCTCGCCCCACAGGAGAGGCGGCGAATCCCGCAACCAGCGCGAGCAGCGGCTCCCACTCGAGTGCCATCAGGTCGGCATGTTCAATGGGAGACGGAATGGGATCAAGCAGCGGCATGGCCACTACCATCTTACGGGGATTCGCACGCGCGCCGCAGCGGCTTGGATCCAACTCCCAACTATGGCGTTGATGTCGTCGACGACTTCGTTCCTGAGTCAGTGGATGCCGGACTGGATGTTGCTTCCGGCGTCGACGTCTTGGCTGCCGGCTCAGACGCCGCAGGCTTCGTCTCGGAAGAAGTGGCGGATTCGGCCGGCTTTGCCTCGGAGGAGCTGCTGGCAGCCTTGGGCGCGTAGTCGTTCACATACCAGCCGGCGCCCTTGAATTGAAAGGCAGGCGCGGTTAGAGGCCGCGTCAGGACTCCATGACACTGCGGACATTCGGTCTCAGGCTCTGCGTTGAAGCTTTGGATCTTTTCGAAACGGTGGCCGCACTGGGTGCAGCGATATTCATAAAGCGGCAAAGTAAAGTACGCCTCCAAGGCAGGGATTCTGCCTCTATTTTATCGGCAGGGCGGTAACCCCGTACAACCGAAACCGCCCCGCAACGATGGTCGTCGGCTCCTAGTGCACCGATACCGATGCCTCGTGATTTTCCCACGCCAATGTGATTTTGCCGTCGCCGATCGTGTAGGTCAGATCCTCGACCAAGGAGGCAGGCTTACTCATCTTCATCTTCACCCGGCCCAGATCCTGCGAAGCGTCGTAAGCCAGGCCCCACTCGCCGGTCTTCTTGCTCACGATGAGCGTCCACTGGTCGGGATCGGAGATATCGACGAACAATGTGTAGGTTCCTGCCGGCACGGCAAGGTCACCGATCTTGAGATTGGCATCCGTTTTCAGCGTTGTCGCCGCATTCGCTCCGCCGCGCCAGATGGGGTACTGCGAGCCGTGCGCTGTTTTGATGATTCCGTCCTTGGTGAAGATATGGCCTTCGCGACCCTTTACACGAGGCGAGTTGTAACTGATGGTGATGGCCTTGCCCGCGATCGTTCCCGTGGCTGTTTCCGGCGGGCTGGCCGGCGGATTCTGCTGGGCTGAAAGGCTACAGGTTGCTGCAATCAACACGCCGGCGCACATCAAAAAACGCTTCATATTGAATCTCCTCCGGCAAAGCCCACTTCCGGTTCGCCGCGAAAATTGTCGCACCCGGCCCCATCTTGCTGCAAAGGCGGCACATCATCCTCGTCGTGGCTGCTATCATCCGTCGCAAGGACATTACATGGAGCGGCGACCGACAACAGAATCGGCTGGTGAACGATTCCGCGCCGCTATGCGCGAGGAAAGACCGCTCCAAGTGGCGGGCACGATCAACGCCTACGCAGCGAAACTCGCGGAGGCCGCTGGATTTCGTGCCCTCTATCTCTCCGGCGGCGGGCTGGCGGCCAATTCACTCGGCCTGCCGGACCTGGGCATCAGCACGATGGACGACGTGCTGATCGATGTCCGGCGCATCACCGATGCAACTTCTCTGCCCCTGCTCGTCGACATCGATACCGGCTGGGGGAGCGCGTTCAGCGTCGCGCGCACGATTCGCTCCATGATCAAGGCTGGGGCCGCCGCCGTACACATGGAAGATCAGGTCGGCGCAAAGCGCTGCGGCCATCGGCCCGGCAAAGAGCTCGTGCCCCCCGAAGAAATGGTCGACCGCATCAAGGCAGCCGTGGATGCACGCACCGACGAAGCGTTTGTCATCATGGCGCGCACCGACGCGCTTGCCAGCGAGGGTCTCGATGCGGCTATCGCCCGTGCCCAATCCTATGTCGCCGCCGGTGCAGACATGATCTTCGCTGAGGCCGTGACCGAACTGCCGATGTACACGAAGTTTCGCGGAGCCGTGGGCGTGCCGATCCTCGCCAACATCACCGAATTCGGGCAGACACCCCTGTGGACGCGTGACGAACTGGCTCAAGTGGGCGTCGACATCATCCTCTATTGCTGCGGAGCCTATCGCGCCATGAACGCCGCGGCCCTTAGGGTCTACGAGGCGATTCGTTCAGAAGGCACACAGCGAAGCGTCATCCCGTTGATGCAGACGCGCGAGGAGCTGTACGGGTATCTCGGCTATCACGCCTACGAGCAGAAGCTCGACACGCTCTTTGCCAAAGAAAAGCAGACGCCCTGAATTGCTTGGCCCCGCTGCCGCAACGCAGTCTCCCCGGAGGTTTCATGAGTACACAAGAAGTTCAGCCGCCGGCTTTCCGGCCCAAGAAGTCGGTCGCGCTGTCGGGCACGCCGGCCGGCAACACCGCTTTGTGCACGGTCGGCCACAGCGGGAACGACCTGCACTATCGTGGCTATGACATCCACGACCTGGCAGCGCACTGCGAATTTGAAGAAGTGGCGTATTTGCTCGTCCACGGCAAGCTGCCTGCGATGCAGGAACTCGCGACCTATAAAGCTCGCCTGCGGCCCATGCGGAGTCTTCCCGCCGCTGTCAAACAGGCATTGGAACTGTTGCCGCCGACTGCGCATCCGATGGACGTGTTGCGCACCGGCGTCTCGGTGCTGGGCTGTGTCTTGCCCGAAGCTCCCGACCACAGCCTCGAAGCGGCACGCGGTATCACCGATGCGCTTTTGGCTTCTCTCGGATCGATGCTGCTCTACTGGCATCACTACGCGCGCAACGGGCGGCGCATCGAGGTGGAACGCTTCGAGGATTCCATCGCCGCGCACTTTCTCCACCTCCTCCACGGTGCATCGCCGAGCCCTGAATGGACGGCAGCGATGCATGCCTCGTTGATCCTCTATGCGGAGCATGAGTTCAACGCATCGACCTTCACTGCACGGGTTGTCGCGGGTACCGGCTCGGACATCTATTCGTGTGTTGCCGGCGCCATCGGCGCACTGAAAGGTCCCAAGCACGGCGGCGCCAATGAGGTTGCACTTGAAATCCAGCGCCGCTATGCCACACCTGATGAAGCCGAGACCGACATTCGTCGCCGCGTCGCTGCCCGCGAAGTGATCATCGGATTCGGTCACCCGGTCTATACCATCGCCGACCCGCGCAGCGACATCGTGAAGGAGATCGCCCGCAGCCTTGCCGTCCATGCCGAGGGCCAGCCTCTCTTCGCAATCGCCGAACGCATTGAGCAGGTCATGCATGAAACCAAGCGAATGTTCCCCAATCTCGATTGGTACAGTGCAGTGGCATACCACCTGATGGGCATTCCGATCGATCTTTTTACGCCGATCTTCGTCATGGCGCGGACTGCGGGATGGTGCGCACACGTCATCGAGCAACGTGAAGATGGCAAGATCATCCGCCCCTCGGCTCATTACACAGGACCTGAGCCGCGCCAATTCATTCCAATCGAAGCGCGGGCTTGAGCTTCTCCGCGACCCCGCGCATCATAGCTCCAGGAGATCGAGTGTCCTCGCACATCAGCAACGAACGCCCCGCGCCCGACCAGGTTCTGACGGACATCGCCGACTACGTCCTGGACTACCAAATCACCAGCGCCCTCGCGTCCTCGACAGCACGACATTGCCTCATCGACACGCTCGGCTGCGGCCTTGAAGCGCTCGAATATCCGGCGTGCACCAGGCTGCTGGGTCCCGTTGTCCCCGGCACCATTGTTCCCAACGGCGCGCGCGTGCCGGGCACCAGCTACCAACTCGATCCCGTCCAGGCCGCTTTCAATATTGGGGCGATGATCCGCTGGCTCGACTTCAACGACACGTGGCTTGCTGCCGAGTGGGGGCATCCTTCAGACAATCTGGGCGGGATTCTCGCGGTTGCCGACTGGCTTTCGCGCGGAAGCCACGCCGTGACCATGCGGCAGGTGCTCACAGCAATGATCAAGGCACACGAAATCCAGGGTTGCATCGCCCTCGAGAACTCGTTCAACAAGGTCGGCCTCGATCACGTCGTGCTGGTCAAAGTCGCATCGACGGCCGTCGTCAGCCAACTGCTTGGGCTCAAGAGAGAGCAGATCATCAACGCGCTCTCGCTGGCGTGGGTGGATGGCCAGAGCCTGCGCACCTATCGCCATGCACCCAACACCGGTTCACGCAAAAGCTGGGCTGCGGGCGACGCCACCAGCCGTGCGGTTCGTCTTGCGCTGATGGCGAAAGCTGGCGAGATGGGTTATCCGTCTGTTCTCACGGCGACGACGTGGGGCTTTTACGATGTGTCGCTTCGAGGGCAGCCGTTCAAATTCCAGCGCCCCTACGGGTCCTACGTCATGGAGAACGTGCTCTTCAAGATCAGCTACCCTGCCGAGTTCCACGCGCAGACCGCCGTCGAAGCCGCAATGAAGATTCGCCATCGGCTCGATGAAAAGGGCAAGACAACGGAAGACATCCGGCACATAAACATCCGCACGCACGAAGCCTGCCTGCGCATCATCGACAAGAAAGGTCCGCTCGCCAATCCCGCCGATCGTGATCACTGCGTGCAATACATGGTCGCCATTCCGCTGATCTTCGCGCGGCTGACGGCCGCTGATTACGAGGACGGCGTTGCATCCGATCCACGGATCGACGCCCTTCGAGCCAGGATGGTCTGCATCGAAGAGCCGCGTTTCACTGCCGATTATCACGATCCTGAGAAGCGCTCCATCGCCAACACACTTCAGGTCGAGATGATGGACGGAACGACGCTCGAAGAGACCGTCGAGTATCCGATCGGCCATCGCAGCCGGCGCGACGAAGGCCTGCCGCTCCTGATCGAGAAGTTCAAAACCAACCTGAACCGACGCTTTGACGCTGCCCGGCAGCAGCGCATCCTCGATGTCTCGCTCGACCCCGTACGCCTGGACGCAATATCGGTCCACGAGTACGTCGATCTCTATGTGACTGGCTGACGACTCTCCACGACGTCTGATCGCCCGCTCTCGCGGATTGATTTCATACCGCACGCCTTGATCGCCCTATGCCTCGCGTGTTTGACTGGTGCGCGAAGGAAGATCAAGGAATGGCGTACATCCTCGCACTCGATCAGGGGACAACCAGTTCCCGCGCAATACTTTTTAATGACGCAGGCGCCATTGTCGCCGTTGCCCAGCACGAATTCGAACAGCTCTATCCGCAGCCTGGCTGGGTCGAACACGATCCGATGGAGATTCTGACTAGCCAGATGAGCTGTGCCGTTGAAGTTCTCGGCAAAGCGGGCGCGCGGCCACGCGATGTCGGCGCCATCGGCATCACCAATCAGCGCGAAACAGTGATTGTATGGGAGCGGGCGACAGGTAAACCGATTCATCCTGCGATCGTCTGGCAGGACCGTCGGACTGCGGCACTGTGTGGAACACTCGACCAGCAAGGGCTCGGAGATACGATCAGCAATCGTACCGGGCTGGTCATCGACCCCTACTTTTCCGCGACCAAGATCAAGTGGATCCTGGATAACGTGCCCGGCGCGCGCGCACGCGCCGAAAAAGGTGAGTTGGCCTTTGGCACAGTCGACAGTTGGCTCATCTGGCACCTCACCAGCGGCAAGCATCACGTCACCGACGTGACCAACGCCTCGCGCACACTGCTTTATAACGTCGTCAAGGGTGAGTGGGACGGTGAACTGCTTCGCATCTTTGACGTCCCACAAAGCCTTTTGCCGGAGGTTGCCTGGTCGAGCGAGCAGGTTGGCGAGGTCACCACCAGCCTCGGTCTTGGCGGCATCTCCATTGCCGGCATTGCCGGTGACCAGCAAGCTGCGCTCTTCGGGCAGCTCTGCTGGGGCGAGGGCCAAGCCAAGAACACCTACGGCACCGGCTGTTTCCTCCTGCAAAACATCGGCACGAAGTTCATGCGGTCAAAGCACCGCCTTATCACTACGGTCGCAGCCAGCACGCAGCATCGCCTCGAGTATGCGCTCGAGGGGAGCGTCTTCATCGGCGGAGCCGTGGTGCAGTGGCTGCGCGACAACCTCAAGCTCATCGGCTCTTCAGCCGACGTCGAAGCGCTTGCGGCCGGCGTCCCCGATACCAACGGCGTCGTGTTTGTTCCGGCCTTTGTCGGTCTTGGCGCTCCACATTGGGATCCCCATGCGGGCGGGCTGCTCATCGGCCTGCGCCGCGATACAAAACCTGGTCACATTGCGCGCGCTGCCCTTGAGAGCATAGCGTTCCAGGTCGCTGACGTGCTCGAAGCCGTACACAGCGAAACCAGCGCCCCTCTGGGCGCGTTGCGCGTTGACGGCGGCGCCGCCGTCAACGACCTCCTCATGCAGTTCCAGGCCGATGTGCTGGGAGTTCCCGTGGTTCGGCCGCGTGTGACCGAGACGACCGCGCTCGGTGCGGCCTATCTCGCCGGACTCGCGACGGGTTTCTGGCCAAGTCCCGAAGAACTGCGTTCGAAGCGTCAGGACGACGTACGCTTCGAACCAAAAATGGGTGCCACAGAGCGCGCGAACCGCGCAGCACATTGGCATCGCGCCGTCGAACGGTCCAAGAACTGGACAGAATAGGAACAAAGCACGATATGCGCCGAGAAGACATGATGCGGGCGATTCGCGAGCGCGCTGCGCAGCAAAAGCCCTGGGACATCGCAATCATTGGCGGGGGGGCCACCGGCATGGGTGTCGCCGTCGACGCTGCGGCGCGCGGCCTCGACGTGGTGCTCATTGAGGCCTACGATTTCGGTAAAGGGACCAGCAGCCGCAGCACAAAGCTCGTCCACGGCGGCGTGCGTTATCTCGAACAGGGCAACGTCTCGCTGGTGATGTCGGCGCTGAAGGAGCGCGGGCTGCTGCGCCAGAATGCGCCTCATCTTGTTCATGATCTCGCCTTCATCGTTCCCAATTATTCCTGGTGGGAAGCACCCTTCTACGGCATCGGCCTCAAGCTCTACGATCTGCTCGCCGGGAAATATGGCTTCGGCGCCTCGAAGCTGCTGTCGAAAGAAGAAACGCTCGCGCTGTTGCCCGCTCTCGAGCCGGAGGAACTGCGCGGCGGCGTCATCTATTACGACGGCCAGTTCGACGATGCGCGCCTACTTATCCATCTCGCCATGACGGCGGCGGATCACGGCGCAACACTGGTGAACTACTGCCCTGCGACCAGCCTCTTGCGCGACAACGAGGGCTACATCAATGGCGTGGTCTGTCGTGATGAGGAAACCGGCGAAGAGCTGAAGATCCCTGCGCGTATCGTCGTGAATGCAACTGGAGTGTTCACAGACTCGATTCGCCGCATGGCCGATAGCTCCATCGATCCGCTGCTGGTCACCAGCCAGGGCATTCATCTCGTCTTCGATCGCTCCTTCCTCCGTGGGGATACGGCACTGATGGTCCCGCGGACCAGTGACGGTCGCGTTCTGTTCGTCATCCCATGGCACGGCCACGCCGTCGCGGGTACCACCGACACGCCCGTCGACGCGCCGAGCATCGAGCCGCGCGCTCTTGACGAGGAGATCGAGTTCATCCTCGAGACCGCGAGCCGCTACTTTACGCGTCCACCGACGCGCGCCGATGTGCTGGCCGTCTACGTGGGCCTGCGGCCTCTTGTCAAAGGCGACGGAAAAACGTCCGCCCTGTCGCGCGATCATGTGATTCATGTCGACCCCACCGGCCTGCTCACCATCACAGGCGGCAAGTGGACGACTTATCGCCACATGGCCGAAGATACCGTCGACCACGCGATTACGCTGGGACGACTGCGCGAAGAACCTTGCTCCACGCGCAATCTGCACATTCACGGGTATCTCGAAAATGCCGAAGCCGAGGGATCGCTCGAGGTCTACGGCTCCGATGCGAAGGAGATTCGGGCTCTTGCCCGCGACCCGGCGCTCGCCGCGCAGTTACATCCAGCGTTGCCGGTGATTGCCGCAGAGGTGGTGTGGGCCGCGCGCAACGAGATGGCTCGTTCGGTGGAAGATGTTCTCGCGCGCCGCACCCGCGCGCTGTTCCTCAACGCATCTGCAGCCATCGCGATGGCCGAGCCGGTCGCACGACTGATGGCGAAGGAACTTGGGCACGATGATGCATGGGTCGCGGCGGAGATCTCCGCCTTCCGGTCTCTGGCTGAGCAGTATAGGGTGACATAAGAGGAGGTCGGCAATGGCGAAAGCATGTCCGCACGTGGCGGATCACGTCAAGAAGGTGAAACCCCACACGAAGGGTTGCGAGGAGTGCCTGAGGGATGGCACGCAATGGGTACATCTGCGCATGTGCCTCGAGTGTGGCCACGTCGGCTGCTGCGATTCGTCACCCGGGCGCCACGCACGTGCCCATTTTCACTCGACGCAGCACCCCATTATTCAATCGGCTGAGCGCGGTGAAGACTGGCGCTGGTGCTACGTCGACGAGACGTATCTCTAGGCCAGCTCCAGCTCGATCTGCTTCGACGATCCATCGATCTTCACGATCTTGAAGCTGCGCACCTGTCCTGCTTGAAGGGGCTCGGGCTTTGCGTTCGCTGCGGGAGCGTTCCCCTTCCAGCGTGCCTGCAACATGGACGTGAGCGAGGATAGATCGGCTTTGCCTGGCGAGGCCGCTTCGGGCGCCGACTTCTGCGTCGAAGACGCGCCCGCTGCACCGCCGGAGGGAATGCGACAAGTAGCGAAGATGCCCTCGCCGAGTTCGACGGTCGCGCGTCCATTCGTCTCCTGCACCGCGCGGCCTGAGACCACGTCGCCCGCCTTGTGCTCGGCGATGTATTCATCGATGCTCGTCGGAATCAACTGCTTCATGCTCAGTTTGATCTGCCGCTTATCGACGTCGATGGCCAGCACTTGCGCCTTAACGATCTGCCCGGCATGCAGCTCGTCTGAGGGATGATTGAGCCGGCGATCGGCCACGATCTCGCTGACATGGACGAGCCCTTCGATTCCGTCGGCGATCTGCACGAAGGCACCGAACTTCATCAACTTCGTCACTGGCCCTTCCACCTGCGATCCCACGGGGTACTTCTGCGGGACTTCTGTCCATGGGTCGGTGAGTGTCTGTTTCAGGCCGAGCGAGATCCGTCGCTCCTCCGGCTTGATCCCGAGAATCACCGCGTCCACCCGATCACCCTTTTTCAGAACGTCGCCTGGATGACGAACCTTTTTGTTCCACGCCATCTCGGAGACGTGAATGAGCCCTTCGATTCCGGGCTCGATCTCGACGAATGCGCCAAAGTCGGTCAGCCGCGTCACCGTTCCTGTGATCCGTTGCCCCATCGCATACTTTTCAGGCGCCTTGGTCCAGGGCTCGGGCTCCAGCTGCTTCAGGCCGAGCGAGATCTTCTTCGTCTCGGGATCGATCTTGAGAATGCGGACCTTAAGCTCCTGGCCCGCGGTGAGCAGGTCTTCGGGCTTGCTCACATGACTCCACGCCATGTCACTCACGTGCAGCAAACCATCGACGCCGCCTATGTCGATGAACGCGCCGTAGCTCATCAGGCTGCGCACGGTCCCCGTCACCACGTCGCCTTCCTGCATTGCGGCAAACCGGCCCTGCGCCGCTTCTCGAGCCTGCTCTTCAAGTACCACGCGCCGATCAACGACCACGTCCTCGTCGGTCACATCGAGCTTGGTGATCCGGCAGTTGATCTCCGTACCCACCAGCTTTTCCAACTCGGCGGCATCGCGCGTGCCGCTACGGCTCGCCGGCATAAATGCGCGCACACCGACGTCAACGGATGCGCCACCCTTCACCACGGCAGTCACGGTGCCAACGACAGCGACCTTCTGGGCAAAGGCCTCTTCCAATGCCGTCCAATCGCGCGGCTGGGTCACCTTGTGGCGCGTCAGCGAGTAGTAGCCTTCCTCGTCGCGCCCTTTGATCGACACCGCAATCACATCGCCGGGCTTCACTTCCTCATTGCCGAACACCAGGCGCGGCAGAACGCCCTCCATCTTGTAGCCGATGTCCAGAAATACCTGCTCAGCCGTCAGGGAGATGACCCGCCCCTCAAGCTGGCGCGTGCCTGTCTCCGTCTTGTGCGCATGCGTGCGCTCAAAGTTGGAGAGAATATCGGCGAAGTTCTCTATGGGTTCGCTTGCTGGGGGTTCGCTCGCTGGTTCAGCGGCGTTCTGATCTGGTTCGGCGGGTGATTCTACGGAGGGTTGGGTGATTTCGTTCGAGGCGTCGTTAGTCATGGTCTCTACTTCTTCATTGTCCCATGATCGAGCCGAGCGCGCTCAGAGTGACGAGACCGCGGAATGCGGACCGCTAGGGAAAATTGGTCACCTTCGGCGTCACACGATGCGGCGCCCGCTGTGTCGAGCCACCCTCGTCATCAATTACATTCGAAATCTCGCCCTTGTCATCGAGCGCCACAGTGATCATGTGGTGAAACCGCACACCCGGCGCACGGGGCACTTCAATTGCACGGGTCAGGTCGACATTGGGATGTCGGAAGACGCTGTAGATTCCGAGTCCCCAGGCCTCATGCTGCGTCACATCGTCCGCCACCTTGTACGATGCCCATCCCTTCACGCCTTGCGCGCTCGTGTAGCTCGCCTGATCCGGTGGATCGTAGGGAATCTCGGATTGGTAGAAGTAGGTTCGGCCGCGTTCGCCCTTCCACAGCACCTGGAACTGTTGATGATGTTCGACGAACAGCCCGTAGATGGTCACGTCGTTCCCGTTCACCAGCAGGCCATTCGTGCTCAGATTTTCCGTCCAGCCCACGTTGGCGCCATGGTCCGCGCGCCAGATCCACGTATGGTCCACGATTGTGTTGTTGCTGTTGATCTCGAGATTGCCGTCCGTTCGCCCTTCCCCTGCTCCGCCGACGCGAAAGAAGACATCGTGCAATGCGATCGGATTCTTCGCGTGATCTGCCTTGCTGCCCTGCGAGCCAACCTGGAGCAGCATGGGAGACTTCACCGGTCCCGCGTCAAACAATACCCCGGCGATCTCAATGCCGTCCGCATCGGCTGTTGTCATCGCCGCTGTGCCGCGCGTTGGATGCAACGTCGCGAAACCCAGACCCATCACAACCGTTTCCGGCCGAAGCACACGAATGGGCTCGGTCAGGTCGTAGATTCCCGGCGTCAGCAACAGATCCTTGCCCTTGGCAAGCTGCGCATTCATCGTCGCAGCCGTATCGGCGCCAGCGTGCGCGATGTAGAACCGGCTCAGCGGGATCGACGCTCCCGGCGTTGTTCCGCCATGCCAAGTCACGCCCACGCTGTCCTGTCGTAACGCGGGCATGCGAACGCTCCAGTTTCCCTTCGAGTCCACTTCGAGGAAAGGCCTTTCGCGCACGACCGGCGTCTGCGCGACCTTGGTATACGGCGGCTGCGGCCATTCGCCTGCAGGTGGATGCGGCACTCCTACAAAAACCATGTTCCAGTTGGCGCCCGTCCAGCTGCCCCACTCGCTGTTGCGCGAGATCCATTGCTGCTGCGGCCCAGAGTCGACGGTGCCGTCCACAACCGAGTCGGACATCCAGCCGCCGCTGGCCCAGCCGTTCTGGTGCAGCACAAGGTTGCCGCGCACATGCATTCGCCGGAACGGCACGGCTTGCGAGACGGCCCACTGCATCGTCCCCCGCGTCGGCGTCACCGAAAAGCCCTCGGCCGCGCGCCAGAACGTGCATGTGGCGTTGTTGTGGGGCAGGCTGGCGTCGGCATGCACATTGCCCACGATGTGTACAGCGTCGGGCGTCGGCCCCAGGCCGATCACTTCGGTATAGAAACCAACGGGCACATCGACGTGGTACTCACCCGGCAGGAACAGAAGAGCATATCTCTCGGTTCCGAACTCGCTGTGCTCCTGCCCGGCGTAGACCTTGCCGATTTGCTGTTGGATTGCGCTCGAAGGCATGGAGGGTTCGAAGAACAGCACATTCGGACCGAAGTCCGGTTCAATTTTGGAACTCTGGGCGCTCAACTGGGCGCTCGTGGCCAGCGCACCCAAGAGCACCAGCCATCTCGCGGTCCTTCCGTTTCGTCCTGTCACCACTGCTCCCGATCTTCCGGCGCTTAAGCGATTCACTTCCCGCTACGCATGGTATGCGCCGAAGAGAGATTCTGCAAAGAGATGTGTGGACACAAACTGCATGCAGGGGTGAGAATGGCCAGTCATGATGCCGTCTTCCCGCAGAACCTTTTTGAAAACCGCTGCCGTGGCAGCCGCAGCAGCTGCCGGCTCTCGACTTCTCCACGCCGAACCGATGACGTTGCCCATCGGCCTTCAGCTCTACTCGGTGCGCGATTTGCTGCCCAAGGACTTCGAGGGCACATTGCATCAGCTTTATCGCGCTGGCTATCGCGAGGTGGAAGCCGCCGGCTACTACAACAAAACAGCCGCCGAGTTGCGGCATGCGATGGATCAGGCCGGCTTGAGCTGTGTCAGTACGCATCTCACGCTCAGCATCCTGCAATCCAAACTCGACGAGTCCATCGAATACGCAAAGGCGCTCGGCCTTGACTACATCATCTGCTCGTCGTCCGGCGGTGTGCATCGCAATTCGTCGGCGAAGGGCGAGCCCACCCTAGATGACTGGCGGTATATCGCGGGCGAGTTCAATCGCGTTGGCGAAATGGTGAAGGCCGCCGGCATGACCTTTGGCGTGCACAACCATACTCCGGAGTTTGCCGTCATAGACGGAGTCACTGTCTACGACGAACTGCTTCGTCTCACCGACCCGAAGTTCGTTGTTTTTGAGATGGACTGCGGCTGGGTCACCGCCAGCGGACATGATCCGGTGGCTTACCTGAGCAAGACGCCCGAGCGCTTCCCGCTGATGCACGTCAAAGATATGGCACGGCTGCCCAACGGCCAATTCCATTCCGTTGTGATGGGTCAGGGTGTCGCCGACTATCACCGCATTCTGCACGCGGCCACCGGCCTCAAGCACTACTTCATCGAACAAGAGGAGTTCGCCGGCGATCCGATGACTGAGCTGCGCGCAGACGCCGACTACATGCGCAAACTCGACGTATAGCAGATCTGCGCAGTGTGGGGTTGTCCCATAGCTGAGCAGCAGGGTGGGAGTCTCCCTTTTGCCGTTCGTCGGGTACGCTGGAGTCATGAGCGTATTCGACGAACGCAAAGCCGACCTGGAGCGGCACGAGTTCATGATGGGTCTCGAGCGCGGCCGCCTCGCCGTAGCCCTCGACCTGCTGACCGATTCTCTGATTCTTGTCGGCCAGCACGGCGTTTACTGCACTTCGAGCCGTAATCCCAGCAAGCCCGCCCTCGATCTGCAGGCGGTGCTCGGCGGCATGGAAGGCGCCAAAACCCTGATCCAGTCGGTAATGGAAGAGTTGCGCGCCAAGCGCCAGGTCAATCCCGCAGAGGGCGCCGAGGGACACGGCTGAGGCCCCAAAATCGCAAAATACGATATGCTGGTAGAGCGCGCCCGTAGCTCAGCTGGATAGAGCGAATGCCTCCGGAGCATTAGGTCGGGAGTTCGAATCTCTCCGGGCGCACCATGCCCTCCCCCACTTCTCTCCCATGATCCGGACCGATGCCCTAGACTAACCTTTGGTCGTCGCGGTGATTGCCGGCCAAGTCAGGATTCGAGCGTTGAACTTCCACTTCACTCCGGTCCAGATCATTTGGACACTGACCTTCGCAGCCCACCTTGTTCTGCTTGTGGTGCTGCTGGGGCGAGACCGCGTCAGCCGCTTCCGCTGGTTCACTATCTCCATCGCTCTGGTCGCGCTCCGTCTCGTCTCCAGCCGTCTCCTCTTCAACCGGCTGCCGCAGCTCACGCTTGGTATCGTCTTTGTCATTCTTGCCGACATCTCCGTGGTCGTATCGTTGCTGGTGCTCCTTGAGCTGGCACGGCGGGCATTTGGCTCGGCACGGCGCAGGCTCTCGATCGCCTGGATCCTCGCTTTTCTGGTCATCGGCGGAATCGTCGTTGGTACCTGGGGACATTGGCCGGCATGGAAGACCCTGACCCCGATGACCACGATGATCTACCTGGACCTGCTGCAGCTGTTCGCGCAGAAGGGCGGCCTTCTGGTCGACGTGCTCACTGTGCTGCTCGGCGTTCTCATGGTTTCGATCGGCAGCCATTATCGCGCCGGATGGCGCACGCACACGCAGCGAATCATGATCGGGCTCTCGACGGCATCGCTTGCGCAAATCGCCGTCCAGGTCATCTGGCAGGTGGTTGCCAAGTCGGCCAAGCCGCACTCCATGGACGAGTACAACCGGATCGTCAACCTGCGTGAGAATCTCTTCAACGCAAACGGCGTGGTCTATCTTGTGGTTCTCATCTGGTGGATTGCCTGCCTTTGGATCGACGAGCCCGGCAAAGCAGAACCAGCCGCGATCGCCGTTCCTCTGGGCCCCAACGACCCCCTGCACGAACCTTCAGCGACGGCCGAACCGCCCGAAGAGCCGCAGGAATAGCGCCGGGCGCGCATTGCCGATGTCCCCTAAAGCGCGAAATCGATAAAACCGCGCTCTGGATCGGTCGAGACCAGTTTCACGGTGACTCGATCACCAACGTCAAGCCCCGTCTTCGCCCCAGGTTTGCCGGCGTTCACCAGCATGCCCTCTACGTGGGGATCGAGCGTACGCACGAACGTGCCATAGTTGTTCACGCCGGTCACGATTGCGGGAAAACTCTGCCCAATGCGCGGATGGAGCACCACCGCAGCAATGCGCTTCTGCATATCGCGCTCTACCTTACGCGCTGCATCTTCCATCTGCGTGCATCGCTGGGCAATGGCATCGAGATCCCCTTCGGTGTACGGCGATGTCTGCTGCGCGAGCCAGGCTTTCAGCAGGCGTTGGGTCACGACGTCGGGGAAGCGCCGGTTCGGCGCGGTTGAGTGCGTGTAGTCCTGCACCGCGAGTCCGAAGTGGCCCGGAGAAGCCTCCTTCGGCTTGACCAGAACATACTCGCCCGGCCCCATCAGCTTCACAACGGCCAGGGAGAGGTCGGGAAAGTGGTCGGGGTCCTTCTGCTTCTGCGCCAGAAGGAAATCGTTGAGTGCTTTTGAATCAGGATCGATAGGCAGCGTCGTGCCCAGCCCATTGGCCAACTCGACGATGCGATCCCAGCGCTTGGGCGTTCGGACGATACGACGGATCGAAGCCACGCCGGCATCTTCGAACGTTTTGGCGATCACACCGTTTGCCGCCACCATGAACTCTTCAATCAGCGACGTCGCCCGGTTCTTCTCCAGCCGCGCGATCTCCACCGCCTGGTCCTGTAGCATCACGGGGCGTGTCTCAATGGTTTCCAGATCCAGGGCTCCGTGCTGAAAGCGGCTGCCCAGCATGCACTGTGCGGCTTTGTCCTGCAGCTTCAGCTGCGCGGCGAGTTCGGAGCTCGCCGCGACCTTTTCTGGAGCGGGGCCTCGGCCCTCAAGCCATGCGCCGACGCTGTTATAGGCAAGCTGCGCGCGATTGCGCACAAGCGCACGGTACGCTTTGCCGCCGGAGCAGGCGCCGCTCGCATCCACAACAAACTCGATCACGACCGCAACGCGATCCTCGTTCTCATTGAGAGAAGTGATCCCCTCAGAGAGCTGCGCGGGCAGCATCGGGAACACCTTCACGCCGGTGTAGACCGAGGTCGTCTCGCTGCGTGCGTGACCATCGATCACCGTGCCCTTGGATACACGTGCATCGACGTCGGCTACCCCGACCAGCACGCGAATGCGCCCGTCGGGTAACTGCTCGGCCCACTCAATCTGGTCCAGATCCTTGGAGGTGTCGTTGTCGATGGAGGACCATAGCAGGCTGCGTAGATCTTGCGCACCTGAGGCTGCGGGGGTTTCAGGATGCGCCTCAATTGTGGCAAGTTGCTCATCCGTCCCCTGGGGGAAATCCGGCTGAAAGCCCCGTTCGAGCATGACGGCATGCGCTGCCGCCACCAAGTTGAAGTGCATCGGGTGCCCGTTCGACATGTTCCAAGCTCCTTGAAATCGCGAAGAGTCAGCCTACCATGCTTCGGGGCACCACCACGCCAAATGCAAAAGGGCGACCGCTTCGGCCGCCCCTCTGCCCACCGCCCCTGAATGCTCGGCTATCGAATGCCCAGATCCGCCAACACTTTCGGCTTGGACTCATCCACTGCCAGCAGGTTGTGGCACGCCGCGCAATCCTGCGTGATCGAGGTTCCGTCCTTGGCGTTATGGTCGCCGTCGTGGCAACGGAAGCATCCGGGATAGTCCATGTGCCCGATATGGTTCGGATGCGTGCCCCAGGTGACCTTCATATCCGGAAAGACGTTCTGACTATAAAGTGTGACCAACTCCTGTCCAGCCCGCTTGACCAGGTCAGCTTTTGTCGTCAGCACTTCGGGATTGCTGCTCCGATAGAATGCCGCGAGCCCTGCCGGAATCTTCTGGTTTGCCTCTTCCTGGCTGGCATAGTTCGCCTTCAGCAGCACCAGGCCCTCCTTGTGCACCCAAGGCAGCGAGGGACTCACCGCACCATCGGCCATCGCGCGGTTGATTGCTTCTTCCGCCGTCACAAAGGTATGCGACGCACGGTTGTGGCAATCGATGCAGTCCATGACTCGATGCTCACCCTGCGGCATCGCGCCCTTCAACGCCGAGGCAACATACGTGCTCTTCGAGCCATCGGGATTGGTGCGCTCCACCCATGGAATGGTTGTGCGCGTCGGATCGGTTGCAATGTACTCGATATGGCCCAAATGTACGCCATGGATTCCCGTCAGGTGGGAGAACGAATCTAGCCCGCCGAGGTGCAAGACCACGACTGTCTGTGTTTCGGTATTCTGCTGGTCGTCGGCAAAGCTCGACTTGACCAGCAGTTTCTCGCCGACGAACTTGGCCGGCTGGTGACATGCTTCGCAGATCTCACGCGCGGGGCGCAGATTCCTGACCGGAGACTCGATCGGCGTGGGATAGTCGGGGATGATCTTGGGCGCCAGGTGAGCAAAAGGATGGGTGGACACTTCGATCAGCTGTTTGGTCCCGTTGATCTTCGCCTCGAAGTAGGAGGACACACCCGAGCCGATGTGGCACTCGACGCAGGCCACATGCGAGTGTGCTGAAACCTTGTAAGCCGTGTATTCGGGGTGCATCACGTGGCAGGACTGCCCGCAGAACTGCGGCGAGTCCATATAGGAGGCGCCGCGGTAGCTGGCAACCGAGACGACCAGCAGGTTCACGATCGTCGCCACCAGCACGATATCGACGCCGTGGCGGAAGATCCGGTCATTGAAATCGACCTTGGGAAACTCCGCGGGAATCTCACCGGACTTGAGAAGAGCCCGACGGCGTACATAGATGCCGACCGGGATCAGGGCAAGGCCCAGAATGAACAGCGCAGGCAGGATCAGGAAAAAGATGATGCCGAGATACGGATTCGCGCTGGGCCGGCCGATCAGCTCGGTCACCCAGTAGCCGATCATCGTGACGCCGGAGGCGGTGGTGATCGCGCCGCCGGCCAGACTGATGGGGTTGTTGCCGAAAAACAGCGCCGGCCGAACCCAGTTTTCGCGGAATTTTTGAAACAAAGGCACCCCTACCCCCACGGAATTCAGAGAGCGGCCCGCCTTTCAGCGGGCCGGATTTCTTACTTCAAAGTGCGGAAGTAGGTGACCGCGTCCTTGATTTGCTCGTCGGTCAGCTTGCTGGCAAACGGCTTCATCTTGTTCTTGCCGTTCTTCACCGCGTCGAACTGCTCCTTCTCGGTCGACTTGTATTCCGACGCCGGCTTCACGTCCATCATCTTGGCGATCCCGGGGCTCGGTGTTCCCGAACTCCCATGACAGCTCTGGCAATTGGCTTTGTATACCGCTTCACCCGCAGACTGAGCGAAGCCCAGGGAACCCGCGGCCGCAATCGCTGCCGCCAGTACCACCGTTGAACGCATGATCTTGGTCATTCCAAACTCCTTCATCTCACTCGGCGCGAAATACGCCTGTTTCCCACCCACAGAACACAATTCAATCCGACGAGCCATACGGGGACACCGCAGAGCCCGTCGGATTCACTTTGCAATCTACTGACAACCCGGCACCCCTTTTGTACGTATGCGCCGGTCTTCCCAACAGCCTACTTAATCAAAGTGCGGAAGTAGGCTACCGAGTCCTTGATCTGCGCATCGGTCAACTTGTCTTTGAAGGGTTGCATCTTGCCCATGCCCTTCGTGACTGCGTCGATCATCTGCGCTTCCGACATCTTGGTGACTTCAGGATCGGTCACAGGCTTTACCTTCATCGCCTTGCCCGCTCCGGAGTCGGCCATGCCTGTAGCACCATGGCACATCTGGCACTTTGCTTTGTAGGTGTCGGCACCCGATTGGGCGAGTGCCGGTAACCCGATTGTGCTGGCAAGGAAAAGACAACTTGCCAGTTTCAGCGTCCTATTCACAGAGGCTCCTTTCTTTCTTCTTTCGACCTCCATGGTTGGCGCTCCATGGACGAACACTGTCCATGCAGACCCGGGGTTCAAGACCACACGTTCTGAGCCGCTTCGCAACTCAGAACTCGTAGTGTAATCCCAGCGTGAGGTTGTTGGCGTGGTAGTTCCTGGGTGCGGTGAACCCGTACACAGGCGTACCTGCCGACATCGCCGTATTCGGCTCGGAACTGCAAGCCACAACCGGCGCGGTCGTGACGCCAATCGCGAGAGCGGGGTTCGCGTTGCAATACTGCGCACCGGAACGGCCACCCTCGCCGTAGCCAAAGTAGTCGTACTCTCCCTTCCAGATCAGTCCCGAACGAACGGTCCACGCAACACTCGCGAAGGGGGTCTGGTAGGTCGATACCAGCGAGCCATTGACGTCACTGGCGTCGGTAAAGAACCGGCTGCCGTTTACAGCGCTGACGCGGTATCCGATATTCGAGTGCAGCTTCGGGTTTGGCGAAAGGTTGACAGCGGCGGAAGCAAACTGCGTCGGAGCGTCCTCGAAGTTTTTGGCTGGCCCGAAGAGTGTCGTATTTGCTCCGTGGCCGGCCGCGACAGCGCCACACAGCGTGCCGCTCGATGTCGCTGCGGCAGGAGCGACGGTGCCTCCCGGCATAAGGGTAGCCCCGCCCTGGAAGCAGATGTTATCCGCCATGTACACATCGCTATAGGAGTAATTGAAATCGAACCCATAGCGCTCGTTCGGAAACAGGTCGGCGCCGAGGCTGACGACCCGCGAATGGTCGACGTGATCGAGCGGGCCGAAGTAGGGTGTCGTGTTGCCCGCGAAATTCTGGTTGTTGTTGGTGTTGTTGTGCCGCTCCAGGTCGTTGAATGCACCCGAGACCGTGGCCCAGGTCTTGGGCCGGTAGATGGTGTGCACCCTGTAGTGCCGGAGCTGCCGGAATCCCATGGGCGTGAAGGCGCTGTCGTTGTACAACGCTTCGACGGAACCGTTCAGATCCCAGTTCGCAGCCGGACGCAGGGCAGCGGTGAAGATTCCGCCGTTCTCGTGAATGGTCACTTCGCCCGAGGTCGTATTGTTGGCAGGAATCGGAATGTTATGCGCTGCGGTGCCCTGGCCCTCGGAGATCAGATGATCCTGGTAGCGCCAGCCGAGCGAGAAGATGGCACGCGGTGTGGCGTCCCAACGCACGGTCGCATCATTGGTCACGAATCTCTGGCCGAAGTAGCCGGGCAGTGCCGTGCCGAACGGGTTTGCCCCCGCCGGCAGGGGCGAACCAGGGGCTTTCGACGGTGTAGGCGTGCAAGTGGGTGTCGTACTCGTGGTAAATACGCACGAGCTCAAATTGGCGTTGTTGATGGTCTGCGCGGTTGCAGCCGTAAGCACAAAATCGGTCCCGCCGGTATATTCGGCGCTTCCCGGCTGACGAGTATTGGAGTAAGTCACCTGATCGTCAAGGCTGACCGTCTTGCTCGCCTGCCAAACGACACCGTATTCGGCGACCATCACTTCCCGTTTCGCGGTCGCGTTACCCGCGAAGGCGATCGAGCGGATCGATCCGTTCAGGCCCTGGAACTGGTCATAGTAGTTCGGGAGGTTCATGTTCGCGTTGGTGTAACGAACGTTGCCATTCATCGAGATGTTCTTGATGCTCGAGCTTTGCAGACGGAAGATCTCCGTGGGGAAAATCACGCGGGTCGGCTGCGAGCGGAAGTAGCTGGTGATCACATTGCAGGCTGGATCGATGATCGGCAAACCACCTTTGGGATTAGCGTAAAGAATGGTGGATGAACTGATCATGCTGCTGGCGTTGCAGTTGCTGCTGGCGGCGAACTTGCCGGTTGAGCTGCTGTAGCCATAGGGAACGAAGTTCTGGTAGCTGTCCAGCAGTGCTGCCTTGGTTCCGTCCGCCTCCTGCACGGTGAGGGACTGCGGCGCAATGGTGAAATACGAATCGCCCTTGTAGTGGTCGATCTGTTCTTCATAGGTCAGCTTGGTGCCGCGGATGGGCTTCCAATCGACCGCTGCGGTGAAATCATCCGTATTGTTGCGCTGGTACTCCTGGAGGATAACTTCCTGGCCAGCCACCGGGTAGCCACTCGGTGTCAGGCTTGGTCCCTGCATGATGTTCTTGGAATAAGCAAAGCGGAATGTCACCTTTGACAGAGGAAGTACCGTCAGATCGGTGTCAGTCATGCGCCGGACAGTATTGAACAGGAAGGGCGATTGGACCACCTGTGGCCACGCATAGGAACCGGTCGGCGCCGTGGACGGGCCAATTGGAATCGAATACCCAGTTGGGATTCCCGGGTTGCCCAGCAGATCGTAGTCGAAGTACTGGCGGTCGCGCCGGAACGTCGATGAGAATTCGTAATACTTGCCCTTCGAAAAATCCAGCTTGGCAAAGTTATTCGGATCTCCGCCAAAGCCGCTGCCGAAAGCCTGCAACTGGTCAAGCGGAGCGTTCTTGGTGCCAGGCAATGCGCGCAGCTGGAAGCTTTCGCTCTGCACCCGCGGCCCGGTGTGCAGGTTCACCATTGTGTCGTACATGGCAGCGCTGCCTAGACGGTTGGCAAAGCGGCCACCCAGGTCCACCGACTCGTGAATTGTGAAGCCGGCCGGCGTGCTCATCGGCGTCGCGGCCGGTGCCATTGCGTCTGGCGGCGCATTCTGGGCGTGGACAATACCCGTCACCGCCACCGCTAGGGCGGCGATTGCCACTCCTTCGGCGATGCGATGGAGTGTCTCAGAAGAGTGCAGAAAACACCCGAATATTTTCATATAAAGCCTCACTTCAAAACTCCGCTCACTTCAAAACCGTTCAGCTGCGTCAATCTCCAGTAGCGGACCAGCCGCGCTCGCCGACAGTTTGCGATTGCACGGCCGGTCTTCATCCGCCTACCTCAGAAACGCCACGCTCAAATTCGAGCCGTGGATGTAGGTGTGACAGCTCGTGCAGGGCACGCTGTCCGACGATCCCTGACCTTGCCCATGCACCGTGCCCGCGGCAACCGCGCTATGGCACTGGTTGCACAACATGTTGATCGAGGGCATATTCAGCAGGCGCGCGTTCTGCGACCCATGCGGCGAATGGCAGGCCAGGCACCCCTCAGCCTTGACAGGAGCGTGCTCGTAGACAAAGGGTCCCCGCACATCTGTATGGCACTTGGTGCAGACCGCGCTCTGGTCAGCTGTCGACCGGAGGTTGCTTGGGTTGAACGTTCCGTGCACATCGTGACAGTCGTTGCACTTCACCAGGCCTTCATTCACTTTGTGATGGAAGGGCATGTTGAATTGCGACCGCTGATCGGCGTGGCATTGGAAGCAGAGCGTCGGCTGCGAAGCCTTCAGCAGCTTTTCACTCTTGCTGGCGTGCACGCTATGGCAACTCGTGCAGCCCACGCCGGCTTTGGCGTGCGGCGAGCGATCGAAGTCCGGATGCGCAGCCGCGTGGCACTTCAGGCAGGTCTCGTCCACTTCTTTCGCCGTGTGCTTGGCAGGGTTAAAGATCTTCGTGACATCGCCGCCGCCATCCACGTGCGCTTTGCCCGGACCATGGCAGCTCTCGCATGTTGCGCCGCTGTTGCCATGCATCTCGGCGATCTTTGTATGCGGGTTGTCGGCGAATTTCTTCGCGGCCTCTTCGTGGCAGGTTGCGCAGGTTTCCGAGCCCACATACTGACTGGCATCCGCCTGCTTTGCCTGGCCGCCGCCTTTGGCTGCGGGTGCCGGCGCGGCCGTTGCCACGGCGCAAACCACGAATGCACTCAACAAAACAAGAAAACCTGTGCGCAGCATGGAAACTTTCCGGGCCGCGTCGTGGAACCATCGCACTGCTGGCCTTTTTCTGTCCATCAAGAACCACCTCGGGCGCTCTCTGTGCGGAGCGTCACCTCATGCGCAGAATCCTACGTCGTTCCGGAAAGGCTTACGGTGACATCGATCACAAGACGTTACCCGCTGGTGACCAGGGGCAATTGATTGACACAGAAGAACCTGCGGCCCGGCGCCTCGAATTCGCCCGGTCAGCCGTCACTAAACTTTAGTAAGGTCTGCGACGTTCCACTTTCTGAGAAAAAGAGGGCCGGATAGTCCAAGACACGTGAGGCCCATCACATCAATCCCCTCTCGGATGCGGCACACTCACTCCCAACAGCTCTTTCCCGGAGGCCGAACTTCTTCGCCTGCGGCTCTGCCGTAGGAGATGCCACCGCGAAGGGCAAGGGCTTTCGTCGGCGGCGGACAGGCAAGATCGATGGCGGACACGGAGTTTCCGGCGATCAACCATAAAAGGCAAAAGAGCATGACACGTCAGGCGCCGGTCGGATGTGCCGCCTGCGCCAATCGCCGTCCCGGCTGGTTTTGTTCCTTAGGAAATGCTGTGCTTGCCGATCTCGAACTCGCTACCAGCACCATCTCGCTCCCCGCACAGGCTGCGCTGTTCACGCAAGGCGAAGATGCGCGCTGCCTGTATCTGATTTGCGGGGGTTATCTCAAGCTCACTGCAGGCCGCCCGCAGGATCGCCAGATGATCGTGCGCGTCGCCGGGCCCGGTTCGGTGCTGGGTTTGTACGCTGTCCTTTCGCACGGGGTCTACGAGGTCTCCGCGGAATCACTCACACCGGCGCAGCTACGCCCCGTAGAGCGGGAGCGTTTTCTCAACTTCCTGCGCAGTCACAAAGAAGCCCAGATGCGCGCTGTTCAATGCATCTGCCAGGAGTATCGGTTCGCGCTGCAGGATGCCTGCCGCATCTCCCTGGCCGAGACCGTTGCCGGACGTCTCGGACGCTTACTCCTCGAGTTGGCCCATCAGATTGGCGAGCACCTTGACGATGGTGCCTTCCGCTTTCCATTGCTCCTCACGCACGAGGAGATGGCTTCGATGGCTTGTACGACGCGCGAAACCGTCACCCGCACGCTCGGACAGTTCCGCAAGGACGGCTGGATCAGGATCGAGGACTCGCTGATCACCATCATGGATCCGCAGCATCTGCAGCTTCTGAACTAGCGCCGCCCTACCATTTTCCGGCTCCCGCGCGGCCCTCTTTCAGAGTCCAAGAGATATCATGGACGTGCAGGAGTCTGTTCCCAAAATGATCCGTTTTGCAGTGGGTTTTTCTGTTGTTTTTCTCTCCATGTCTGCGATGGCTCAAGATCCAGCGGTCACTCCGGTGGCTGCGACCGCGCCGGTCACCTCGACCGTCTCCACCGAGGTCTCCCAGTTCCAGAAGATCGAAGACAAATGGTCCGATGCGGTCAATGACCGCGACCAATATGCTCTTGAACTGGTCCTCTCCCCGCTCTTCGTCGACGTCTCGGCAAACGGCGACATCAGCACGCGCAACCAGCAGGTGGCTGATCTGATTGGCAACGAAGACAAGAACTTGCATCTGGACCAGCGGGTTGTCACGGTGCGCATGCTTGGCGATACGGTGGTGGCGAACGGAACCTACTTGCTCCACCACAAAACCCCGGCGGGCGTATTGGACGAGAAGGGCGTCTTCACCCACGTCTTCGAGCGAGTTCACAACGGCTGGCTCTGCATCAATTCGCAGCGCACGTCGGTACGCGCCGATGCGCCGGGAAAGCAGAAGAAACAGTCGAACGCGGAGCTGCCCTTCCATATCCCGCTCTTCAGCAAGAGCGAAAAGAGTAGCCCGCAATAACGCGGATCAATCTCCGGCGGCCGCCCGCTGCGCGCCCTGCACGCGGATCGACACGTGGACCAGGCTCAGTGCTGCCGGAGTGACCCCCGGGATCCGGCTGGCCTGGCCGATCGTCTGTGGCCGCACGCGTTCCAGTTTTTCCCGCATCTCGCGCGAGAGCCCACTGATCGCGCTGTACTCGATCCACTCAGGAATGCGGACAGACTCGGCGGCCTTCAGCTTCTCAATGGATTTCTTCTGCTGATCGAGATAGCCGGCAAACTTGATCTCTGTTTCGACTGCCCGAGCCTCGTTGCGCAGCATCGCCCGATGCATCGGCGAATCCCGATCGATGGCTGCAAACTCGACGAGCAGCGGATCTTTCTCAAGCTGCGCTTGCAGCGTGCGCAGCGCGAGTTCAATCGACACTTCCGGCCGCTTTAGCAGCTGCGCCCACGTCTGGCCGGTGCTGCCATTGAGTTCGGGAAGGTCCGCCGCAGGAAGCGCCCTTGACGCCGACAGAAGCCGCTCCAGCGCCGCCATGCGCGCCTGCTTCTGCTCGAATTCCGCCCATGCGTCATCGCCGATCAGGCCCAGCCGGCGACCGTGTGCGGTCAAGCGCCGATCCGCGTTGTCGATCCGCAGATGCAGACGGAACTCCGCGCGCGAGGTGAACATTCGATACGGCTCATTTGTTCCCTTCGAGATCAGATCGTCGATCAGAATGCCCGTGTAGCCTTCGGTACGGTCCATCGTGAATGGCGTTGCGCCCTTCAGCCACAATGCGGCATTGATCCCCGCCATGATCCCCTGGCACGCGGCCTCTTCATATCCACTGGTCCCGTTGATCTGGCCGGCAAGATACAGGCCGTCCATGCACTTAACCTTCAGCGACCGATTCAGTTCCGTCGCGTCCACCGAGTCGTACTCGATGGCATACCCCGGCCGGAGCATCTCCGCGTCTTCGAGGCCTGGGATCGAGTGCACCATCTGCCATTGCACTTCCATCGGCAACGACGTCGACATCCCGTTCACGTAGACCTCGTGGGTGTTCAACCCTTCCGGTTCGAGGAAGAACTGGTGCTGGGTCTTGTCGGGGAACTTCACGATCTTGTCTTCGATTGACGGGCAGTATCGCGGACCGATGCCCTCGATCCGTCCCGAATACATCGCAGACCGGTGCACGTTCTCGCGAATCAGGCGCAACGTCTCCGGCGTGGTGAAGGCGATGTGGCAGCTCACCTGCGGCTGGACAATCTTCTTTGTCCTGAAGCTGAACGGCGTCGGCTCGGCATCGCCCGGCTGCTCTTCAAACTGATTCCAATGAATTGTGCGCCCATCGAGTCGCGGCGGCGTTCCCGTCTTCAAGCGGCACGTGCGGAGCCCCAAGCGCCGCAGCGCCTCGCCGAGCAACACCGAAGCCGGCTCGCCGGACCGTCCGGCCGGATACTGCTCTTCACCGCAGTGAATTAGCCCATTCAGAAACGTTCCGGTGGTGATGATCGTGGCTCCGGCCATCAAGCGCCGCCCGTCGCGCAGTTTCAGACCGACGACGCGCCGATGCAGCCTTGCGGGTCGCGGGAGTTCGATCAACGCCACGGTTTCCCCGCCCTCTTCGTCCCGAATTTCCTGATCCCTGTCCGCTGATCCCGGTTCGCTGCGGGTGTCGTCGAACACCAGATCGACGACTTCAGCCTGTCGAATATGCAAGCTCGGCTGGCCCTCCAGCACCTCGCGCATCTTCACGCGATAGAGTGCTTTGTCGCATTGCGCCCGCGGACTCCACACCGCAGGACCCCGCGACGTGTTCAGCAGCCTGAACTGGATGCCCACCGCATCGGCGACCTCGCCCATGATGCCGCCCAGCGCGTCCACTTCGCGCACCAGGTGCCCCTTGGCCACGCCGCCGATGGCCGGATTGCAGCTCATCTGCGCAATCAGGTCGAGATTCATCGTGATCAGCGCAGTCTTCAGGCCCATGCGCGCCGCAGCCATCGCCGCCTCACACCCGGCGTGCCCCGCGCCCACTACGGCCACATCGTACTGTTCGGTGAAAGCCATCCAAGTCTATTCTACGGTTTCTGTGTGTCGTCGCAGGTGCTCCGCAATCAGTCGAAACAAAGATCGGCTATGTGGCAGGCTGAGGCTGGTCAGATTTCGTGATCCCTGGGCAGGATCATCAGCCGCGGAATCCTGACATGCGATGGTTGGTCGACGATAAATAGAACCATACGGGCAACATCGTCCGGGGAAAGCGGTTCGCGGATCCCCATCGCCTCCGACGGATGAACCTCCCAACGGTCGTGCAGACCAGTCCGCACCAACCCCGGCTCGATGCACGACACCTTGACATCGGTCCGGCTCAGTTCGACGCGCAAAGCTTCTGAGAGCGCTTCGATGGCATATTTCGTTCCCGCGTATGCGCCGGCTGTGGGGCGAACCTTGGTGCCGAGCACGCTTGAAACACTCATCAGGTGGCCGGCTCCAACCCGTGCAAAGTGGCGCGCGAATGTGTACATCAAGCGATACGCCGATTCAACATTCACCCGGACCATCTCACAAACCCGATCGATGTCGATCTTTTCGACGGAGCCGACTTCGAGGATTCCGGCGTTGTTGAAGCACAGATCGCAGCGGCCGAACTTCTGCAAGGCCTCTCGCAGCAGCCGCTCAGGGAGACCAGCATCGCACATGTCTCCCGGAACCGCGGCAGCGGAGGGCCCAAGTTCGCTGGCAAGCCGATTGAGCTTCTCCGTCGATCTTGCCGTGAGCACAAGGCTCCATCCGGAGAGCCTTAGCGCCTTGGCCACCGCGGATCCGATTCCTCCGCTCGCGCCGGTAATGACCGCCACGCGATTTGCTGCTTCACCCTGTTTCGTTTGCATGATGCAGATGGTAGGGCTTTCCTGCCGCCCGCACAACGCCATCGAGTGTCCGAGCCTCTCAAGAGTTCTTCGGCCCCTTCGGCTACTCGTAGCGAATCGCCTTCACCGGATCCAGCGATGCAGCTCGTCGCGCTGGTAACCAGCAGGCAAACATGCCCACCGCCGTCAGTACCAGAGAAACAACCGCGATCACTGCAGGGTCCATCCCCGGCACGCCAAGCGGCAGGCCTGCCACGAGCCGCACTGCGGGTATGGCCGCTCCCAGCCCGAGCACGAGCCCAATGCCGATCTGCCACACGCCGCCACGCATTACCAGCAGCAGAATGTCGCGGGCATTCGCCCCGAGCGCGATGCGGACGCCGATCTCCTGGGTACGCCTGCCCGTGGCGTGCGCAATCACCGCATACAAACCCACCGACGCCATCAACATGCCGATCCCCGCAAAGCCGAGGAAGAGCGTTGTAAATACGTGCAGGAACCACAGTTGCCGATCCAGTTCGGCGCTCAGCATCGAAACCTCCCGCAGAGGCAGCTCTGCATCGAGCCCCTGCACCACACGTCGCACTGTGCTCGAAGGATCCGCATTTGCCTGTACCAGGAGCGCCATGCTGTCCCAGCCCTCCTGGCGATACGGCACAAACAGGAGAGGATTGGGATTGCTGGTACTCAGATCCTGCTCCATATCGGCCGATACGCCGACCACGGTAATCCAGTCTCCGGGTTTGTTGTCGTCGTAGAGGCGGAAGCGCTTGCCCACTGCATTCTGGCGCGGCCAGAAGTGCTCTGCACAACGCCGTGTGACAATGGCCGCTCTGTGATTCTGTGTCCCGTCGATCTCGTTGAAGTCGCGCCCCAGCAGAAGCGGAAGATTCAATGCAGCGAAAGTGCCCGGTGATTGCACTACCATCGCGACCTGCGCACGGTTCGTCTGCACCGCTGTCTTCTCGCCGTCCAGCTCAATCCCGCGGTCCGCCGATCCGTTCCCTGGCAGGCTTGAGGTCAACGCCACGTGCCTCACGCCGGGAATTGCGGCCACTCGCGGCAGAAGCTGATCAAAGAAGCGCTGCCTGGCATCGGTGTCTTTGTACCGATCGGCCGGGAAACCGATGCTTCCCGTCATCAACTGATCGGCGGGCAGAAAGCGGTTGGCATCGAGATGCAGAAGCAGGCTGTGCACAAAGATTCCCGCGCCAGTCAGCAGCACCAGGGTGAGCGCAAATTGCAACACAACGAGTGTGCCGGAGAGTTTGCCGCCTCCCCGGTTGCCCACGCTGCGTGCCCCGTCCTTGAGCACCTCGTTCAGATTGGGGCGCGAGGAGCGCAACGCGGGCACGATTCCGAACAGCAGGCCGCTCAAAATGCACAGAGCAGAGAAGTATCCAAAGACCCCATAGTCCATCTGGAACAGAATCCAATAGGGCCTCACACTTGCTGTGTTCAAGTCGAACCAATGCGTACCGGCCGCTGCAAGGCTCAACCCCAGCAGCCCGCCCAGCACGCTCAACAACACGCTCTCGATCAGCAGTTGCCGCACCACACGCCAGCGCGAGGCGCCCAGTGCCGTGCGAATAGACATCTCGCGCTGACGGCCGACGGCGCGGCTCAGCATCATATTGGCCACGTTGGCGCAGGCAATCAACAGCACAAAGCCCACAGCAGATAACATGAGCAAGAAAATGACGCGAATGTCCCCGCCGTTGTAGTGCTGGTGGAACGTCTCGACAAGGACGCTCAGGTCCTTGTTTGTCGTCGGATACTGCGCCGCCAGTCTCTTGGCGACCGCGTTCAGCTCTTCGTCGGCCTGCGCCATTTTCACGCCGGGCTTCAGCATGGCGAAGACCTGCAGGGACCGGTTGTCGCGCTTTTCCAGCTCCGCCGTGGGCAGCAGCGGCATCCAGAGATCGGTATTTGCCGGAAACCTGAAGCCCTTCGGCATCACGCCGACGATCGTCGCCGGTTTCTCATTCACGTGGACGGCACGCCCGATGACGTCAGGTGAGCTTCCGTAGCGATCCTTCCACACACCGTAACTCAGCAACAGAACAGGAGCCGCACCAGACTGATCATCGCTCGGCAGGAATCCGCGGCCCAGCACCGGCCGCACCTGCAGCATGTCGAAGAGGCCTGCGGTGGTCTGTTCCAGGTGGAAGGCCTGCGCAGGATTCCCCCGCTCGCTCAGCACGCCTGGCTCATCGGTCGCGCCCTCGAGCCTCTCCAGGCGTGTCGCCTGAGCCCTGTAGTCGCGCAGATCGGGCAGCGACATGCGCATCGATTCCCTGCCATGCGCTAGGTTGCGGCAGTTGACGGTCACCAGCCGCGCCCCGCCGGCAACGCCCACGGGCTTGAACAACACCGCATTCACCAGAGTGAAGACCATGGTGTTCAGGCCGATTCCCAAAGCCAGCGTCACCACCACGGCGGCAGAGAACCACCGGTGGGCAAGGATCATGCGCAAGGCAAAACGAAGGTCGTGTGCCATCACTCTCTTCAACGGATGGCGCTGCCCTTTCGTTCCATGATTTGTCGGATTTTTTCGCCTGCACCGCGGACGCAGCAGACCGCTAGTTTGATAGAGCCTTACTCCCGGCTTGGAACAGGCGCCACCGCCTGGCTGCAGATGCCATTCTTGGTACAGGTACGCAGGCCAAAGAAGACATTGTCCTTTGACACGGGCATGCGCGCGCTGTTGGGCTCAGGTCCTGCATACCTGGCCGCGTCCACGCCATATTGCCAGTCATTTGCTGCGGTCTCGCGCCACACGATCTGATACTTCACCGACGGCGTCGGATTGGACGGCGGATCCCATCTCAGAATCGTGTCGTTGTCCAGGTTCGAGGTCAGCACCTGCACATGCTGTGGCACGCCCGGTGAGCTGGCGAGTGTCGCCAGCGTGGCCAAATTCAGCCGCGCCACCTGAGCGATGTAGTTGAAGTCGTCGAACTGCAGCAGATCGCCATACTGTTTTCCGTTCTCCACACGCACATGCTGGTGCTGGTGGTCGAAGTTCTCGCGCCATTCAGTGAAGCGGACGGCCGCAAAGCCTTCTTCGCTGAACGAGCGATGATCGCCGCCACGCAGGAATCGATCCAATCGCAGCTCCATCACCGGCGCGAAACTCGTTCCGAAGTAGGTCCGCCCCACCGCAAGAATTGCGCGCGCAAGCTCCCGCGAGGGCGTTTCGTTCTCCGCGCCGATGTTCACAATCTGGCGGATCTGTTCGGGTGCCGCCGCAGCCGGAATGCCTTCTGAAAAGACGCGGACGCGCCGCTTGGATTGCAGCATATCGCCCGGCGTTGTATCGCCACCGACGATGTCGTTGTTGAGTACGCCCTCCAACTCCCAGCCTTCCTTGCGTGCACGCTGCGCAAGATGGCGCGACCCGTTCAGACCCTGCTCTTCTCCCGCCACGGTCACAAACACAATCGTGGCAGGAAACTTCAGTTTGCTCAGTACCCGTGCCGCCTCCAGCGAGACTGCCGTGCCGCTGGCGTCATCGTTGGCGCCCGGCGCAGGATCGTGCGTGTCCAACACGTCGGTCTCCCGTGTGTCATAGTGGCCGGTCACCAGGTACATCCTCTTCGCTGCAATTAGGTCCGCGCCCTTCATCACCGCCACCACGTTGCGCAGCAGCGTCGGCTTCAAAATACGCGGAGGCCCACCATTGAACCCCTGCCCCGGCTGCTCCAATGACTCATCGAAGGACACATCCAGGCATCCACCGCATTCCTTGCCGATGCTCTCGAACTGCGCCTTGATCCAGTCGGCTGCCGCGAGCACACCGGTTCCCGGCTTCAGGTCCGTTTCAGTGGAACCAAGCGTCGACCGGTTGTTGAACTCCACCAGCCGCGTGATGTTCGCCCGGATGCGTTCGGCGGAAACCTGTTTTAATGCCGCGGCAATCTGCGGATCGACCGGATCGATCTTGAGATGCTCTCCGGCAACCTCGAAATCCAGCTTGTCTGCGGGGTGGGATGCCTGCTGTGCGCTCAAGCAAAACGAAGAAGACAGGACTATGCCTGCAGCGAGACAACCGATCAGTTTTGTCATGGAGGTTGGCTCCGGGGAATGAGGTGACGCTGCCAGTGTAAGGCTCGGAAGCAGGCTGTTCCCGAAGGAACTTCCGTGGAGATCCGTCCCTGACGAATTGTTTGCCTGGACCAATCGCCCTTTGCAGATTATTTCCCCCGTTTCCTGCACAATAAGAATGGGCAGGCAAACCACTGCAGCAGGCGAGAAGGCCACGGCGGCTTCCATCGTCGCATCCAGAGATGTACCCCCACCCCCGGGGTGCGATTCACTCTTCCTTCGCCTCTCAGAGAAATGAGGCACCCCTCCCCCCCCTCCTATATCTTCCTTTTCCACAGATTCCTTGCGGAGAATTAAGTGCCCATGTGACTCGCCTCGCAGGCCTTCTCTCTGTTCATTACTTTGTGCTGGCGCGCCCTGCAGCGCACATTCGACGCCGCCCTATAATCGATACGACTCCCAACAGAGCCTGACCATGAATACCTGTTTGTGCGGCTACGCGGTCGATCAGGAAGGCGCTCCGTGCGAGCGGTGTGCTGCGCTGCACATCCTCGGGCTGGACTCTACCGCCAACTACAGGGAGATCGAGAAAACCTACCGCGTACTGGTCAAGGTCTGGCACCCCGACCGCTTCCAGACCGATCCGAAAGTGAAAGAAGCTGCCGACGAAAAGCTCAAGTCGATCAACGCTGCGTACGCTTTCCTGCGCTCAGCCCCAGAGCCCCGAGGCCGCAAACGTGCCAAGAAACCCGCGGGCCAGGAAGTCGGGCTGCAGGCTACCCAAGCGCCGCGCCGACCCGCTCTTCTTGATCTTGCTCTGGTCTCAGGAATTCTTCTGCGGTGTGTGATTCTGCTCTTGGGTCTGGCAATTCCAGCGCTCATGCTTTTTGGCCTCGATAGCTGGCTGTCCTCGAACCCGACCACTGCAGGTTTCTATAACCCGTACCGATCCCAGGCGCTCTTCTCGATCCGCACGGAAATGACAGCAGCAAAGCAGAGCTTCGCACAGAGCCTACATCGCCTGCTGCCGTCGCACAGCGCATCCGCTTCGACCCGGACTTCACAGGCTCCCGATGTGGACCCTGCTGCGACTGCCGGCACAGCGGGTCCACTCCCAACAACAGTTCCCATCCCGCAAGTGCCCATGCCCTATGTCACGGTCGGCCTCACTCCAGAAGAGGTCACGACGGTAATGGGCACGCCACTCTCATCGACGGGCAACTCACTGCGCTACAGCAATGCCGTTTTCTACTTTCACAAAGGTGTGGTCTCTGGCTGGCAGGTCGATCCGGCGTTGATCCCGCTGCACGTCAAGCTGTGGCCCAGCGGCCACGCCGGTTTGCACCTCACGGCGTTCACGATCGGTTCATCGAGAAACGATGTCATCGCCGTCCAGGGCACACCGACGCTGCTTTCCGAGAACAAGATGGCTTACGGCCGATCAGAGATCTTCTTCGAAGAGGGGCGTGTCATCGGCTGGAATGACAACCACGCCTCCGAGCGCCTGCGCGTCGCACCGCGCTAAGAGCCCGCAGCAGCGCGACCCGAATTCAAGCACGCCGGTAAGCCGAGCTTCACTCGTACCGCAGGGCAATCATCGGATCCACCTTGGTTGCCCGCCGCGCAGGAACAAAGATGGCCAGCGCGGCAGAGGCCAGCAACAATAGTGCGCCGCCGCCGAGCGCCAGCGGATCGTACGCCTTCACGGCAAACAGCAGTCCGCCCATCAGCCGCGTCAATGAGAGTGCGAGCACCAGCCCAACGCCCAATCCCAACACAATGGGCGCAAGCCCCCCTCGCAGCAGCATGCTGAAGACCTGGCGGCGATTGGCGCCCAGGGCCATGCGCATGCCGATCTCGATCTTGCGCTGCGCCACACCGTAGGATGTCACGCCATAGATGCCGATGGCCGCGAGCAACAGTGCCAGTCCTGCAAAAACCCCGAGCAGTATCAGCGCCAGACGCCGGCGTTCGAGCGAGTCTCCCATCACCTCGGTCATGGCGCGAACGTGAAATACGGGCAGGTCCGGGTCAATCGCCGACACTTCTCTCTGAATTGTCGGCGCGAGGTTCATCGGATTGCCTGAAGTTGAAATGGCCAGCGTCATTGCGCTCACCGGCCTCTGTGCTTCGGGCCAGTACACCTCAACTCGAGACCGCGCCTCGAGCGTCCTGTTCCGCACATGCCGCACGACACCCACAATGGTCGCCCAAGTGGCGTTCGATGTGCGTCCACCGCCATGCAGACGCTTGCCGATGGGATCCTGATTCGGCCAATAGGCTTGCGCCAGGCTCTCATCTACGATGGCCACCGGCGGAGCATCGGCGCTGTCGCGTGCCTCGAAGAAGCGGCCACGCACGAGGGAAACCCCCATTGCCTTGAAGTAGTCGTTGGTCACCACGC
>Ga0335071_10000697_pt1 | contig 36493 bp, 37 predicted proteins | sample Lox_Sample_15_FD_206724 | JGI IMG/M metagenome (GOLD analysis project Ga0335071, IMG submission 206724) | Soil microbial communities from Loxahatchee National Wildlife Refuge, Florida, United States - Lox_Sample_1.5 | ecosystem: Environmental > Terrestrial > Soil > Wetlands | place: USA...
GTCGACCTTGATCTTCTCCACCAACGCAGTCCAGTTCGGGCCTGCGAGCGGCGCGTCTGATCCAGGCGGATCGGCTGGTGTGCCCATGGCGTCCTGTGGTGTGCTCAAAGCTTCCGTATTAAATCCTGCCATAAAGATCCCCCTACAGGTCTCCGTTGACAAAATAAGTGGCCCAGTACTGCGGATCGGACCGCCATCCGCCGGCGCGCAGCATGTCGACCTGCGCCCTCTGCAAGGCCACGGCCGGTCCTGCCTCAGGGGTTTCTCTGAACTTTCGATAAAAATCTGTGAACAAAGCACCGCTGTCATCGGGAGTGGGCCAGTGGCTGGCGATCACCGCAACGGCGCCGGCGGCCAGCCACGCGCGGGTCAGGCCCATCAGGCCTGACCCCGGGAGCGCGTCCGCACGTCCGGAACTGCATCCACTCAGCACCACCAGGCCCGTCGCGACTTTCGACCGCGTGATCTCGAGCGGGCTCATCCACTGCGCTTCACCCGACGCGCTCAGGCTCAGCCCGATCATGCTGTAGTGCGGCGGTACGCTGCTTTCCCGGAAATGTGCGGCAATGTGAAGCACCGACGGCTTCTTCTGCATTGCTGAGGCGAACTGCTTGAGACTGGCCTCGGCTCCGCGGAGCAGCATGGCGCTCCCCGGCTCGGGGTTCCAGGCGCGCGCACAGGATTCCACTTCCGCCCCCGTGCCGGCCAACCGCGCCATCACCGGTCCTGGTGGCCCCGAAGTCGCCGCCGAGGCCAGCCACGGCAGAAGAACCGGAATTCCGTCCCGGTGTCCGTTCCAACGCGGATCGGCCGTGTTGTAAATCGCGTCTCCGATTCCCAGGAATTTTCCCGATGCCACTTGGCGCCACGATTGCGGCTTATCCTGCCCCATCCTGAGCACTCCGGTCGTCACCCGCAGCGAATGCTCCTCTACCAGGTAGACTGGCTGTCCTCCGCTCCAGCCAGTCACCAGCGCCGAAAAGGGGATGCGAAACAACTGTTCATCCAGCGCCAGGATCCATCGCCGCTTGTCTCGAACGAATGGTTTGACTTGTCCGAATAGTTCCTGGTAGAGCGCGTAACCCTGCCGCGCCGCCGTGGCTTCGCCCATGCTCGTGGCTTGCAGAAACCGCGTAATCGCACTGGAGAGTTCCGCCTTCCGCGGAAGGCGGAAGAGGCGAAAATGCTTGCGGCTGACCGCCCACAACAACGACTCCCGGTCACCCAAATGAAAGGTCAGTAAGACCGCGTCGCGCGGCAGGCTTGCTTGCACGCGGGTGCTCAGCCCCTCGCCGGACATTTCCGTGTTCGCGCCTACCTGGGCTTCCATTTCGAGCACCGCTGTTCTCAGGCTGCGCATTTGTTCGCGCAGAGCCGCAGTGTCCGTTGCGAGCAACTCCGCCTCGGTCGAATGTAGTCGAGCCAATGATGCCCAGTAGTTTGCCGGCAGCCGCTCGCGCCAGTCGCCCGGAAGCGATTGCATCGCGTGCAGGCTCGCGGCGCGGTTCTCTTCCGCCGCTTCAAACAACTCCCGAGCCAAGCTCTGCACACCGCTGGCAGCGTACAGCCGCGTGCCCGCTTCGAGGAAACCGGAGTAGATTTGGCTCAGCTCCACTTCCGAACTGACGCGCGTAAAATCCGCCGGCAGCACTTCCAGTCTCCATTGGCGCGCAACCTCCAGGGCTGTACCGAACTCCAAGAATGCCTCGTGGGTCCGGCCCAAGTTCGCGAGCACTTGGCCGCGCAGGTAGTGTAATGCCCAAGGAGAAATCCGCGTGTCGAAATGATGGCCCCGTTCGAGTGTCGCATCCACCAGATGCAACGCAGAGACTGCATCACCCTGCGCCAGTCGCAATCTGCCGAGATTGTAGTAGGAACTGTCCAGCTTGGCTAGCCGATACACCTTCCTCAGCCGGTAAGCCTCGGTCAGCGCCCGATCCGCCATTGCGAGCCGGCCTCGAGCTAGTAGTTCTTCCCCGAAGTGGTCCCAAGCCTCGGCGGCCGTGGAAAGGTTGCCTTCCCGCTCCGCTATAACGATGGCTTGATTCATGGCGGCCGTCGCCTCCTCCAGCCGCCCCTGCTTTGCCCTGACAATTCCCAGTTGTATCTGAGCGCGTGTCAGACCGTCCGCGAAGTCCCCGCGCTTCGCATCGGTCAATGCTCGTTCCGCGGCTTCTGCCGCTGCATCGAGATCGCCCATCGCCAGAAAGAGAGCGGAAATGTTCACACCCACACTTCCCAGGTTCACCCGGTCCCCAACACTCTCCGAAATCTGCCGCGCCTCGAGCCAGGTGTGCAGACTCTTCTGGTAACGGAACAGGCCGTGCTCACAAGCGCCGATTCCGGTCAGCGCCCGGCCCGCGTGCCGCAGGTCGCCGTTCTTACGGTCACCGTCATAAACGAACTGAAAAAGCTCTTCGGCTTCTAGGTATTGTCGCCTCTGCATCAATGCGCACGCCTGATCGTAAGGCTTGGCATACACATCTTCCAAGGCTGGGATGGTTCGAGAACGCCCCGACGGTCGCGTCTCTTGGGTGGGACCGGTCCTGTGCACCGATCCGACGCCAGCGAGGAATAGGAAAAAGCAAATTCCGCTTATCCTGTTTATCACTTTCGCCGGATGCAGGAGGCCCTGTGGCAGCCTCCGAGGATAACCCTTCGTTATCCTCGGAGAATCATACCAAAGTTTCACGCCACGAAGGCAACATTATTTGAGGTGGAGGTACTTACGCGCGCCAGTGCCACGCGCTGAATGGAGAAAACCGACTAGCTTGTCAGTTTCTGGGCGGGACTACAATGATCGGATCTGATCCCATGTATCCTTTCACGTCTCTAAGGAACTAAGGCAGGTTCCTGATCCGAACTTATCCCGCCTAACTATCACCCGCTTTTCACCAAGCGACTAACTATCTGAACTGGGAGTCTTTAGATTTGCCGGATGGCTGTGACTACCAAACTCACAAGGGACTAGGCCTGCGGCTTTTGCGTACGAGGGATAGTTCTCTTCGGATGATAGCCTATATCCGAGTCATCTGGCGCCGATCACCGGCATCGCGCGCCGCAAGCACGATCTCATTCACACGATAGATGTCTTTGAGTTCTAGTACCAAAGCACTACCGTTGTAAGTCGAATTGAGAAAATCGAGAAACAGAGATCCGCCTGGCGGCAATTCCGTGATCGTTCGCGGTGGTTGTTTATCGGTGACTAGCGTCACTCCCGTGGCCGGTTGATATTCCACGACGCCCCGCGTGCCCGCCAGCCGCAGCCGGTCATCTCCCCACGTCGGCGCCGTGTCCGGCCGCAGATAATCCATGTGCAGAGCGGCGGTGCCCCCATTGTCCAGGCGAAATATCGTTGCAGTAGTATTTTCCATTTCACGAAGCCGCGGAAAACCTACGCGCCCTTCGATCGATACCGTCTCCACCAGCTCTCTCCCGCTCGTCCACCGCATCAGGTCCACCATGTGGATCGCAATATACGGTATCGTTCCCCCGAATGTTGAACGATGCAGCATCCACTCGGGCCGATCGCCCAGCTTGTACGATTTCTGCGCCGCCATCTGCGCCACTTCTCCGATGGCCCCCGAATCCACAACCTGTTTCAGCGCGCGATATTGCGATTCGAACCGCATCTCGATCAGCATGGTCAGCCGCACGCCGTTTTCCGCCACCGCCCGCTTCACCCGTTCGAGATCGGCCATCGTGACGGCCAGCGGCTTCTCCGCTACGATATGCAGTTTCCGTTGAGCGCAGGCAACGAGAATCTCTGCTCGCTCGCCGTTGGTTCCGCACACCCCCACCAAGTCGAGCTTTTCCCGATCCAGCAGCTCGCGCCAGTCGCTATACGCGCGTGCCGACGCGTGTTTCGCCCGAACCTCTCCCACCAGCGCCGCGTTCGGGTCCTGCAACGCCACTAGCTCCACATCCGGCAGCCGGTCGAGCGGCCCCAGAATCTCGTCGATATGCCCCTCGAGCCCGATAATCGCCAGCCGCACCTTTTGCGGCAGCCGGATTACCGTCTTCTCCGCCGCCTGCGCCGCCAAAGCTGCGCCCGCCATCCAAGCCCGCCGCGTTATTCGCATGCTGCGATTCTGCCACAACCTCGCCGGTTGTAATATGATGTCCGCTTCGGTTCCTTATGGACCATATACTGTCGATCGTCCTTTTCACGCCGCTCGCCGGCCTGATCGTCCTGCTCTTCATCCCCGGCTCAAACGCCCTCGCCGTCAAGGTCTGGGCTAACGTGGCCTCCTTCTTCGGATTCCTGGTTTCGCTGCCCCTGGTCTTTCAATTCGATCGCACCAAGGACTTCCAATTCGTCGAGCGCGCCAACTGGATCCCTTCCATCGGCGCCTCTTATCACCTGGGCATCGACGGTTTCTCGCTGCTGCTCGTGATGCTCACCACCGTGCTCGGCTTCCTGTCCATACTCTCGAGCTGGACAGCCATTCAGGACCGCCTCAAGGAATACTACGCGTTCTTTCTGCTCTTGCAAGTCGGCATGCTGGGCGTCTTCATGAGCCTCGATTTCCTGCTCTTCTTCGTCTTCTGGGAAACGGTGCTCGTTCCCATGTACTTCATCATCGCCATCTGGGGCGGTCAGCGCCGTCTCTACGCCGCCATCAAGTTCATGATCTATACCTTGATCGGCTCGGTCTTGATGTTCCTCGGCATTCTGGCGCTTTACTTCCAGTACTACAGCCAATATCAGGCGTACTCGTTCGACATTGCCGATCTCATGAAAGCCAGTCTGCCCGCCGGCATGGCCTGGTGGGTCTTCTGGGCGTTCTTCCTCGGCTTCGCCGTGAAGGTCCCGATGTTCCCCTTCCACACCTGGCTGCCCGACGCCCACACTGAAGCCCCAACCGCTGGCTCCGTCATCCTTGCCAGCGTCTTACTAAAGATGGGGACGTACGGATTCCTGCGCTTCTCACTGCCGCTGCTGCCCGATACCTCAAAGAATCCGACGGTGGTTAACATCATTGCGATCCTCTCCATCATTGGCATCATCTACGGCGCGCTCGCTTGCCTGATGCAAAAGGATTGGAAGAAGCTCGTGGCCTACTCGTCCGTGAGCCACCTCGGCTTCTGCACGCTCGGCATCTTCGCGCTCAACCCCGCGGGTATTCAGGGCTCGATCATCCAGCAGATCAACCACGGCATCTCGACCGGCATGCTCTTCTTAATCGTCGGCATTGTCTACGAGCGCCGCCATACGCGCGAAATCAAGGAATACGGCGGACTCCTCCGCGTGATGCCCGTCTTCACCATCGTGTTTCTGATTGCCGCCCTCAGCTCAATGGGCATGCCGCCCCTGAACGGCTTCATCGGCGAGATCACGATTTTGCAAGGCGCCTACCAGATGTCCATCAACTGGGCCTTCTGGGGCGCCGTCGGCATCGCCCTGGGCGCCGCGTACCTGATCTGGCTCTTCCAACGGACCATGCTAGGCGACATCTCCGAAAAGAACCAGGGCCTCAAGGATTTAAGCTGGCGCGAGATCGCCGTCTTCCTCCCCCTAATCGCCTGGGCCTTCTGGATCGGCCTCAATCCCAACCCCTATTTCCGCGTGCTGGAACGCCCGACCGCCCAAATCGTCGAACGCGTCCGCCCGGGATACTACGCGGAGCACCACCTGCCGAACCCGCTAACGGAGACGGTGGCGAAAAGGTAAGGGGAGGGAGTACTTGTGAACTCTTCTCCACCCAATCAAGATCAGGGTGGCGGCTCAAGTCCGCGCGTCGTCCAGGTCCTGGAGCATTGGGCCCGCCTCGGCGCCATTATTTTGGGTGGCACGTACGCAGCTGGATTTGCGATTGTCAATCTCCATCACGCTGAGCTTGGAATTCCGGACCTTAGCCTTTTGAGAGCACGAGTTGTTGGTGCCGGTTTCCTTTTTTTCATGATGACGATGCTTCCGATAATTGGCACAGGTAGAGTCTACGGTCTATTCGGCCTCGGCACCGAGCATGGCGTTGCCTTTCGAACGAGGCCAGAGGACGAGCGAGTCGGGAACCTAATCTACATGCTCGTTCTCTACCAGCTTTGTTTTGCTTTTGCTCTGGCTACTCGCATCTTCTTCGAAGATGCTGATAGCAACGAGTGGGCCGATGTGGCCGTTGTCGTCCTCGCCGCACTCGTGCTCTCGCTTGGGAGTTACATTTCTTACCGGCACCCCTGGAAATGCGTGGGGCTTGTGGCTGTTGCAATGATCGCCCTCGGATGGGCTGCTTTGGTGTTTTCCGGGTGGGTGTTCTTCGCTAGGAGCGTGTGGTTCTACCTCTGCGCCCTTGGCACGGTGTGGTTCAGGAATTACACCGGCGAGCCAGAAAAACTCAAGAAAGTGCGGTTTGAGATTTTCGTCGGCCTCCCGTTCAGTCTGCTGCTCTTCTTCAGTACGGCGATCTACGGCAACGCAAAACCTAAATTCGGCGGAGGCGCCCCCATACAGGTGCTGCTTCATCTAAGCACAGACCTATCAAAGGTGTTCGGCTCTGAAACGATGGCAGCCTGGCTTGTCGAGCAGACCGATGATGCCATATACATCCTGCGCGCGCGTTCGGGGTGGGAAGCTATCCTGGTGCCACGCAGTCAAATCAGGGCAATCGAATTCAACTATACGCCTGCCAAGAAGACTGCCAAATGATGGCGGGGCGAAAAACGCGCGGCCAATTCGCTCGCCTTTCGCGATGACGTCGCGGGGCAGAGTCAGTCAGTTCTATTTCTCCAGACCAGCGACTCGCCTATGGCACGTCAAAGGGAGAAACCGGGGACAAGGGAGAAACCTGAACTGAACCCCTGGAGTGCGACACGAAGTTAAGGGGGTTGTCGCCGTTGGATGCAAAAGCGTTGGCGGCGGGGTTGCGGTTGATCCACTCTGGAAGTACCTGAGCGGAAGACAGGGCGACGCAGGGATGCGACCCGAGCGCCGACTCAGCGGCCGGAATGGCCGGGGCGGCGTCAGCCGCCCTGTAATAAATCCATTCTGGCGCAAAAGCGCTAAATCCCGGGGTCGCAGGGGCAGAGCCCCCGATTAGTAACTGGCACGAGTAAGTCATAGCGCGGCGCCGGTCTCGAACTCGGCCGGCGGAACGTAGCCAAGTGCCGAGTGCAGTCGCTGTTGATTATAAACACGCTCAAGGAACTCACCGATACTGGCGCGCGCGTCGTGGAAATCGCGGTATTCGTTGCGGTAAACCTCCTCGTATTTCAGCGTTTTCATGAAGGATTCGCAGGCCGCGTTGTCGTACGGGTTTCCTTTGCGGCTCATGCTGATGGTGGCGTGGTGCTGTTTCAGCATCTGGGTGTAGTCCTGAGAAGCGTACTGCACACCGCGGTCCGAATGGTGCACCAGACCCGGTGGCGGCTGTCGCTCGATCAACGCCATGCGCAACGCCGTCACCGCCAATCCGGCCTCCAGCGTGCGGCCCAGCGCCCAACCGATCACGCGCCGCGAGAATGCGTCCAGCACCACGGCCAAGTACACAAACTCCGTACGCAACCGGATGTAGGTGATATCGGCAACCCAGAGTTGATTGATCGCTGTAGGTTGGATCGCGTTGGCCAGGTTCGGATAAATCGACAGGTTGTGTCGCGAGTCAGTCGTGACTACGAACCTGCGGCGCCGCACACACAGCAAATTGTCTGCGCGCATCATCCGTAGGACGCGCTTGTGGTTGACCGCGAAACCGCGCTGTTGCAGTTTGCACGCGATTCTGCGGTACCCATAGGCCGGCCATTCCAAAGCGACCTTCTGCATCTGATCGCGCAGTTCCATCTCGACTGGTGTGGCTTGCCGCGGTACGCGCCAGCGGTAGAAACCGGCCCGGTTCAGACCGGTCATTTGGCACAGTGCGTTCACGGCCTGGCCTTTCGCTGCGGCTTGCTGGATTTCTCCAAACAGGCATCCGCGCCACTGACGACGGCCGGCGGGTGATGATCCCTGAAATGCCGTAAGGCTTTTTTTAGGAAATCATTCTCCATGGTGAGTTGGCCGATCTTGCGCTCCAACTCCGCGATGCGACGGGCGTCATCCAGCGCCGGCAAGTCTGCACCGCGCCGGCCACTGCCAGGGAACGCTAACTCTCCTCTGGCGCGCCACTCTCCACGCCAGCGCTCCAGCAGCTTTGGACTCAGTTGATATTTCCGCGCGATTTCACCGGTGGCAGAACCGGTGTCCAAGGCGCGCATGGCGGCAATCTTCAGATCGCGACTGTAAGCAGCTCGGGACAAATCCATTCCTCACTCCATTCAATGTATTTGTTCCCTTAACTTGCTGTTGCACTTTTGGGGTTCAGTCCAACCGGGTCCAGACCACACGTTCACTTGTGGGGACAAGCCGGTGACGGACGGCCCGATTCGTCACATCGCCTTCCGATCTAGTCTCCTAAGACTGCGGGTGGGAAAAACGGGGCCGGACCGCCCGTTACCACCATTTCACAGAGTTCTCACCGCAAAGCCTCAGGTCAAAGATATTCCCGATATGGTATATTCCTAATGTGGAATGGACCGTCGAATATACCGACGAGTTCGAAGCATGGTGGAACGGGTTATCGGAACAAGAGCAGGCCAGCATCGAGGCATCGGTAAGGCTCCTGCAAGAGCGCGGGCCGATGTTGCGCTTTCCACACAGCTCCGGTGTGAGGGGTTCCAGGCACGACCACATGCGGGAGTTGCGGATTCAGCATCAGGGACGACCCTATCGTGTCCTGTATGCGTTCGATCCGCGGCGCGTGGCCATTCTGCTCATCGGAGGAGACAAGACGGGCGACGATCAGTGGTATGAAACGTACGTCCCGATTGCAGATCGCCTCTACGACGAGTGCTTGGAAGAGCTGAGCGGTGCGAAAGGACTGGGCAGCAATGCGAAAAGGGAACTTCAAAGACCTTCAGAAGAAGATGACTCCTGAAGCCCGCAAGTTGGCGGATGCCAAGTACCGGCAGCTGGTTCAGGACATGGCGCTCGATGAATTGCGGGCGGCGCGAGACCTGACGCAGCAGGAACTGGCCCAAACACTGGGTGTCAACCAGCCCGCCATATCGCGGCTCGAGCGCAAGGCGGACATGTACGTCAGCACATTGGCGAATTTCGTCAAAGCCATGGGAGGAAAGCTGGAGATCCGCGCCGTGTTCCCCGACGGCGAAGTGCGCATCAGCCAGTTTTCGGATCTCGGCAAGCGGATCAAAGCCGCGTCGTGAATTCGATGAAGAAGCAATACAATTTCTCGAAAGCCAAGCGCGGACCGGTCCTCAAGGTTCCGCGCGGCAAGTCGCGCATCACGATCCGGCTGGATGACGTCGTTCTTGACTGGTTCCGCAAGCAGGTCGACGACGCCGGCGGCGGAAGCTACCAGAACCTCATCAACCGTGCCCTCCGCGCGCATATCGACCATGCCGAAGAGCCGCTCGAAGCCATCCTCCGCCGCGTGGTCCGCGAAGAACTGCGCCGTGCGAGCTAACGAAAATAACGTCGTCAACCAATGCTAAGACCACACAAACGCCCTAGAGCGAAGCACGATGCGCTTCTCACTTCTCCGCGCCCGAAGTCGGATCTCACAACCACAGGCTTCAGTACCCAACTGACCACTCGCAAGGTGAACGGCCTCCCTGTCTTTGACGTTCCGCCATCTTTTCCGCGGATCACAACAAGAAGAATACGCGAGATCGTGGCCGGAGAATCGACGCGACAGTTCGTTTCGCCGGCCGATTGAAAGCCCGCTAATCTCCGCCTCCCCGTTTCCAGGTAAAATAACCATCTACCCGTGAATCCAATACGAGGAATAAATATGTCCCGAAAGATACTTCTAACGTCCCTGGTCGCGGCTCTCGCTCTCACTCTGACCGCCGCTGACGAGAAGAAAACCGAAACCAAGAGATCCGCCTCCGGCCCGCTTCAGCCGCAAATGAATCCCGATTTTGACAAGTCCGAAGGCACCCTCGGCGAGAAGGGCGAGAAACAGTGGTCCGACACCACCGTCAAAGCCGGCGTCGATGGCAAACCCCTGCAGGGCAAAACCGTCAGTGTCACCGGGGAGATCATTGATCTTTCCTGTTACCTGCAACTCGGCAAGCATGGCGAAAAACACAAGGCGTGCGGCTCGAAATGCATCGCAGCCGGTGAGCCCGTCGGCCTCGTGACCAAAGAGGGCGGCATTTATATGCTCATTGCCGAGGAGCACGATCCGCGCCGCGACGGCCAAACCAGCTTCCGCAAAGCCGCGGGCGACCACTTCGCCCAGGTGATGGAAGTCACCGGCACGGAAACCAGCGTGCGTGGCATTCATACCATCTATGTCCAGGGTTTCGTTAATAAGTGAGACGACCCCGGGTTTTCCTCCTCGGCGCGTTGCTCTGCATCGTGGTCGCGCTAGCAGCCTGCAATCGCAACACGCGTAAACGCATCGCCGTTGTCCCCAAAGGGCAGGCACATTTATTCTGGCAGTCGGTACACGCGGGAGCCGTGGCCGCCGCGCGCGAGAACAATGTCGACGTTCTGTGGAATGGCCCCCCGTCCGAGACCGATTTCACGGGTCAATTGCAGATCGTCGATTCCATGATTACGCAGCATGTCGACGCCATCTGCCTGGCTCCGATCGATAAGACCGCCATGGTCAGCGTGGTCGAGCGAGCGACGCGCCAGAATATTCCTGTAGTAATCTTTGATTCGCCGGTGGATACGCAAGTATTTGTCGCCCAGGTGGCGACGGACAACTACGCCGCCGGTGCGATGGGTGCGGCGCGCATGGGCAAGATCCTGGATGGAAAAGGTAAGATCGCCGAAGTAGCTGTCGAGCCCGGTTCCGCCTCCACAATGGCGCGCGAGCAAGGCTTCGAGGACGCCATCAAGAAAGACTACCCGGGAATCGAAATTGTCGACAAGCGCTACGGTTGGGCCGATCGTGCGAAATCGCTCAACGTCGCGGAAAATATGTTGACGGCGCATCCGGATCTGGCTGCGATGTTCGGTTCTAACGAATCCAGCACCGTCGGTGCCGCACAAGCGATCAAAGGCCGAAACGCCAAAGTGAAACTGGTGGGATTTGATTCGAGTCCGGGCCTGGTGGACGATCTAAAAGCCGGCCTGATCGATTCGCTCGTCGCTCAGGACCCCTTTCGCATGGGTCACGACGCCGTGGCTGCCGCTGTAGAAAAGTTGAAGGGTGGGACGCCGGAGAAAATTCAGAACCTGCCGCCGCGAGTGGTAACGAAGGAAAACCTGACTGATCCGGACGTGCAGAAGCAGCTATTTCCGGATCTCGACAAGTATCTGAAATAGCGGTTACTGCGCCGGATATCGTACGACGGTGAAGTTCACTAGTGTAACGGTGTCCGTTGCCGTCTGCACCAGCTTCACTGGAAAGCTCACGGTAATTCCTGGCGCGACGTTATCGGTGGCGTTTGCCACCGATGCCGCGAAAGCCAGCACGGTTCCCCAGCTCTCGGCTCGCGCCTGGGCTCCGCCGTTGTAAAGGCCGGCTTCGCCTTTGCCCGCGACCATTGTCTCCGCAGCCGGTGCTACGCGGTCGGTGAGTGTCGTCGCCCCCCAAATCGCCTGATATTCGAACCCCACCGAGCCGCCTGTGTGCGCCAGGTCGAAGTGAAGCTCCACCCGATCCCCGGTTTGCAAAACGTTAGCAGGAATCGTGCAAGCGCCAAGCGATGTGAAATTCGCGGACGAGGTGCTGGTTCCCGCTGTACTGCAAATCACTTGCGGAGTTGAACCCGTCGAGGTCTGCTGCCCCATGATCGGGCTCGCCGCCGGCAGCCTGTACCAGGCCAGCAGCGTATCGCCGGGCTGCGGGACGCCGCCGGTCAAAAACTGAACGGTGGATCCCGTTAGTGTGTAATCGACCGATGGTTTTTGCGCCATACCGTTCCGGAACAACGCGAGGCTGGCGGCGGGGCTCGGTGTGTTGGCCAGAGTGAACGTTGCGTTGTTGCCGTCGATCGTTCCTCCTGGCACTTCCGCGTCAGAAAATAGCGGGCTCGTGCCCCCGCATGCGCCCGACGTTCCATCTACAAAAACGCAATCCGAGGGATTGCCGATCACCGCGTCGATTCCGCCGGCGGAGTTGATCATGGCCGCGCGCCCCACGCTAAAACCGGTTCCCTTCATCGGGCGCAAACTCAAATCGTTCGTTAACCCGGTGACGCCGCTCTCCGGGATCGGGGTCTGATTCTGCGGCTGCACCGGCGCGTTGTTCGATGGAATGGAGCTGGTGGAAACTCGCACGTCGGCGATCGTAACGGGCGTCGAAGACGGACCGACCACCCAGGTTTCCTGAAACTGAACCTTGCCGTCGCTGTTGTAGGTCACGGTGTAGGAACTGGGAGGATTGGCGTCGGCGGTCGGCGCCAGTTGCACACGAAAGTACCCGTTCACCACCTTAACCGTCAGGCTTTGGGAAACGACGTTTGCCTGATTGTCGGCTTGAAAGCTGTTCCACGAAATGATCAGCAGTCCGTTGAAGGGCGTGCCGTCCGCCTTGTACAGCGTGTCTTGGATGGTGGTGAGGGGTGGTTGGGCGAGTGCCGTTGCTGCCGTCACCAGCGCAGTTGCCAACTTCAGGAAAGCTGTCCGTCGCACCTGGCATCAGTGTAGACATGAGCTCGGCCCGAAATCGCGCCTGCCGGCGACTCGTGAAGCGGCTAAGTCATACTTCGCCGTGCCTTTGCCGAAATGCACTTTTCTTCGAATCGATGTGAACGGGCTATCGATAGAGACCATGCTCGCGAATATATGCGAGCACCGCTGCGGGAAGATCCACCGAATCATCACCCTCGGCCAGCCGCCGCCGTATTTCCGACGAGGACACCGGCAGGCTCACGCCTTCGAGCGCATGCACCCGGGCGCCGTCGGGAACCGCGTACCGCGTTCCGGGGCGGCTGACCACAATGAACTCAACCGATGCCACTACGTCCTGCCATCGACGCCAGGTTCGGATCTCGGCAAAGGCATCAGCACCTATCAGGAAGTAGAGCTCATCTCGATTTTCAAGCGATTGACGAACATGCTCGATCGTTCCGATCGAATAGCTGGTCTCCTCGCCCTCTTCGATGCGGGAAGCTTCGAACATGGGGTCGCCGGCGCAGGCGAGTTCGACCATGCGATAGCGATCTTCGTAGGGCGCGCTGGTCGCGCCGGACTTGTGCGGCGGCCTCGACGCCGGAATGAACCAGACGCAGTCCAGAGCGCATTGCCGCACGGCTTCGCGCGCGATCTGCAAGTGTGCGGAGTGAATGGGATCGAAAGTGCCGCCGAAAAGAGCGATTCGCAAAGTGGCCTAAGGGAGTTCCTTGATGCGGATGTTGCGGAAGTAGGTTTCCATGGGCGGTCCGGCGTGCAGTTGCAGGCCGATGATTCCGCTCAAGCGCACGGAATCGTGCAAGTCCGCGGTCTCGACCCCGTTGAGCTTCAGTTGGATGTGATCGCCGTCGCAGGAGATCTCGTAATCGTTCCAGTCCTTGAGCTTGACCACGGGCTTAGCTTTTGCCCAACCGTTGACGAGGATGCCGCGCGTGCCTTTCTCCTCGTAGATGCAGCCCCAGTAATTATCCTGGGCCATGTCGGCCTGGTAGCCGCGGCAAACCCACTCCGGCAAGGCCTCGCTGCGGAACTGGATGCCGCTGTTGTGATTGCGCAGTTTGCATTCCGCACGGAGAATGAAATTTCCGTAGGAGCGCTTGGAAATCAAAAACTCGTTGTGTTGCAAGGGTGTTTTTTCCGTCGAGCCGACGATCATGCCGTCGCGCACGCTCCAAAGGCGCGGATCGCCGTCCCAGCCATCGAGGTTTTTGCCATTGAACAGCGGACGAAAGCCGTCCTGAGCGAAGACGCTGAACGAGCAGGCAAGCAGTAGTAGCGCGACCTTCCGCACAGCGTCAGCTCCTTTCGATTTTGAGCGACCGAATCTGCACGTCCTTCTTCGGCCGGTCTTGCGCGCCGCGCGGGACTTTCGAAATCTTCTCCACCACATCGTATCCCTCGACGATTTCGCCGAAAATGCTGTGCTTGTTGTCGAGCCACGACGTCGGCGCCACGGTGATGAAGAACTGGCTGCCGTTGGTGTTCGGTCCGGCGTTGGCCATGGAGAGCAGACCGGGTTTCGTGTGCTTCAGGTCGGGATGAAACTCGTCGGCGAATTTGTAGCCGGGGCCGCCGCGGCCGGTGCCCTCGGGGCATCCGCCCTGAATCATGAAATCGGGAATCACGCGATGAAAGATGAGGCCGTCGTAGAAGGGTTTGCCGGTTTTCGTCCCTTCGGCGAGTGAAACAAAATTCTCCACGGTCTTGGGCACGCGGTCGGCAAAAAGGCGCGCCTTAAAAGAACCTTCGGTGGTATCGAAAACGGCGAACACTTCGTTAGGCATGAAGGTGATTGTAGCAGTCTGCGGAGGCGGCTGGCGCCATCCCCGAACACGCGTTTCCACCGATTTACGCATAATCATGTGTGATACACTCAATTATGTGAAGCCTGAAAAGAAGCGTAATCTCACCCTCAGTCTTCCCGTAGACCTCATCCGGGCCGCCAAGATTCAAGCCGCGCAAAATGATATGTCCCTGAATGCGTGGGTACGACAGGCCATTGATCAAAGCACGCGTTTTAACCTGGGCTATCTCGCCGCGGGCGAGAAGATTCTCGAGGCCGCGGAGAAGCGTACCCTCAAAATTCCGAAGAGAAAATGGACGCGGGCCGAACTGTACGATCGATGAGCGAATTGGCGTTCTTCGACACGAACGTTCTGATCTATATGCATGACCCCCGCTATGCGCACAAGCGCGATGTGGCACTCCGGCTCTTCCGCAAGCACCTCTATACCGACACCCTGGTGATCAGCACGCAGGTCTTGCAGGAGTTCTATACCATCGTGTCGCGGAAGCTGGAGAATCTACGATCGGGGCAGGCCAAGGCGATTACAGAGGCATATGCGCGGTTGAACGTTTTAACGGTACAGCCGGATCACATCATCCAGGCGATTGGTGTGCAAACCCGGTATCAGATTTCCTTCTGGGATGGGCTCATTCTGGTGAGCGCCAAGGCGGCGCGCGCAACCTCCGTGTTCAGCGAAGATCTGAGCCATGGCCAGACTTATGACGGCGTCCGCGTGGAGAATCCGTTCCTGACGCAGTAAGGTGCGCACCCGCCCGATTCTAACCGGCCCGCAACGCGGTCATCGGGTCGATTCGGGATGCGCGGCGCGCCGGTAGATAGCCCGCGGCTGCCGCGACCACTGAGAGCACCACGAGCATTCCCATAAATGTCACAGGATCGGTGGCCGTGATTCCGAACAACAGGCTGCTGATGGTTCGCGCGAGAATCCATGAGGCCGTGACCCCGAGCAGCATTCCGATGGCAGCCAGAGTCATGGTCTGTCCCAGAATCTGCGCGCGTAGGTCCGCGGCGGATGCCCCGAGCGCCATGCGAATGCCAATTTCCTGCGTGCGCTGAGTGACCGAATAAGAGATCACCGCGTAAATTCCAAGTGAAGCCAGAATCAGGGCGAAGCCCGCGAATCCAGCGAGAAGCAGCACGACGAAGCGTCGCGGTGACACGGCTTTATCGACGAGCTGCTGCAAACTACGAAATTCGTTGCCGGGCAGATTCGGTTCGACCGGCTGGAGAGCGGTGCGAACCGCGGAGGCAAGCCCTGCGGGAGGAAGAATCGAGCGGATCACAAGATCGACGGAAGAATAATCCTGGCATTCACGGATGGGGATGTACATTTCGCAGCCTGCGCCTTCTTCCACCGCCAGATGCCGCACATCCGCGACGACGCCGACCACCTCTCGTTCGGGAACGTCCGAGTAGAGCAGCGTTTTTCCGATGGGGTTTTGTCCCGGCCAGAGCGTTCGTGCGAGCGTTTCATTGATGAGAACAGCCGGCTTGCGCGAAGCCGCGTCGCTTTCCATAAACTCACGGCCGGCGCGCAAGGGGATCCCCATAGCCCTCACGTAACCGTCGCTCACGATGCGAACGAACACGGGTGGCGGCGGATGCGCAAGAGAATACGCAACCCCTTTCGCGCCGGCGCTCCAGGTCCGGTCATGGCCCATGGGCAATACATCCGTCAAGCCGGCGGCTTCCACGCCCGGGATGGTTCTCACGCTGCGGAGCGCCTCATCGAAGTAGGCATTGCGCTGTGCCTGCGTGGAGTAACGTGCACTCGGATCGATGCGAATGGCGGCGGCTCTTTCGGGCTGGAACCCGAGATTCACGTCGAGCACGCGCAGAAAGCTGCGAATCAGCAAACCGGCGCCGACCAGAAGAACGCAGGCGAAGGCGATCTCAGTAACGACGAGCGCGCTACGAATCCATGCGTGCCTTTTCCCATGGCTCGAACCGCGACTGCTGTCTTTCAAGGACTCATGGACGGCATGGGCCGGAGCTTGAAGCGATGGCAGCAGACCGAAGAGGAGACCGGTTGCCACCGCGATCAAACAGGTGAAGCCGAATGCGCCGGCATCGACTTGAACACGGTCGAGCAAAGGAATGCTGAAGGCGTCCAAGTGGGCCAGGGCACGAGTTCCCGCGACAGCAAGCATTAAACCCACCGCCGCGCCGCAGCAGGACAGGACGATGCTTTCCGTGAGCATCTGACGGATAAGACGGCGGCGTCCCGCTCCCAGCGCGGTACGGATGGCCATCTCCTTTTGTCGCGACGCCGTCCGTGCCATGAGCAGGTTGGAAAGATTTGCGCAGACGATCAGCATCACGACACCAACCGAGCAGGCCAGCACGATGAGCGCCGGGCGGATGCGGCCGCTGACGTGTTCCTCGAGCAGGCTGGGGATGGGTTGGAAGTTACGCTCCTTATCGAGGCTTTGCCGAATCTGCGGGCCCAGGACATTTAACTCCGCGCGAGCTTGTGTGAGCGTCGCACCGGGTTTGAGGCGGCCGATCATCGATAGAGTATTCCCCCAACGGTTGGTTTCCTGTGTGAGAGGAAAGGGGAAGTAGAGATCGATGCGGCTGCCGGGCGCGAACACCGAGGCGAAGTCGAAGGAAGCGGGCATGACACCGACCACCGTGACGGACTCGTCATTGAGAGTGATGCTGCGGCCCACAATACTTGGGTCGGCGGCGAAGCGCCGCTTCCACAATCCGTAACTCAAGATCACGGCATTTGGACCCTTCCATTTGCATTCGTCGTCATTGAACATCCGGCCGAGCCGTGGATGTACACCGAGCACGGAGAAGAAATTCTGCGAGACCGGGACACCGCTAAGCCGTTGCGGCTCGCCGGCGCCGGTGAGCTTGCTGTCACCCACGCCGTAAAACGCGTAGTAAGCCGCGATATCGGAAAACGTCCGGGTGTGGTCGCGCAGGGTGAGGAAGTGACGGACGGGCACGGTCATGCCGGAGAGCCCCTCGTTGTCGACGTCGCGATTTTCGATCCAAACGAGACGATCGGGGCGATCAAATGGCAGCGGGCGAAGAAGGAGCGCGTTCACCACGCTGAAGACCGTGGAACTGGCGCCGATACCGAGCCCGACGATCAAGACAGCGAAGGTGGCGAAACCGGCATCGCGCCGGAAAGTACGGAAGGCGTAACGCAAGTCTTGCGCGGCATCGCTGAGCCAAGCGGAGATCCAGGTGTCTCGTGATTCCTCAGTTTTGAGCATAAGGTTACCGAATTTTCTATGTGCGGCGGCGTGAGCGTCTTGCTCGGACATGCCCTGCGACATCAGATCGCTGGCCATGGCGTCGAGATGGAACTGCATTTCCTCTTGCAGCAGATGCTGGCGATTGCCGTGATGAAACCAGTAGCGCAAGCGGCGTTTGAGACGCGGGAGAAACTCTTGCATGATTTGGACGCCCCTTTCAACTGACGCGCAGCGCGGTCATGGGGTCGATCCTCGACGCGCGGCGCGCGGGAAGATAGCCCGCCATGGCGGCGACCAGCCCCAGGACGATGAGCATTCCGCCGAACGTAACGGGATCGGTGGATGTGATACCGAACAGTAAGCTGCTGATGGCGCGCGCCAGAATCCACGAGCCAAGAATTCCCAGAACCATGCCGCCCGCCGCCAGAGTCATGGTTTGCCCGAGAATCTGGCCGCGAAGATCACCGGCGGACGCACCGAGCGCCATGCGAATGCCGATTTCCTGCGTGCGCTGGGTCACCGAATACGAGATCACGGCGTAAATGCCGAGCGAAGCGAGAATCAACGCGAACAAAGCAAACCCGGCGAGCAGCATCACGACGAAGCGCCGGGGCGAAACGGACTTATCAACCAGCTCTTCCAAAGTGCGGAAATCGCTGGACGGCAGATTGGGGACGAGGGATTTCAGAGATGCGCGCACGGCCCCCGCCAATTGGCTGGGCGGAAGGGCGGTGCGCATGACAAGATCGACCGACATGTGGTCATCGCATTGGCGGATCGGCAGATACATTTCATTACCCGCGCCCTGCTCCAGGGCAAGATGGCGCACGTCGCCGACGATGCCGACCACACGCCGGTCGCCGCATGCCTGAATGACTTGGCCCATCGGCTTCTCACCGGGAAAGAGGTCGCGGGCCATGGTCTGATTGATGATGATCACAGGCTCACTCGTGGGCGTATCCTGCGCGGTGAAGTCCCTACCCTCGATTAATGGAATTCCCATGGCCCCGATATAGCCGTCGCTGATAATGCGGACGAATGCATCAGGAAATTTGCCCGGCGGGTAATTGCGTCCCTTGACCGGAGAGCCCCAACCGCGGTTGCGGCCGAGTGGAAGCGAGTCGGATAAACCTGCCCCTCCTACCCCTGGAATCTCGCGGGCAATGCGCAGCACTTCATCGAAATACGAATTTTGCTTGGCTTGCGTGTTGTATTGCTGGCTCGGATCCACGCGCACGGCGGCGGCACGTTCGGGTTGAAATCCCAGGTTGACATCGAGAACATGCAGAAAGCTGCGAATCAGCAGGCCGGCGCCCACCAGCAGCACGCAGGCGAACGCCACTTCAGAGACTACGAGGCCACGGCGAATCCAGCGATGACCTTTGCCTTCGGTCGAGCCGCGGCTGGTGTCTTTCAATGCATCATGCACAGTCGAGGACTGCACCTGAAGCGCGGGCACCAAACCAAAGAGCAGACCGCTCGCGACAGCCATCAACAGCGTGAAGGTGAGCACACTGCCATCGAGACGAACGTCCGACAACAGCGGAATGCTGATGGCGTTAAGGTGCGTGAGCGCGCGTGTGCCCACGAACGCGAGCACGACGCCCAGAATACCGCCGCCGGAAGAAAGCACGATGCTTTCCGTGAGCATCTGGCGGATGAGACGCGCACGGCCTGCGCCCATGGCCGCACGAACGGCGATTTCCTTCTGACGCGTGGCCGTACGCGCCAGCAGAAGATTCGAGAGATTCGCACAAACGATCAGCATGACCACGCCCACGGCCGCCGCGAGCACCAGAAGCGCGGGACGAATCTGGCCGCTGACGTGTTCGCGGAGAAAGCTGAGCTTCGCGTCGAAATCGTTGCGGTCCTTTTTGTGAGCCTCAGTGAACTGTTTGGAAAGAATGGCCGATTCGGCCTGGGCTCTGGAAAGCGTGGCGCCGGGTTTCAATCGGCCGACGATGGCGAGCGTATTGCCCCAGCGGTTGGTTTCGCTGGTGAGCGGAAAAGGAAGATAGAGATCGATATGGCTGCCGGGAGTGAAGACCGAGGCGAAATCAAACGACGCAGGCATGACGCCGACAACGGTGACGGCTTCATCGTTGAGCGTTAGTGTTCGGCCGACAATTCCGGGATCGGAGCCGAAGCGCCTGACCCACAAGCCGTGGCTCATCAGCAAGACTTTCGGCCCGTTCCATTTACACTCGTCGGGTGTGAAGAGCCTGCCTAACTGCGGCTGGACACCTAGCAACTGAAAGAAATTCGCGGAAACTGGCACGCCGCTTAGCCTTTCGGGTTCGCCTTGGCCGGTGAGCTTGTTGTCGCCCACGCCATAGAAAGCGAAGAATGCGGCCATATCGGAAAACGACTGATTCTGCGCGCGCAGGTCGAGGAAATGGTTGACCTGGGTGGTGCGGCCCGACATGTCGCTGGTGTCTTCATGGTTGACGATCCACACCAGGCGATCGGGATCGTGGAACGGCAGCGGCCGAATCAGCAGCGTGTTCACCACGCTAAAGACGGTGGAACTGGCGCCGACGCCGAGCCCGACGATCAGAATGGCGAAGGTGACAAAACCGGCGTCCTTCCGGAACGTGCGCAGCGCATAGCGCAGATCCTGAGCGGCATCGCTGAGCCATGCGGCGATCCAGGTGTCGCGCGATTGCTCCGATTGCAGTGTCAAGTTCCCGAATCTTCGTTGCGCGGCGGCGCGGGCGTCTTTTTCGGGCATGCCTTCCGACATCAGATCATTAGCCATGGCGTCGATATGGAATTCCATCTCCTCTCGCAAAAGTCGATAACGTTCGTCGTGGTGGAGCACATAGCGCAAGCGGCGTTTCCAACGTTGCCAGAATCCGTGCATCACGCCGATCCTCAGGCCGTCCCCATCACGCGCGCGATGGCGCCGGTGAGCTGGCGGTAGCGCTCGGTTTCGCCTGTCAACTGCTTGCGGCCGGCGGGCGTCAGCTTGTAGAAGCGGGCGCGGCGATTGTTGGCGGAAATGCCCCACTCGCCTTCGATCCAACCGTTCAACTCGAGGCGCTGCAATGCCGGATAGAGCGAACCTTCTTCGACGCGTAGAACGTCATCCGACAGTTGCTGAATGAGCTGAGCGATGGCATAGCCGTGCAAATGTCCGCGGGTGAGGGTCTTGAGCACGAGCATATCCAGCGTGCCTTGCAGCAGGTCGGCTTTTGATTTGTCTCCCATAGAATGTCTAAGTATCCAATACGAAGAAATTGGCAAGCAGTTACCAAAATAGTGGAAGAATCTTCCCAGACGGCCTAGGTATCGGATTCTAAAGCGGAAAATGGACCGTGGCGACCGGTTACGGGTTGTCCGGAAAGTTTTCGACGAGCATCAGGTCGCTGCCGGAAGATTCGCGCTGCGGGAACAATACGTGACGTTGATCGGGCGAGATGCTCAAACCGACGGTCATTTGGCCGGACGGCTGGAAGAACGGAGAGGTCTTTCCGGAAGCGACATCGAGATACTCGATCCCGCCGCCTCTGGCGAACAGGATTCCCTTGGGCGTGACGCAGAAACCGAACTCGAAAACCCTGGGCAGAATTTGCGTCTCCTCGCCGCCATTCACCGGAACGCGCATCAGCGGGCTGTCGCCATCCGCAGCGGAATAATAGAGCCAGCGGCCATCGGCGGATTCAAACGCAAGATAGCCACCTTTGCGCGTAATCTGCCGCGGATTGCGGCCGTTGGCATCCATCTTCCACACCTGGTTAGTTCCGCTCCGATTGGACATGAAATAAATGGATCGCCCGTCGTGTGAATAACTTGCAACGCCGTCAGTGGCGGGATTGTCGGTCAGCCGCTCGGGATTTCCGCCGTCGGCGCGCATGCGATAAACCTCGAATTGCCCTTCTTTATTGGAATCGAAGACGATCCACTGTCCGTCGGGAGACCAGCGCGGGCTGCCGGTGATCGGCGCGTTGAAGTTGGTGAGGCGAAGGGCGTTAGATCCATCGGCATCCGACATCCAGATTTCGGAGGCGCCGGAGCGCGTGGAATGAAACACGATACGCTTGCCGTCGGGCGAGTATTGCGCGTTGTAGTCGGTGTGAGTTGAGGAGATTAGACGAACGGGCGCGCCGGCAGGTTTGAAATCGGGCGTGACGTCGAGTTTCCAGGTGTCGACGCGAAAAATCTTGCCAACGGAGAATGCCAGGCGGTTGCGAACACGGGAAAGCGCCGGTTGATAGTAAGAGCTATCGGAGCGGAACAGCAGCCTCGGCCCGGTGCCGGAATCGAGCGGCAGCACCCAAAGGCTCGTAATGTCGTCCTTGATTCCGGAGGAGTAGACGACGGCCTTGCCGTTGGGTGTGAAAGCAGGCATTCCCGTCCAGCGGTTATGCGCGGTCAACGGCTGCGGCTGGCTCTCCGGCAGGAAATCTGCGGTCAAGGAGAGGCGATACAGCTCGGAGGTGCTGCCCATGTCGCGCGCAAACACGATGCTTTGGCCGGACGGCGCGACAGCTGGGTCAAAATCGGCACAATTCTCGCGCGGCGGTTTCGTGAGCCAGTGACGCTCACCCGTGGCAACATCAATGGCCACCAATCCGGCGGGACCTTTCGCCGCCAATGGCGCGGACGTGACCAGCCAGCGATTATCGGGCGACCACGCGAGCGGGCTGTCGAAATCCCCTTCAGCCACCACGCGTTCCTGGCCGCCGATCGGTGGGATCACCAGGATCTGGCACTTCCGTGGTTGGCGAAAAAACCGCAGAAAGGCGATGTAGCGGCCGTCAGGCGACCACGAAGGCGCGTCGCTCGGTTCTGCGGCGTTGGTGAGCCGCAGCGGTGAATCGGAACCCACCATTTTCGCGTAGATGTTCCAGCGATTCTGAGCCGGGCCGTTCCAGGCGTAGGCGACCTGGTTGCCATCCGGGGAAAACGTCGGATTGGTTTCGGAGCCGAGGTCGGAAGTGAGCGGAATGGGATTAAAAACACCGAACCCGGCGTGGGCGGAGGTCCAACGCGTCAGGCTGAATCCGAAACCCACGACCAGCACCACTGCCAGGGTGGTCCACATCGGCCAACGATGTCGCGGCATGCTGACCGGTACGGTCGGAACCTCTTCATCGGCGGCGACCGTCTGGCGGCGGTTTTCCCACCACGCATCCAACTCCGCTTTATAGGCGAAGACAGAACTTTGGCGATCGAGATCGAGCCGATGCACGGGGAGGCCGCTCGTGTGTTCCCATCGCTGCACGGTTCGCACGCCACGCTTGAGATATGCGGCGATCTCTTTCCAGGAATCCAAACGACCTTCAGGGCCGGAGGGAGCTATTGAAGCCATGGGTTGAGAAAGGTCAGTCCTAAATGGTTAATACGGTGTTTCGACGCCGCGGTTACGCGTTAAGAGTGTAAGACGAGATTCGCCGCCGGTTGTTCCGTGGTTTTCTCGCCACCGCGCCAACCCGCGCCAAAGTGCGCCACGGCGCGTAAGTAGTTGACGGCATTCAATGGCGCCTGTCGCCCGAACGTTTGCTCCGTATTGCCGGGCATGATCGCACAAGTCCTTCTAATAATTTTCGCAGGCGCATTGATGGCACAGCAAACCGATTGGATCGCGGCGGGCAATCGCGCGCTGGACAAAGGAAGTCCCGAGGAGGCCGCCGCCGACTTCGCACAAGCATTGGATGCGCACGTGCACGCGGGAACGCCGGCAGCGGAATTGCTACATCTACGGGTCACATTGGCCACGGCTTACATGGAAGCGGGTGAATATCGTGACATGGAAGCCGTGTTACAGGAGGCGCAGAGATCGGCATGGCAGCTCAAAGATGACGTATCGCGCGCGGAATTGTTGAACGCGTGGAGCGCGCTTCACCTGAAACTGGGCCAGCTTTCGGCGTCGGAGGCCGAGTTGCAAGAAGCGCAACGGATGGCGACGAGACTTCCGAATTCCGGGGACCTTCTGCCTACTGTGCTGCACAATCTGGCGGCGGTTCAAATGCGTACCGGGAGGTATGCCGAAGCGCTCGGCAACGAACGCGAAGCTCTCGAGCGGTTGGAGAAGACGTTGCCGGCCGATCACCCGACGATCATTCGCGCCTGGGCGAGCATGGCGTCGCTGCAATACATGGCCGGCCAGCCGGAGGAGGCCAGGAAATCGATCACGCAAGCCATCGCTGCGGCTGAACGAACGTACGGGCCCACACATCCAATGCTCGCGGACCTACTCGAGAGCGAAGCGATCATATGCGACAAGTTGAAACTGCGGAAAGAGGCGAAACTGGCGCGGAGCCGCGCGCGAAAAATACGCGGACCGGCCGCGCCAGCCGCTGAAGACATGACGTGGAGTGTAAGAGAGCCGCTCTCTCCCGGCGTGCGCCTGCTTTCGCCGTAACTTTACGATGGATATTCTTTCGCGCTTCCCGCGAAAGACAGCAGGATCTTGCGATCGGGTACGGAGCGTCGCAGCATCTCGATCTCGTCGGCGGGCTCGGTCAGCGGCAGCGCCACCTGTCCGCCTTGTGCCGCCGAGCGGCAGAACGCCATCATGATCTCGAAGCCCTTGTAAGCGCTGGCGAAATTGCAGGGATGCACGGCGCTGTCGCGATCCAGCCAGTCGGCCATCTGCTGGATGTAGGGCGGCATGTCGAGGTCGTAGTTCATCGAACCGCCGCCCGAGCAGGCGCCGCTCTTGGTCACCGCGCGCCAGCCGCCGCCGGTCAGCACTTCAGCGAAGCCATCGACGCCCTGGGCGCCGATACGGCACTTGCGCCACCAGTAATCGACCTCGGGAACATCAGGCGCGCCCGCGCCACACTCAATGACACCGTGCACGCCGTTCGCGAAATGAATGAAGCCGGCGATATAGTCGGGCGAAGGATGAATGTCGGTGAGCTTGCCGCGGCCGGCCGCTTGCGCCATCACCCATTCGGCCTCTTCGCCGCCGCCGAACCAGCGCAGGTAATCGACCAGATGCGACAGCATGTGCATCATCCAGCCGCTGGCCGTTCCGTAGACCGTGTGGATGCGGCCCAGCGCGCCCTCGGCCACCAGTTCCGCAACCTTCTGATAGTGCGTTCCATAGCGGTGCTGATGACTGACGACGGCTTTCACGCCGCTCTTGGCGAGCAGATCGCGCACCAGAAAACCTTCCGTGCTGTTGAGGGCGACGGGTTTCTCCATGGCGATGAGCTGGGCGCCCGATTCGATGCCGATGCGCACCATCGACGAGCGGATATTGGGCAGAGTGCAGAAGCAGAAAACGTCGGGCTTCACAGCCTTCGCCACTTCCGCCGCATCCGTGCCCTTCACAGCGACGCCCAGCTTGGCAGCCGCGTCATTGAGGCGCGTCGGATCGATGTCACAGATGCCGGCCACTTCAAACCGGCCATTGGCCTGAAACGTCGTGGCATGGTGCATGCCCCGTTTGCCCATGCCTACGACGACGACGCGGTATTTGTCTTTCACGCTTGTCCCACCGTCCTGTCCCACTCGAGGGTCTTGGCGATGGTGTAATCGACCTCCTCGGCGGTGAGCTCGGGGAACATCGGCAGAGAAATACAGCAGCCGGCGTTGCGTTCCGCGTTCGCGATCGAGCCCACGATGCGGGCGCCTTTGCCCCACGGATAGCCTTCCTGCTGATGAATGGCGATGTCGTAGTGACACTTGGCATCGATGCCGTTCTTGCTCAGGAAATCGAGCAAGGGACGGCGCTGCTCGGGCCGCTTGGTCTCGATCACATAGAGATGAAACACGTGCCGGTAGCCGGGAACTTCGTAGGGCAGAGTGATGTTCTGCGCGTCTTTCAGGCATGCCGTGTAACGGGCGGCATGTTTGCGGCGCAAATCGTTGCCGGCGTCGATGTGTTTCAGCTTGGCGCTAAGAACTGCAGCATGAATGTCATCCAGGCGGCTGTTGAAGCCGTAGCTGTGACAGGAACGCTTTTCCGAACCGTGATTGCGCAGCCGGCGTACGTGACGGTCGACTTGATCGTTGTTGGTAACCACCGCGCCGCCGTCGCCGAACGTGCCAAGGTTTTTCTGAATGATGAAGCTAGTGCAGACGGCATCGCTCAATTCGCCGATCTTGAATCCATCGCCGCGCGCGCCTATGGCTTGCGCATTATCTTCGATGACCAGCAGCTTGTGCTTGTCGGCGATCTTGCGAATGGCTTTCATGTCGGCGCACTGGCCGTAGAGATGCACCGGCACGATGGCCTTGGTCTTCGGCGTGATGGCGGCTTCGATTTTGGCCGGATCGATGCAGTTGGTCTTGGGATCGGAATCGACAAAGACGGCGGTCGCGCCCGCGATCCAGATGGCTTCGGCGGTTGCGAAGAACGTGTTGGGGTGAGTGATGCACTCATCGCCCGGTCCAATGCCGAGCGCCATGAACGAGAGCCACAGAGCATCGGTGCCGTTGCCTACGCCGATGGCGTGCTTCATGCCGTGATAGTCGGCAAATTCCTTTTCGAAACGTTTGAGCATCGGCCCCATTACATATTGGCCGCTCTCCAGGACTTCATGAATATTGGCGTCGATCTCTGACTTGATGTTGTGGTATTGCTTGACGTGACCGTAGAAGGGCACAGTCATGGGGGTAGGTCTCCTTTTTTATGGTGAACACATTAGTATATCAACAGCGGAGACGGCGAAGGGACGCGGTTGCCGGCGACGAAATCTAACCCCGCTCTTTTTCACCCGCTGCCGGTGCCGCCACGAATCGATATCCCACCCCGCGTACCGTCAGCAAATGCCGCGGACGTGTCGGGTCGTCTTCGATGTAGCGCCGCAAGCGCACGATGAAATTGTCGATGGCGCGCGTGTCGGTGTCTTCGTGCAATCCCCACACCTCTTCGAGCATGGTCTTGCGCGAAACCGGTTTGCCCTCGTGCTGGATGAGGTAGCGAAGCAGCCCGGCTTCCATGAGAGTCAATGGAAAAGTCAGATCGCGGACGCGCAACTCGAGGCGATCGAAATGCACCGATTTGTCGCCAAAAACGAATGTATCGCTTGGCTCCGCCGGTGCGGCCGAGTGGTTCACGTGGTTGAGTGACACGCGCATCCATTCATGGCGGCGCAACAAGCCACGGATGCGTGCGATGAGAATGGCGAGCTCGAACGGTTTCGTGAGATAGTCGTCGGCACCGGCCTCGAACCCGCGCAGCACGTCGTCGGGATGCCCTCGCGCGGTAAGCATCAATGTCGGAATGAATTTGCCCGCTTGACGCAGTTCCGACATCACGGTAAAGCCGTCCTTGCCGGGTAGCATCACATCGAGAACAATGACGTCGAACGGCGCGGCGCCGGTCATCAATAGATCGAGGGCCGCCTCGCCGGTTTCCGCCAGTTGCACCTGGTAGCCCTCGGCTTCGAGATTGAAGCGCAGACCGTCGGCAAGGTGCCGCTCGTCTTCGACAACCAGAATTCGGCTCATTTTGCGATGGGAAGCTGCAACACGAATGTGCTGCCCTGTCCCGGGCCTTCGCTTTCCGCCCAGGCCCGGCCGCCATGCCGCTTCGCCACGGAACGCACGATGTAAAGACCCAGTCCGATGCCTTTCACGCGCGTGGCCAGCGAGCCGGGTGCGCGGTAGAACCGCTTGAAGATGCGCTTCAACTCGGTTTTCGGAATGCCCACGCCTTGATCTCGCACACGAAGTGAGACGTACCTGTCGTCGACCTGTGCCGTTTCCACGATCACTTTCGGTTCAGCGCCGGAATACTTCACTGCGTTCTCGATCAGGTTGGAAACGGCGGCGCGCACTTCATCGGCGTCGCCCATGATCGCCACCGAGGGCCCGGGATGAAATTCCAGCGATTCCGCCGGGATGTCCAACAGCATCTGCGCGCGCGCCAGGCATTCCTCGACCACCGCCCCGAGATTGATGCGCTCCACATGTAGCTTGCGGCCGGCGGCGCCGGCGCGTCCCGTGCGCAGCACCTGCTCGATAGTAGCCAGCAACCGGCCGCTTTCGTCCAGCATGATGCGGTAGAACTCTTTCCGTTTGGCTTCGTCGACCTCACGGGTTTGCAGCGTTTCGAGGTACAGCCGGATGGCGGCAACCGGAGTCTTCAGTTCGTGTGTGACCGCGTTGATGAACGCGTCATGTTGTTCGTTGCGCCGGATTTCCCGCACCAGGAAGATCGTGTTCACGACCACGCCACCGATGATCAGAGCCATCAGCAGGATGCCAAGAAACAGCAGGATGCCGCTGCGCCAGTTGAGCAACACCCAGCCAACGTAGAGCAGGATGACGACTGAGATCAGGCAGGCGCCGAGCGCAATGAAGAACGCGATCGACTTGCGGCGTCCGGCGACCACCATGATTACAGCTTATGACGAGGAAGGCGGCAGGCGGGGGAAGGGCCGAGCTTGCTCGGCCCCTACAAGACTGATCTGTGGTGGTCGGGCACGCCCGACCAGTTTTCAGGGCCGCCGCTAGGCCGCTTCGCTGTCGACCAGCCTCGTGGTGGTCTTGGCTACCTTGACCGACTTGGCGATCCCCAAATATTTCAGGATGCTGATCTGGATCCACGATGGATCGAACTCGTACCAGGCAAGGCCGTGGCGGGCCGAGGTCGGGTGCGCGTGGTGATTGTTGTGCCAGCCCTCGCCGAAGGTGATCAGGGCAACCCACCACGTGTTGCGGGAATCGTCGCGCGTAGCGAACCGGCGTCGGCCCCACATATGGGTCGCCGAATTCACTAACCATGTCGCGTGCAAGCCGAAGACCACACGGACGAAACCACCGAACAGCATCAGCGGAAGGCCGCCGATCGCATAGAGCAGCACCGCCAGAACGATGCTGGGGAGCCAGTGGTAGTCGTTCAGCCAGACATAAAACGGGCGCTTGGCAAGGTCCGGAGCGTACTTCGCCATGGCGCGGGTGTTGTTATGCAGCGTCTGGCCCGTCAGGATCCAGCCGGCGTGCGCCCACCATCCGCCATCGCGGGGCGAGTGCGGATCGCCCGGCTGATCCGAATTCTGGTGATGAATCCGATGCACGGCAACCCAGGTGATCGGACCGCCTTCGAGCGTCAGGGCGCCGCATACGGCGAAGAGGTACTCGAGCGCGGTGGGTACTTTGTAAGAGCGGTGCGTGTGCAGCCGATGGTAGCCCATGCTGATGCCGAGCCCGGTGGTGAACCAATATAAGAGGACCGTAATGGCCAGCAATTTCCAACTGAAAAAGTACAACCCGACAAGGGCGCCTATATGCAGGAAGGACATCACAGTGCAGTTGCCCCAATTGATTTTGTCGGTTGGCAGCTTTCCGAACTCGTTAGTGGTCATTGGTCTCCCGGGGGGTGCTTGACAGTACAGTCTCACGCTAACAGGGATTCAACCGTCGATTTGTAAGAGTTGTGTAATTTCGAGGGATACACGGGGATATTCCTCGGCCCCCGCAGGTCAGACTTGTAACGGGCCGACGCCGCGATAACCAAAGTCAGCAGCCAGCGCCACCCGGCCTCTGTTCGGAACACCACTCGGCGGTTGGCGTGCCGGCAGCAGGGGCCGCCCTGCTTCTGAGAGAATTGGGACGAGCCGAACCCCATGCCCTGCTGCCTGATCATTGCCGTCCTCGCGTTTCCGCGCATCGTGCTGGTGTGCATGTTCCTGTTCTCGCATTATCTGGCACGCGCCTATCACGGGCTGATTATCCCGATCCTGGGATTTATCTTTCTCCCCCTGACGACCATTGCCTATGCATGGCTGGTGAATACCCATCAGCCGATCCAGGGGATCAATGTTCTGATCCTGATCGTGGCGGTGCTGCTCGATGCCGGCGGCCTCGGCGGCGGCGCGTTCGGGAGAAGGGATTGAGGTTGTTTCGGCCCGCGTCAGCATGGGAACATGAAATCGGCGGGAAACATGGCGAAGGAATACGTGACGATGGTTGACGATGCCTATCGCGTAACCGGAACGCGCGTTTCCCTGGATTCCCTCGTCTATCTGTTTCGCGAAGGTCTGTCGGCGGAAAGCATGGTGGAAAGCTTCCCCACTCTCACGTTGGAGCAGGTGCACGGAGCACTCGCCTTCTATTTGGCGCATGAACAAGAGGTCGATGCCTACCTCGCCGCGGGAGAAAAAGCCGATGACGAGCAGCAGTCGGAATCCAAGCGGTCTAATGCGGAGTTAATCGCCAAACTGCGCCGCGTCCGGCATGAAAGCCGGATTCCAGGCTGACGCCGACGGGCCGTGAACTGTCCTGCGATAGACTGGAGACACGATGAGCCTCGACGACTATAAAGTCGTGCTCTACCGCAACCAGCCCGATGGATGGGTCGCCGAAGTGCCGTCGATATCGGGCTGTTACGCTCTGATGCCGACGCGCAATGAGGCACTAGCCGAGTTAGAGCGCGTTTTCGAGATGATTGCGGCTGAGTACACGGGGCGAGGTCATCCTTTGCCCTCCGACACGACAGAAATCATTCATGCCTAGTGCGCGAGCCGAGGAGTTCCGGCGCGCCGCAGCCAGACTTGGATTTCGCAAAGCCCGCCAAAGCGGCAGCCACGAGAGGTGGGTTCATTCTGACGGCCGGGGAGTCACCATTCCGATTCATGGAGGCCGAGAAATCGGACCGCCTTTGTTCCATCGCATTCTTCAGCAGATGGGAATCACCTCGAAGGAATTCGAGCGAATCCGCTAGCCGCTCTTGCTCTGCTGGCTCGCCGCTACCGTCGCCAGTTCGTCCGCGCGGTTGTTGTCTTCGTGTGACGCGTGGCCTTTGGTCCAGGTCCAGGTGGTCTGGTGGCGGGTGGCCTCGGCGTCGAGCTCGCGCCAGAGGTCGGCATTCAGCACGGGTTTTTTGTCGCTCTTGATCCAGTTCTTGCGCTTCCAGCCGTGGATCCATTGCGTGATGCCGTTCTTCACGTACTCGGAGTCGGTAATGACTTCGACTTCGCAGGCTTCCTTGATGGCGCGCAGGCCCTCAATGGCAGCGGTCAGTTCCATGCGGTTGTTGGTGGTGTGCGGCGCGGACCCGAACATCTCGCGCTTGCGGTCGCCGTGGCGCAGAATGGCGGCCCATCCGCCGGGGCCGGGGTTGCCATGGCAGGCCCCATCAGTAATCAATTGGACTTTTTTCACGAGATCAGCGCCGGTTCGGCGTCGCGATGGAAGAATGCGTCGACGCGATCCAGAATCTCCCGCGCCTCATGGGTATGGTAAACCTCGGCGCGCAGTTTCGAACCGTTGCGGACGCCGTGCGTGAAGTACGTCGCGAACTGTTTCATTTTGCCGACGACATCGGGCTCATCGCGTTCGATCAGCATGGAATAATACGTGCGCATCATTTGATAGCGGTCTTCTTGTGTTGGTTGGTCGTAGCAGCCGCCCTCGAGATACTGCTCGAGCTGCCGGAAGATCCAGGGATTCGATGACGCGGCGCGCCCGATCATAACGGCGTCGCATCCGGTTTCGGCCACCATGCGCACGGCATCTTCGGGTGTCGTGATATCACCATTGCCAATCACAGGGATCTTCACCGCGGCCTTCACTTCGGCAATGCGTGTCCAGTCGGCTTTTCCGGCGTAACCCTGCTCGCGCGTACGCGGGTGAAGTGCCACGGCCTGCAAGCCGCAATCTTCGGCCAGGCGCGCCATTTGGACCGCCACCAGCTCTTCGTCGTTCCAGCCGGCGCGAAACTTCATGGTGAACGGAATCTGAATCGCGCCGCGAACTTCGCGCAGCAGCCGTTCGACTAACGGCAGATCGCGTAGCAATCCCGAGCCGCCATTGCACTTGACGACCTTGTTCACAGGGCAGCCGAAATTGATGTCGAGGATGTCGAATCCCAAGTCCTGACAAACGCGCGCAGCGTCGGCCATGACGGCCGGATCGGCACCGAAGAGCTGGGCCGAGATGGGATGCTCCTCCGGTTCAAATGCCAGATACTTCAGCGTTCGCGTAGGCTTGCGCGCGCGCAGCGAGGCGCTGACACCGTGCGAGCTGGTGAACTCCGTCATGATGAGCCCGCAGCCGCCCAGGTTGCGGATGAAGCGGCGAAACACGGTGTCGGTGACGCCCGCCATGGGCGCGAGCACAGTGGCTGGCGCAATGCGCACCTTTCCGATATCGAAACTGGCGGGGAAGCTTGTCATCGGCCCTTGGGTTTTCTATATTTTAGCGGGTAGAGGCGCGGAAACGGAAACCGCGACCCTCGCGTCTCCATTATTTACGGAGGAAGCCTCATGAAGCCGCTACAAATCGCTCTTCTGGTGGTCGTTTCGGCATTGGCCGGCGGGCTGTTCATGAAATGGGAGCTGAGCCGGAATGTGACATCGGGCGCCGCTGTCACACCTGCGGCCCCAGTGGCGCAGACGGCAGCCCCAGCGACCGCTCAACCCGCGGCGGCGCAGGCATCCCAACCGGTCGAGCCGGTGGAGCCTGCACCTCTGGCCAAGCCAGCCAAGCCAAGAGAGCAGAAGGCGAGCGTAAGATCACACGAAGTCCTCAAGAGTCGCAAGGCCGCGCCGGTGATGGTCGCGAAGAATGAGGACCCGCCGGCCATACAATCCGCACCGGTAGAGCCCCCGGCCATTGTGACGCAGGCGCAGCCATCGGCGCCGAGTGTACAGATGCCGGAACCCGCCCAGGCGCCGCAACCGCCGTCGGAACCGGTTCAGCAGCCTGATACCGTCGCGTCGATTCCGTCGGCGCCTCCAGCGAATCAGGTCACGCTCAAGGCCGGCATGCTGATAGCAGTTCGAACCGGGGAAGGACTCTCCAGTCAGCGCAATTCTCCCGGTGATGGTTTCACCGCGACACTGGATCAGCCCCTGGTAGTCGACGGCTGGGTAATCGCGGAAAAGGGCGCGCGCCTGGAAGGTAAGGTCGTGGAAACCGGTCGAGGGAAAGGACAGCCCAGCCTGGTAGTTGCGTTAACGCAACTCAGAACCTCCGACGGGCAGCGCGTTCCGATCGAAACCGATACCTATGCCCGGCACGGGCAGGCAGGGAATGGGGAAACGGCTGAAAAGGTTGTGGCAGGAACCGTGATCGGCGCCGTCATTGGAGCGATCGCGGGAGGCGGCAAAGGGGCTGCCATCGGGGCGGGCGCCGGCACTGCCGCGGGTGGAGGAGTCGCTGCGGCCACTCGATCCAAGCCAGCAGTGCTGCCAGCCGAAACGCTGATCCACTTCCGGCTGAAGAACGCGGTAACAATTGCGGAACGGCAGGGGCGGAGCTAGGGGAGCCTAATCGCGTGCCGGCTGCTCGCGATGAACGCCAACAGGCGGCCTTCGATATCTTCACCCGCCTGGTAGTACAAATCGTCACATCGACTCAGTTCGTCTTGGTGCTCGTCCACTTCGCCAGGTATCTCGAGCGCCCTCTTCGTGATCTCCGCCACTGCCGGACAGCCGATCCTTTTTAGCGAGTCTATGACAATCGTTGCGTACTGTTCCGAGTCGTTTTCAAGGAACTGCCCATATCCGCCGTTGTTGACCTCGCGCTCAAGCGCTTCTATTGCAAGGACAATACGCTCTTCTTCGGTCAGACTCGCGTCACCCGCGCGAGCAGCTTTTTGACCTAGGGCTTGCTCGAAGGCTAAAACGATTGAGTCGACGCGGTAGTCGGCCACGAGAGCAAGCAATTCATCAGTGCTCTGGCCGGAGTACGCTCCCAGCCACTTGGGATCTGTCACTGCTCCCGATTATACGGCCGAAGGCAGGAACCGACCCTCTGCCGTCGCTCAGCGTCGGCCGAAGTGATGCCAGCGGCCATCCACGGCTAAACCGAAACCTACGCCGCCGTAGTATCCGCCGTAGCCGATTCCTGGATAGCCATATCCATATCCGTACGGCGCGTATGCGTATGGATACCCACCATACCCGTAGCCGTCATATCCATACCCGTCGTATCCATACCCACTGTACGGGTAGTCATAAGCATATGGATAGCCGTAATAGTAGGGATTGTAGTAGCCGTAATAGCCGGGCCAAAATCCCAAACCCCAACCGCCCCAGCCCCAACCACCGTAGCCCCAGCCTCGACCGTAGCCATAGCCGCGTCCGTAGCCACCATAGCCATAGCCGCCCCGGTAACCACCACCGTAGCCACCCCGAAAGCTGCCACCGCCGTAGCCGCCACGGAAGCTGCCACCACCGAAGCTCCTGCCGCCGATTGCGGCATGACCTCCGCCTCCGCCGAAGCCATGCCCGCCACCACCGCCATGCGCTGCCGCCAGGGCCGACATCGAAAGCCCTGTCGCCAGCACCAACCATAAAGCCAGCATTATTGTCTTGCGCATATGGACGTCCCCAATAGTTAGACTACCGCCATTGGCACCGGGTTGCGATGAGTACGCTATAATCCGCCGAGCGGGTTTCCCATGAAACAGCAGATTATGAAAGGAGTTCTGGCATGCGGCATCGCCGGGGTGATCTTCATGCAGGCGGCTGATCTGCCGGTTACTCCCAAGAAGCCGGTCACTGATGTTTACCACGGTGTCAAGGTGATAGACGATTACCGCTGGCTGGAGGATTTTCATGATCCGGCGGTGCGCGCCTGGGCGGATGCCGAGAATCGTTATAGCCGGGCGTATCTGGATGCACTGCCGCTGCGCGCGGCGCTTTATGACCAATTGAAGCAACTGCTTAGCTATCCGTCGCCGCGTTACCGATCGCTCGCACACCGCCGCGAGCTGTTCTTTGCTCTGAAGCAGCAGCCACCCAAAGAGCAGCCGTTTCTGGTGACACTGGCTTCGCCCGAAGACTTATCTTCGGAGCGCATCGTCGTCGATCCCAACCAACTGGACACCAGGGGAACCACGGCCATCGACTTCTACGTGCCCTCGAATGACGGCAAGCTGGTTGCCCTGTCACTTTCTCAACAAGGCAGCGAGAGCGGCGATGTGCACGTTTTCAACGTCGCGACCGGCAAGCCGCTCGATGACGTGATCCCGCGCGTGAACGGCGGCACCGCTGGGGGAGGACTCGCCTGGAACGCCGATGGCTCGGGCTTCTACTACACACGCTACCCACGCGGCAGCGAGCGCGCCCCCGCGGACATGGCCTTCTACCAGCAGGTTTACTTTCACCGGCTGGGCACGAAGACAGAAGACGACAAGTACGAGATCGGCAAAGACTTTCCGCGCATTGCCGAGATCGTCCTGGATTCCTCCGAGGACGGCCGCTGGATTCTCGCGACCATGGCCAATGGCGACGGCGGCGAGTTCGCCTTGTATCTACGGGCTCCCAACGGCGAGTGGCGGCAGATTGCGCGCCTGGCCGATCAAGTGACGCATGCCGAGTTCGGGTTGGACGGGAATCTCTATCTCCTCTCGAAACAGAATGCGCCGCGCGGGAAGATTCTGCGAATGGGTCTTGAAGGGGACTTAGCGGGCGCTGCCACCGTCGTGCTGGAGAGCAAGGCCGTCATCGACAGCTTTTTGCCCGCCGCCACAGAGCTTTACGTCAGCGATCTCGTGGGCGGGCCGTCCCAAGTGCGGATTTTCAATCTTGCCGGCGGCGAGCGCGGCAAGGTGCCCATCGAGGGCGTGGTCTCGGTTGGACAACTGGTACGTGGCAAGGGCGACGAGCTCTTGTTCGATAGCCAGTCCTACATCGAGCCGCCGGCCTGGTACCGGTTCGAGTCTCAAAAGGTCGTGCGCACGGCGCTGCGCTACAAATCCCCCGCCGACTTCAGTGATGTACAGGTGACGCGCGAGTTCGCCACATCGAAGGACGGCACGAAAGTCCCCCTGAACATCATTTCCCGCAAAGGAACCAATCTCGACGGCAACAATCCTACCGTGCTTTACGGTTACGGCGGGTACAACATCAGCTTGACGCCGGTTTTCCAGGTGCGGCTGCGGCCGCTGCTCGATCACGGGTTCGTTTACGTGATCGCCAACCTTCGGGGCGGCGGCGAATTTGGCGAGGAGTGGCACCTGGCGGGAAATCTCACACACAAGCAGAACGTGTTTGACGACTTCGCAGCTTCGGCGCGCTATCTGATCGATCACAAGTACACGAATCCGGCGCGGCTGGCCATCGAAGGCGGCAGCAACGGCGGGCTGCTGATGGGCGCGGCACTCACGCAGCACCCGGAGATGTATCGCGCGGTCGTTTCTTACGTGGGCATCTACGACATGCTGCGTGTGGAACTGCATCCGAACGGCGCGTTCAACGTGACGGAGTTCGGCACGGTGAAAGAGCCGGATCAGTTCCGCGCGCTCTACGCCTACTCGCCGTATCATCATGTCGTGGACGGGACGCAATACCCGGCGGTCCTGTTCCTGACCGGAGACAACGATCCGCGCGTCGACCCGGCCAATTCCCGCAAGATGACGGCGCGCTTGCAGGCGAGCGGGACCAAGCGGCCGATTCTACTACGCACGAGCAGCAGCTCCGGCCACGGCATTGGCACGGCGCTGAGCGAACGCATCGCGGAAGACGCGGATGTGTTTGCGTTTCTGTTTGATCAACTGGGAGTGAAGTAGGAAGACTCGTTTGTTGCAAATCGGGAATACGCCGCGGCGTCTACAGTGTTCGGATAGTATGCGCGCCTGGCGATATCTAGGGTTGGGGAAAATGACCGGGTTTTCGTCTGAGCTTTGTCGTCCCAAGATTTGGCTGCCGAGTTGGAGACGCCGATTCTCTATGCGCCAGCGATAGCCCGTACCCAACAAGACGACCGGTGGCCAGTTGTATTTCGAGATCCGCAACGACCAATGCGGAGTTCGTTCTCGGCTGCCTGGGAGATTTTTCGTAACGAGCGTGAGCCCTCGGGAGAACGTCAGGATCGTTGCCTGCGAGCCCGCCTCTATCTCCAGTGAGAGTAGACGCTTTCCTGTGAGTCGTTGCAGCGCTTTCTCGCGTCGGCTACCAAGTGATTCCGAACTGGACGACTGGTGGCCATTCAGAAAGATTGTCCACCCGGAGAGGCTCGACATGTTCGTGAGTTCAA